>Ga0208413_1002005_pt1 | contig 12127 bp, 14 predicted proteins | sample AntAceMetag02UKD_FD_184761 | JGI IMG/M metagenome (GOLD analysis project Ga0208413, IMG submission 184761) | Saline lake microbial communities from Ace Lake, Antarctica - Antarctic Ace Lake Metagenome 02UKD (SPAdes) (version 2) | ecosystem: Environmental > Aquatic > Non-marine Saline and... | reverse complement strand
CCTTGCCTCCTTCCGGCGTTACTAGGCCTGCGATGGAGTAAAAGCAGGTGGTTTTACCGGAGCCATTAGGCCCCAAAAGCGCTACAACCTCACCCCGATGCAGCTGCATGCTAACATCACGGATCACCAAGCGTTTACGATAGCTTTTGCGCAGCAATTCTATTTTTAGGCCGCCCTGACCCTCAGCCACTTCGAAGGGGAGATCTGTCATTACTTTGATTCACTCGACAGGACGGTGCGTACCCTGCCTTCCATCACGGCAGCCCCTGATGCCAAATCAATATTCATGCTGTCGGCCGAAATTGCATTCTGACCTTGGATCAGCACAACTTCGCCACGCATCATCAATTGGCGGTTCGTCAGATCATATTCTGCGGTTTCAGCTTTGGCTGATTCTGTTTGGGTGACCAAAGTCACGCCACCGCTGGCGTTCAGCCGATCTATGCCACCCGCTTCCAGATATGTCACGGTCACAAGGCTGGCGGCTAGACGTATGACACCCTGCGCAATGATAACATTACCTTCGAATTGGGCTGAGCCGTCAGACTGACTGACCGTAAGTTTGTCTGCAGTCATTTCAACTGGGGCATCGGGATCTGTGGTGAAGCCGCCTAAGGAGAGGCTGGTTTGAGCGCTTGCGGTGAAGGCTAAAAGGCAAGTCGACAGCAGCACCGTAAGGGTCAATAAAATGTGTCGCACAGCCTACCTCGATCAGTTCGGTTTTGGGTTGTATATCAGGCGTACGTCATTTGTGAAAACGATTTGCTGATCATCGGCGGTCATTTGCATGACCATTTTCTCCGCATTTATGGTTCCCAAGGCCGTGACGCCCTGAAACCCACCTTCTGCGATGGCTACACCCTGTTTTAGATCCACTGTTAAAGCATCGGTTGTGATCCAGAAATCGGGCATGGCTAAAATGTGAACCCCTCGGGAGACCAAAGCGATTTGAGTGGCGGAATCGAGTGCTCCAAGGCCTGCCGTGATCTGAGTTGTGCGCATCAGTGCAGATTGCAACACAATGGACAGCTCGGTGATGTTCAACTTATCGTTATCTTCAGGGTCTGGAGAGGCATAAGCCGCCGAAAGGGTGATCTCGGTTCCATTGTTGGAAACGCCGGCGAAATAGGGCCTTGTGATTCGTTGCTCGCGAATAATGTTGGCAACATTATGTTCTGCATAGGGCAGGGATTGGGTGACATCGACTTTGCCTGAGAAGAGGAAAATCGTTGACAACAGCCCGAGGGCAACAATTGGCAGCAGGGTTTTCACCCATGCCACAAAAACTGAATAGCTGTCATCAAACGAAAAACTCATACTGCTCCTAATCGTATGGGGCTGGATTAAGAATGCGCAAAGATATCGGTATCGGGCCAACCAGCCAAATCAAGTTGCGCACGGGTGGGCAGGAAGTCGAAGCACGATTGCGCGATTTCCATTCGGCCTTCGCGGATCAACATTTTATTTAAAGCATTGCGCAATTGATGTAGATATAAAACATCGGAGGCGGCATATTCAACTTGAGCCTTAGACAAGTTTTTTGCACCCCAATCTGAGGATTGTTGCTGCTTGGAAATGTCTACCAAGAGCAATTCTTGCAGCAAGTTTTTCAAACCGTGGCGGTCCGTATAGGTGCGGATCAAGCGGCTGGCGATTTTGGTGCAATAGACAGGCGCGGTGAGTGCTCCGAAAGCCTCAAACATTGCGGCGATGTCGAACCGTCCAAAGTGAAACAGTTTCAACACATTTGGATCTTCCAATATCCCGCACAGATTTGGGGCCGATGTTTGACCCTTGGCCACCTGTACCAGATGCGCATTCCCGTCACCGCTGGATAGCTGCACAACACACAATCGATCGCGCTTTGGGTTCAAGCCCATGGTCTCGCAATCAATGGCAACGATTGGGCCGAGGTCCAAATCATCTGGCAGATCGCCCTTGTAAACGTGGTTTGTCATATTTGATCCTCTTTGCGCTCACCTTCTGCCTGCCTCTCCCCGGCCGCGGTGTCAATATAAGGATCCAAAAGCCGCGCCCTTTGAGCGATGCGTCGCTTTGATCTAGCCAGCTTCCTAAAAACTATCTATCTGCGAGGCAACAGTTCAAAATTTGCCATCCAAACGGGAGCCTCGAGATGAGCGATACTCAAAAAACAGTCGTGAACAGTTGGAATGAATGGGATCCATTGCGGCATGTGATCGTCGGGCGGGCAGATGATTGTCATATCCCAGCCGAAGAACCTGCATTGGATGCAAAGGTTCCAGAAGACAGCGATATGCGGGGCCAATGGGGCCGCCGGCCACAAGACACTATTGATCGGGCCAATGAGCTTTTAGATAATTTTTCTGCGATGTTGCAAAAACGCGGTGTGCGGGTGGATCGGCCTACCTCCATTGATCACGCGCAACCCGCCATTACGCCAGACTTTCAAACGGAAAGCCAATTCGGCTGCATGCCACCACGGGATGTTTTGCTGACTGTCGGGTCTGAGATCTTAGAAGCCACCATGTCTTACCGTTGCCGCTGGTTCGAATATTTGAACTATCGCCCCTTGATGCAGCAGTATTTCAACGAAGATCCAAAATTTCGCCATGAAGCTGCACCTAAGCCGCGCTTGACCGATGGTGATTATCATCCTGATTATTTGTCGGATAAAATCGGTGTTGAAAAACGCTTGAAATGGGCCGCAGAGAAATTCTTTGTGACCACCGAGGAAGAGCCTTTGTTTGATGCGGCGGATGTGCTGCGTTTTGGGCGTGATTTGGTGGTTCAGCATGGATTTACTACGAATATGAAGGGGATTGAATGGCTGCGCCGGCACTTCCCGGATCACCGTGTGCACGCTGTAAATTTCCCGGGCGACCCCTATCCGATCCACATTGACGCTACCTTTACCCCTCTACGTCCGGGATTGATCTTAAATAATCCGCAGCGTCGCCTGCCGGAAGAGCAGCGCGAGATGTTTAATAAAAATGACTGGGAGATTGTGGACTCTGCGCAACCTGCTCACAACGCCCCTCCTCCGTTGTGCTATTCATCTACATGGCTGAGCATGAATGTATTGGTGCTTGATCCAAAAACTGTTTGTGTGGAAAAATCGGAGGTCTATCAAGCCGAGCAAATGGATAAATTGGGCATGGAAGTTATCGAAGTCGACCTGCGCGACGCCTATGCCTTTGGTGGCGGGTTGCATTGTTGCACCGCTGACGTCTACCGGGAAGGCACCTGTGAAGATTATTTCCCAAATCAATAAACTTTTCTCGGGCCGCGTTGGTCGTGGCCCGGACCTATCTAAAATAAGCTAGGCCTCTTTGGCCATCATCGCAACCCGGGTTCGATTTTAGCCTGTAGTTTGCGGCAGAGAGTTTTGACATGCAGTTTGATTGTCGGCCCTCGTAGATTCAAAAACTGCCATACCCCGATCAGGTGTGGCGGTCGCTTTGTTCAAGCCTGCGCCAGTAGGGCATCTACACGGGCGATTTTACTGTCTTTGTCATAGCTGTCAAAATACACAGAACTCATAATATGCGGCGGACCGAAGAAGAACCGCTCATAAAGGGCTTGGCGGTTACCAAACCCTGACACTGCTATGTCATGTGCAAGCCGATACAGGGCCACGCGGTCGCGGCTGTCCATATGGGTGAGCTGAAAATATTTTTCCACATCGGCGGACATATCATTGCTAAAATCTGCTTCGGTGGGGGTGGCCATTAAGGATGACGATCCCAAAAGTTGCATGATCTCAACCATACGTGGGTACATCTTTGGAAAGAGGTTGCGCGAGGTATCAAGCGGGCCGCGTAGGGGGGTAAAGTTGCCCCATTGATCTTCATGCGCCTGCTGCTCGGCAGAGAAGAGCAAGGCCCGCACAGTTTCGGCCATCATCATCACTTCGGCAATCATGCCCTTCGTGGCGAGATCCTTGTCACGGCCCGTGGCTTTGGCAATGGCGCACATGATGCCCACCATGAACTCCGCCTTTGCCAGTTTGCCACAAGCGACTTGATGGGCCATGTGGACCACGGCGTTTGTGGCGCCAAATGCTTGATTGCATAGGTTTGGCTCACCATACATGAAAATGCGTTCCCACGGCACCAACACATTATCGAAGATTACCACCGCATCCATTTCCTCATAGCGTGACGATAGGGGTGCGTCGAAATGTGATTTTCCGTGATCGTAGGTGTCGCGGCACAGCATTTTTAGCCCCGGGGTTGCGATGGGAATGGCGAAAGCGAAGGCGAAAGGTATATTGCTGGGATCCGCTTTCAGCACCGTGGAAGGGAAGACTTCAATTTCATCGGCCAAGGGTCCCAAGGTGGCCAAGAGGCGGGCACCCTTAACGATGATACCTACATCGGTTTCTTTGACCACATGTAGAGCAACCTCTCGATCAAACTTGCCGCTGGCGAATTGCGCGTGTGAAACGGAAGGGTTCACCAATGTGTGGGTCAGGACTTTGTCGTTGAGCCGCACCTCATCATAGAAATTTGTCATATTCTGGACAAAATCCGCTTGTCCCACAGTGCCCTGTGCCAAAAATCCGGGCGCATGGGCGAAGGCCATAACTGACGCGTTTTTATAATCTGGGGTCCGGCCAAACATCCCATTGGACCATGTAGCCCATTCATAAAAGGCGCGACCACGCTGCAAGACGTCTTCCTTGGACTTTGGCACCATATGTGATGTAGCGCAGCGGACGCCGTTTTTGTCGAGAAAGGTTACCTTGTCACGGTAGGCCTCCTCATGCTGGCGATCCAAAAATCCAGCAAGGGATGCCGTCCCGCCTCGGATGCCGGGCTCGGCGGTGACGTCTTTTACTCTTGCGCCACGAGTCCAAATTTCTCGACCATCGCGCAACCCTTCAAGATACTCCGCGCCAGTTCGAATTCCTGCGTTTTTCATGCGAAGCTCCTTTGTTCAGCCGGTTCTGCCATTTTGTTTAAAATACGATTTAATTCATCCCACTCTTCAGGGGTGATCCTTTGCATATAGCTGTCATGGATCTGCTTGACCTTTGGCAACATGTGGGCCTGCAGGTCGCGGCCCGCCTGTGTTGGGATGATATGCACATGCCTGCGATCCTTTACTGAGCGCAGGCGGCCGATCAGTCCTTTTTTCTCAAGCCGGTCCAAAATGCCGACCAAGGAAGGCGCGGGCAGCAGGGTCATTTGCGAGATCTCTGCCGAGGTTAGATGCTTTTGCTCCCAAAGCGCGCGCAGCACCCGCCACTGTTGATCCGTTAGGCCATGGGCCTGAAATAGGCTGCGGTATCTGGGCATTATACCATCCAGAGTGCGGCTGAGGAGCATGGGAAGGCTTTCAAGGAATTTGGGCATGGGTTACCTTGTGTATGAATGATTAATATATTAATTACTTTACGTAGCCGGCATCTGTCAACAAAAACACGATCATTGCTTGCCATTTCTGCCGGTGCTGCGATTATTCAAGCGAAGATTGGAAGGAAGCCACATGCCGCATCTCATCATTCAATATTCGGAAAACCTCGGTGAGCAGGTGAATATGACAGAGCTCTGCGCTGTGATGAGCAAGGCGATGCAACAGACTGGCCTGTTTCCTCTGGCGGGCATTCGAGTGCGGGCGCATCCTATGCCGCACAGCTCTATAGCGGATGAACATCCCAACAATGCCTTTGCCGATATGATTTTGCGGATTGGTGAGGGCCGTAGTGACGAGCAAAAGGCGGCGGCGGGTGCTGCTTTGATGGAGGTCGCAAAATCTGCTTTTGCAGCCCAACTTGCGCAGCCGCATTTTGCCCTTTCGCTTGAGATTATCGAAATATCTAAGCGGTTCAGTTGGAAAGCCAACAGCATTCATCCTCGGCTCAAGAATTAATGGGCGCGACCCAAGGAGAGACCTAATGAAATTTGCAACAATCCGCAGTCAAGGCGCAGTGAGTTATGGGGCGGTGACTGATGCTGGCGTCACCGCGCTGTCGCAATACTTTCCACAATGGGCTACATTAAAAGATGTAATTGCTGCTCAAGGCCTGCCTGCCTTATCGGCAGCAACTGTCGGGGCGGCTGTCAGCCATCCGAACGGGAGCTTTTCCTATGAGATGCCTGTGGCCAATGGTGAGAAGATTATCTGCGTGGGAGTGAATTTCCCGGATCGCAATGCAGAATATAAAGACGGCAGCCAAGCGCCGTCCAATATGTCGTTGTTTCCACGCTTTGCGCGGGGGTTTGTGGGCCATGGAGAGGCTTTGGTTCGACCACCTGAATCGCATCAGTTGGATTATGAGGGTGAGATCGCGGTTGTGATTGGCAAACAAGGGCGACGCATTTCGCAGGCCGATGCATATGATCATATCGCGGCCATTACGCTCTGTAACGAAGGGACAATCCGCGATTGGGTACGCCATGCCAAATTTAATGTCACACAGGGCAAGAATTGGGACAATACTGGCGCTATGGGGCCATGGTTGGTTCCGTTCACCGATGCGGCTCAGCTGGATGATGTTCAACTGACGACCCATGTGAACGGTGAGTTGCGTCAAGAAGACCGCACCAGCCGGATGATGTTTTCGATCCGCCGTCAGATTGAATATATCTCGACCTTCACGACCCTCATGCCGGGCGACATTATCGTAACAGGCACGCCCACAGGCGCCGGAGCGCGGTTTGATCCGCCAATCTACCTCAAACCTGGAGATGTGGTGGAAGTGGCTGCCGAAGGTATTGGCACATTGCGCAACACGATTGAGGATGAGGCATGACGCCTGCAGCCATCGCACAGGCTGCGCAGGATCTATTTCGCGCAGAGAAAACCCAAGAGCAAATTGGTCTGCTGACCATCGCCAACCCAGAAATGGGTATGGATGAAGCCTATGCGGTGCAAAAAGCATTGGTGGCGCTAAAAATTGCCGATGGGCGGCGCGTGGTGGGCTGGAAAATTGGTCTCACATCTAAGGCCATGCAATATGCGCTGAACATCGACATTCCGGACAGTGGCATCCTGTTTGACGATATGCATTTCGCCGATGGCAGCACCGTCCCCAAGGGCCGGTTTATTCAGCCACGTATTGAAGCGGAAATTGCTTTTGTGATGAAGGCGGGCCTCGATGGCGCCGCAACCCGCGCACAGGTTCTGGCGGCGACAGATTATGTCTGCCCCTCATTAGAGATCTTAGACACCCGCATTTTGCGCGCGGACCCCAAAACTGGCCAGACTCGCAAAATTTTTGATACCATCTCAGACAATGCCGCCAATGCTGGTATTGTGCTTGGTACCCAGCACCATGATCCAAATGCAATTGACCTGCGCTGGACAGGTGCCATTTGTGCCCGCAATGGCGAGGTCGAGGAAACAGGTCTCGGTGCGGGTGTGTTGAATGATCCAGTTATGGGGATTGTGTGGCTGTCTGAGCGCTTAGAGGCCTACGGCCAATCAATCCGGGCGGGAGACGTGGTTTTGTCTGGCTCGTTTATTCGTCCCGTAGAAGCCCGGCCCAGCGATAGCTTTCATGCGGACTTTGGACCGTTCGGCAATGTCTCAATAGATTTTGCCTAAGGACGTTATAGGCTCGATTACCAAAAAACCGTGCACCAAGGCTTGTGCAAGGTCAGCTGGAAGGGAATTGCGTCTTGCGATAACGCCCGGACGCAGGTGTCCCCCAATGTTATAGGCAGCTGGTTAAACTTGGATCACAAGGCCAAACGATATCCGCCACTTTCGGTCACCAGCAAACTCGCGTGGCTGGGATCAGGCTCTATTTTTTGCCGAAGACGGTAGATATGGGTCTCCAAGGTATGCGTAGTAACACCGGCATTATATCCCCAAACCTCGTGCAAAAGCGTGTCACGCGGCACGACACCCTCGGTGGCGCGATAAAGAAATTTGAGAATATTGGTTTCTTTTTCCGTCAGGCGAATTTTCTTATCGTCCCCTGTCAGCAACATTTTGACCGCCGGTTTGAACGTATAAGGCCCAAGTGTGAAGATAGCATCTTCGGACTGTTCATGTTGGCGCAATTGGGCGCGGATGCGGGCCAGCAGGACAGGAAATTTGAACGGCTTGGTGATGTAGTCATTGGCCCCGGCATTCAGTCCCAAAATCGTATCAGAATCGGTGTCGTGACCGGTAAGCATCAAGATTGGGCATTTCACGCCTTGCTTGCGGATCAAACGGCACAGCTCGCGGCCATCAATATCAGGCAGACCTACGTCCAAAATGACCATATCGTAGGCCTGTTGTTTTATCTTCTCCAAAGCTTCCGCACCGTCCCCACCTTCGAAAACGTCAAAATCATCCGTCATGATCAGCAGTTCGCTCAGCGCTTCGCGCAAATCTACATCATCGTCGATCAGAAGAATTTTTTTAGTTTGGGCCATGGTGGCTCTCCGTCTCTTTTGGTGGTTTATATTTGCGCTCTTGCGCGCTGCATTGCAAGTTTTGCAACACTTGCCTCACATCTTCTTGTCATAGACGCAGGAATTGTTTCAATTCCCCGACAAAAGGAGGTAACGGAGGTCTCATGAGTTTAACCCCATCTCCCATTGAGCTTCGTGCCCGGGCTCTGACCGACCTTCGGATGGGTCTGCCTGTGGTCATTGATCTACCGGAACCGCTGGTGATCTGTGCTTCTGAAACATTGACCCAGGGGCGGCTGAATTCTTTGCGGGCTTTGGGCGAGGTGCAGGCTGTCGTGTCCAAGTGGCGCGCGGATACTTTGAAAATTAGTGCCTATGATGGCGATGTCGCCCGCTTTGTGGTGCCAATATCGGTAGATGCACGCTGGTGCCACGCCGTGGCCGATCCCATCTTGGATATGAGCTATCCGATGAAAGGTCCGTTTCAGGCGGTGCGTGATGGGAATGCCAGGGGCCAGCGCGCCGCAGTGGCATTGTTGAAGGCTGCCCATTTGCTACCTATGGCGATTACCGTGCACACAGATCAGGCACTACCCTCTCTAACCCATCTTCCCGCTGAGATCACTTTGGATCCGGGCTTTGGTCATGTGGTATCCGCGCCCCTGCCATTGCAGGTCTCGCAAGCTGGGCGGTTACGTGTTTATCGCCCGCGTGGCGGCGGTGACGAGCATTACGCGGTTGAGATTGGCACGCCAGACCGGGCGACACCTGTCTTGACCCGCCTGCACTCGGCTTGCTTCACTGGCGATATACTCGGATCATTGAGATGTGACTGCGGCCCTCAACTCAAGGGCGCCTTGGCGCAGATGGGGCGGGAGGGTGCGGGCGTTCTGCTGTATCTTAATCAAGAGGGCCGTGGCATTGGCTTGGCCAATAAAATGCGCGCCTATGCCTTGCAGGATCAGGGTTTCGACACTGTGCAGGCCAATCACCGTCTGGGGTTTGAAGATGATGAACGCGATTTCCAAATAGGGGCTGAGCTGCTCAAAAATCTGGGCTTCTCATCCATCCGCCTCATGACCAACAATCCCAACAAGGTTGCAAAACTTGAGGATCAGGGGCTCACAGTGGTTGAGCGGGTGCCGCTGATTGTGGGTGGAACGGCTCAGAACCGTGACTATCTACAAACCAAGGCTGACAAATCTGGGCATCTTTTGTGAACGCTTTAGATATGGTCTATTCCGCTGGACGGCTCCGATATCGTGGCCAGTATATAGCCGCGACATGTGGCCGGGGCGGTGTCACGGATGATAAGCGTGAGGGCGATGGCGCCACGCCGCGCGGCACTCACTCTATGGTGGGTCTTTTTTACCGTCCAGACCGTGTTGCAGCGCCGTCTGATTGGGCTCAGCCTATATATCCCGGCGATCTGTGGTGTGATGATCCGCAACATCCGGCCTATAACCTTCTGTGTCGCGCGCCCTTAGAGGCAAGCCATGAACAGATGCGGCGGGCAGATCCGCAATATGACGTGGTCTTGATCATTGATTGGAACTGGCCTGAGGCAAGGCCAGGGCGTGGATCAGCGATCTTCCTGCATCAATGGCGCCGGCCCGGGGCTTCGACTGCTGGCTGTATTGCGATGGCCCGTGGCGATCTGCTTTGGCTTGCGGCAAAGGCTGCACCCGGAACCCGATTGATTATTCGCTAGGTGTTGCGGGCAGCCGCGCACCAAAGATAGCTGAGCCAACCCGCACGTGGGTCGCTCCAAAGGCAATGGCTTTGGCGAAATCCCCCGACATGCCCATTGACAGCTGCGCCAAGTCGTTGCGCTTGGCCAATTTTGCCAAAAGCGCGAAATGCATGCTGGCCTCTTCGTCCACTGGAGGAATGCACATCAACCCGACCACGGGCAGGTCCAAAGCCCGACAATCGGCCACAAAGCCGTCTACGGCCTCTGGCGCGATCCCAGCCTTTTGATCCTCTAACCCGGTATTCACTTGCGCAAACATCGGTGGGCAATGGCCCAGCTCCTGCGCCAACCGTGCGAAGGCCGTAGCGAGTTTGGGGCGATCAAGCGTGTGGATGCAATCGAATAGCTGCAGCGCGGCGCGCGCCTTGTTGGATTGCAGCGGGCCAAGCAGATGCACCCTAGCGTCAGGGAAGTCAGATTTGAACTCTGGCCACTTGCCCTCAGCCTCCTGCACGCGGTTCTCACCAAAAACACGGTGACCCTGGATCAGCACTGCTAAAACCCGTTCATTTGGTTGGACTTTTGACACTGCAATCAATTCAACCGAGCCTTCAGCACGGCCAGACGCCCGCTCTGCCAGTGAAATTTCAGCTGATACTTGAATAAGTGACATCTTGTTAACCCTTTTAAGATAAGCTTTGGTTTAAGCCTTAATTTAAATATTGTCATTGCTAGAATGTGTTGTGATTTGTGTGGCATCTCTGCACCATATTTCCAGATCTCTGCCTTTAGGTGTTTGGAGTGCTTGACCAAATGGGTGCTCTCAAGTCAGTAACGGTTAATGTTAATCAAGGCTCGCCCTAGATTAATATTCTTTTTTTGGATAGCAACTCGAGGGAAAATCATGAAACGCATCCTCCTTACTACTACATCTCTTATACTTGCTGCTGGCGTTGCCCATGCAGAAGTAACATTCTCTGGCACAGCTGGTGTTGCACTTATCGATGACGCCGGTGCATCTGCAGCAGGCGCTCTTACACAACTAGCCGCACGTAATGTGATCACGACGTCAACCGGTGGGACCGTGACTTCCACTGCCACAGCAGCCGAAACAGACGCTGCCTTCGCTACACGTCAAGATACAGCACGTGCGACACGCGACGGCATGTTCTTTGAGTCATACTATGACTTTGACATCAAAGCCACAGCTGCGTTAGACAACGGCATCACAGTTGCACTTGGCTTCGACATGGGCGCTGGTAACAAAATTGACTATAACGACGATGACGTTCTTGAAGCACAAGGTGCCTCCATCGGCGACGCAGACGTTTCTGTATCATATGCTGGCTGGACATTGGCTGTAGACCAAGATGGTATCGACAACTTGTTCGACGACTCTCAGCAAGAAGACATGAGCGTGTCAGGCTCAGTTGCTGGTATGTCAGTAGCATTTACAACCGACCAAGAAAACTCAACAACCTCCTACAAACTCAGCGGTACAGTTGCTGGTGTAGCAGTGACAGCTACCGGCACAGACAACGATGACAACGGTGGCTCTGCTACAAAGATTGCCGTATCATACGCAATGGGCGACTTGACGTTGAAAGGATCCGTTGAAGACGAGTCAAAGGCAGACGGCACTGAAGATGACTCAACAGTTGGCGTGTCATACAAAATGGACGCTTTGACCTTTGGTTACACATCAATCAAGCCAGGTACAGGTGCCTTCGGTGATGAGTGGGACTTCTCAGTTGCATACGCAGCGGGCGACGTTGCCGCATCATTCGCAACTGACGAAACTGAAGCCACAACATTCATCGTTGACTACGCTCTCGGTGGTGGTGCTTCTGCATTCGCAGCAATGCACGACAAAGCTGGTACAGACAACGACTTGACAGCTTTGGGCCTGACCTTCGCATTCTAAGCGAAACACCCTTAGTTAAACAGAGAGCGGCGCTTCTGCGCCGCTCTTTTTTTTGTAGCTGATTCGAGGGCGTTATAATCTATTGGTAAAGTGTCTTAGGAGTGTACTTCCTGCATACCCCTTACAATGTATCCGAGATCGCCCTGGGGAGAACGGGTTCAACGGCATACTACGCTA
>Ga0208413_1002004_pt1 | contig 12127 bp, 14 predicted proteins | sample AntAceMetag02UKD_FD_184761 | JGI IMG/M metagenome (GOLD analysis project Ga0208413, IMG submission 184761) | Saline lake microbial communities from Ace Lake, Antarctica - Antarctic Ace Lake Metagenome 02UKD (SPAdes) (version 2) | ecosystem: Environmental > Aquatic > Non-marine Saline and... | reverse complement strand
CGACGGGCTAGAGGTCATCCGTGCAGAACGCGCAGTAGCCAAGTCCATCAAATAGATGTCCGAGTTTCCACCCTGCTCAAAGGAATAAACAATGCGCTTACGATCTGGGGAGAAGCGTGGAGAAAAGGCCATGCCGCTGTCAGGTGTAGGCAAACGCTTACGCCCTGCTGTTCCGACATTGAGCAAGTAAATCTGCGGGAAGCCAGACTCCCAGCTGGTGTACAAAACCTGTTTGCCGTCTGTCGAGATGCGCGGGGCCAGCACGATATTCTCGTTGCCGGTCAAAAACTGCACGTTTTCGCCGTCAAAATCCATAATGGCCAAACGCTTCAGACGTTTGTCTTTTGGTCCAGATTCAGAGACAAATACGATCTTGCTATCAAAATAACGCCCTTCACCAGTGATGCGCTCATATACCTGATCGGCCACTTTATGGGCCATGCGCCGCACCGCTTGCGTGCTCCCGCCCAGTTGCATGCCACTGCCCAGCTGCACACCAGAGAATATATCAAAAATGCGAAATTTAACCGTCAAACGACCGGTATTGGTGGTGCTCACAGAGGCCGTCACCAAAGCCTGCGCATTGATCGCACGCCAATCCGGGTAGCGCACCGCTTCCGCAAATGTGATACGTTGCGCAATGAATCGATTGGCTGGAATTTCGCGGAACAAGCCGCTGCTGATCAAATCCGTCGCCACAATTCGTGAAATCTCGGTGGCAATGGCGGCAGCTTCGATGTTTTCGGCCTCGAAGATTGGAACCGCAAAGGTCAAGGGCTCGATAACACCTTGAGTTATTTTCACCCGCAAAGGCCCACTTTGAGCAAAGGCGCTATGAACAAAAAAGCCTAAAGCTAGCATACTAAAGTAAATTACTCGCATCATCACTCCTATGGTTGTCCGGGCGGAACAACAAATTCGATTGCCACACCCGCGAACACTTGCTCATCTCGCGCAGCTTTTTTCAAAACATTAGCCGTTTTATTTCTACACTCACTATTTAGTATACCTCTTTTATAAGCTTCAAACCTAACTTTTGCATTATTTTCAGATCCACCACTATATTCTAATAATTTTATGGTGTCAGCAACAGGCATTCCATCAGCAGTAAAGGTCACACTCACAACAATAGTTGTCTCTTCAGCCGCCGATGACAGTCCACCTCTATTATTACAACCGCCGATTGCGGCATTCAGCGCATCCACCAGCTGAGAACTGGGCCTTTGACCTGAAGAATTTGGTATTTCAGCACTCAGCGCCTCAGCCAAAGCAGCGGTCAATGGATCAATCGGTGCCGCAATAGTTTCGGGCGATTTAATCGGCGTTTCAACCACAGGGCGCGGCGCGGGACGTCGTTGCGGCCGCACACTGCGCGGCGGGGCCAACTTGGACACCTCGACAGCTTCCGAGGGTTTCTCTGCCTCTGTCACAATCTCTGGAGCCGCCGCCTCAGGCGCCTTTGCCGTTTGCTCCTTCAAGACCTGCGCTGGTTCAAGCTGCGGTGCAGCGGTATCTCTTGTAATCTCTCCAATATCCATATCAGGTGCAGGCGGCGCCACAACCACCGGGGCAATACGAGGCGCAGGCCGCGGTTTGGGCGGCAGGCTGGTTGCCAAAGACTCTGGCGCCTCCGCCTCAATTTTCGGTGCGGTCAACTCCAGCGGTGGAATGATTACTACCTCTTCCATGCGCTCGGGTTGGTTAGGCACGGTTTCCGGCAGCGCATCGTTTTGGGCAATTTGGCTGAGCATTTGCGTGACCTGCTGCGGGGCCTTATCAGTTAATGAGTCAGCGGGCGCTTGTGTGTCTTCAATCGAGGGCTGTCGCGACGCCGCCTCAAGCTCCGTCTCTATGATTGGCGCGGTATTGTTCACCATGATGTCAAACATCTCCGACGAGACAACCGACACCTCTGTCACCGGCAGCTCAAGAAGTTTGTGTTCAAAATCTCCGTTGAACAGCAGCCATCCCACCAAACTGGTGTGCAGGGTCAGTGAAATATAGGTGCCAGGCGACATGAGACCCTATCCGTCAGAGCCATCAAATGTTGGCCCACCCAAATCGGTTACCAACCCAATATTGCCAAAACCTGCGGCATTCATAGCACCCATAACCTGCATCACGCGCGCATAGGGGATAGAGCCATCAGCACGCAGAAAAACTTTATCATCCGAGCGCTCTTGTGCCACCCCGCGCAGGCGGGTCAAAAATTCGGCTTCTGGTGTTTCCGTAGTCTGAATGACAATCGCACCCTCAGCCGTGAGTGTCACAGTCAGCGGCTCTTCCACTTCACTGGGCAAAGCCCCCGCCGCAGTTTTGGGTAGTTCCACATCCACCCCGACGGTCAGCAAGGGCGCCGCCACCATAAAGACAATCAGCAATACCAACATCACATCCACAAAGGGCGTCACATTGATCTCCGCCACAGGTCGTGTCCGCCTGCGCCGGCGTCTGCCGCGCATCGGATCTGATGTGTCGAGTTTTACTGCCACAGATCAGCCCCCCAATTGGCGCGACAAGATGGTGGAAAACTCATCTGCAAAGGCTTCGTAATTCGCGATCACCCGATCACTGGCTGCACTTAGGTGGTTGTAAAACACCACCGCCGGTATGGCTGCAAGCAACCCCAAGCCTGTCGCCAAAAGCGCCTCGGCAATCCCCGGCGCAACGACGGCCAAATTTGTATTTTGCTGGGCGGCTATTTCGATGAATGCATTCATAATACCCCAAACAGTACCAAATAGGCCAATAAATGGCGCAACCGAGCCTATAGAGGCCAACACCCCGAGGCTACTTTGCAATTCGTTGGCCTGCTTGCTCAGGGCTACATCCATAGAGCGCTCAATCCGAGATTGCGCTCCAGCAATCATTGCGCCGTCATCGCGGTGCGATCTGCGCCATTCAGTCATGCCGGCGTTAAAAATCAGCTCACTACCGCCCTTAGGGCTGCCTGAGATTCGGTCAAACAATTCATCCAAGGGTTCGCCAGACCAAAAAGATTGATCAAATTTTGCGGCACGCCGCCGGGCCACGATAAGCGCCAGTCGTTTATTGATTGCGATGGTCCAAGACCAAACTGATAGGCCAATCAAAAGGATCATCACCAGTTGAACTGGCAGTGTCGCCCGTGAAAAAAGGGCCCAAATCGAGAAATCGATTGCTGCTTCCATGATATTGCCTCTGCTTCTGGCTCTTCGGCCATTGTTTTGGGACATTGTAGCTAGAAAGCCTACAAAAAGCCAAGCTTTCACCGCAATTGTTTTTACAGCGGTAAAATTCGGCGAAGTTCTGCCGGAAGACGTCGTGCCGCTCCGGTGTTGGAAACCGCTACAACGGTCACCTCAGCGGTGAAGAGCACCACCCCATCGCGCTCAACCACCTGCTCCAAAACCCATCGCGCCGCCGTGGTGGCGATGACGCGGCTGATCACGTGCAAACTGTCACCCATCCGCGCAGGGACCAAATAATGTGCCGAGATATCGCGCACCGCAAAGACCACACCTTTAGCTTGAAGGACCAGTTGATCAATGCCCAATTCCGCCACCCAGGTTGAGCGCGCGCGCTCAATGAACTTCAGGTAATTGGCGTAATAGACAATGCCCCCCATATCTGTGTCTTCATAATAGACTTTGAGATCGAAGCGATGGATCACGACAACATCGGAATGCGCGCATGCAGACGCAAAGCATGGCTGGGATCATCGGCTCGGGCCGGCATGATCGGATCATAGGCCGCCCGCAGCACCGCTGCAATTTCAGGTCGCAGCACCGTGACCCCACTCTCGAGAACCGCCAAGGGCGATGTTTCGCGAAAGGCATCTTGCGACCACAAAAGCATCACCTGCACCGCCTGTGACAGCGCCAAACTATCAGCCTCCAGTTGTTCCAAAGCCTCATCCACACGAAGAAAAACGAAACAGGCCTGAATGGCCCCCGCATCATCAAACCTGAAGGCACGATACTGATTGGCCTGTGCGACCTGCAACCGATCCACCACCTGAGCCAAATTCGGAATCAACTGATCTAAATCCGGCACAGAGCCCAATTCGTCCCAATTAGAGAAAAAGAACATCATCATGTTGCTGCCCAATTCCGGATCCAGCTCAACGGTGACATGACCGCAGGCCAAGCAGACCGCCTCAATCGCGGATTTAACCACGCTCAAGGACTCATCCATCACCCCAAATACCACTGGAGAAATAGGACGTCCCCAGCGCGCAAACACATAGGATCCATCCGTGCGCGTAAACATGTGTTCAATTTCAGTCGCCGTCAGCACTGGCCACTCCTCTTTTTTAGTCAATTTCAAAACCCACCATAGGTCCAGGCTTCTTTTGGCCAGAAACACTCCCGCCGGAGGCCAGCGCCCTAACCAAATAATTGCGATTGCGTCGCTTGCTGTGGTGCCGGCAGGCCCAAATGCGCCCAAGCTTTCTGAGCTAACATCCGCCCACGCGGCGTGCGCTGTATCAATCCACGTTGCAACAAGTAGGGCTCAATCACCTCTTCCAAAGCATCGCGACTTTCCGACAGGGCCGCAGAAAGTGTCTCAATCCCCACCGGCCCCCCGGCATAATTCTCCGCAATCAGTTGCAAATAACGTCGATCGGCACCATCCAAACCCAAATAATCCACCCCCAAACGGGTCAAAGCGTGATCGGCAATCGCTTGCGTGATCCGGCCATCGCCTTCCACCACTGCAAAATCCAACACCCGACGCAACAGCCGTCCAGCAATTCGCGGTGTGCCGCGGGCGCGTTTGGCAATTTCTGCCGCCCCCGCATCATCGGCAGGCACACCCAGCAAACGTGCATTGCGGGTGACAATTTGATGCAGCTCTAAATCTGTATAAAATTCCAACCGTGTCGGGATGCCAAAGCGGTCTCGCAGCGGGGTTGTCAGCAACCCCAAACGAGTCGTCGCCCCCACCAAAGTAAATGGCTGCAACTCGATGCGCACCGTGCGAGCCGCAGGCCCCTCGCCGATCACCAAATCCAGCTCAAAATCTTCCAAAGCCGGATATAGAATTTCCTCCACCACAGGGTTCAGCCGGTGAATCTCGTCAATAAACAACACGTCGCGCGACTCAAGATTGGTCAAAATCGCAGCCAGATCGCCGGCCTTGGCAAGCACCGGTCCGCTGGTCATACGAAAATTAACCCCAAGCTCCCGCGCCATAATCTGCGCCAAAGTAGTTTTGCCGAGCCCAGGCGGTCCGTGAAACAGCGCATGATCCATCGCCTCACCCCGTTGCCGGGCCGATTGAATGAATACTTTCAGATTGGCCCGCGCCGCCTCTTGGCCAATAAATTCATCCAAACCCTTTGGCCGCAAAGCCTTATCGCCATCCTCAGCTAACCGCTCCGGGCGCAGCGTTGTGTCCGGGTCCACCATGCCAGTCACAATCATCCCGTCATCCTCCAAAGGCCCGCTCATGATTTAGGCGCCAGTTTTTTCAAAGCCGCACGGATCAAAGCCGCCGCATCGGCACCATCCATCTCGGCACCCAACTCAGCCACAGCCGCTGCTGCCTCACCGGGCACATAGCCAAGATTGCCCAGCGCCGACAAAGCATCCGCCTGTGCGGATGGCACATGTGCAGGCCGTGGCTTTGGAACAGGGGATTCGAAAACCTCACCCAGATCATGGATCTGCGGCGCACCGCCCAACATCGCCATCACACCAGGGGCCTTGTCTTTTAACTCAATTACCACCCGTTGCGCAGTTTTTGGGCCCACGCCCTTGGCTGCTTTCAATGAGTTCCAATCCCCAAGAGCAATCGCCCGGCTCACCCCATCCTGGCCCAAAGCGCCCAATATCGACAATGAGGCCTTGGCCCCAATGCCCTGAACCGACATCAACAAGCGGTGCCATTCCTTTTCGACCAAGGAGGTAAAACCAAACAGCTGCAACAGGTCTTCTCGCACCAATAAATCTGTATAGAGCGCCACGGGTTCGCCCGCCGCCGGCAAAGAGGCCAATGTACGGTCAGAACAATACACCATATAACCGACGCCCCGCACATCCAGCATCACATGATCGGTGCTGCGGTAATCCACCCGGCCTGATAGCTTTCCAATCATCCGTTTGCCCTCTTCAATGCGGTCTGAAAATGACTATTGGCTTGAATGTGATGCGCATGACAAATGGCAATCGCAAGCGCATCTGTGGCGTCAGGCCCTGCCAGCTTTATGCCAGGCAATTGCAACATCACCATATGTTCCACCTGCTTTTTATCCGCGTGCCCAACACCCACCACAGCCTTTTTTACAGCATTAGGTGCATATTCCCCCACCTCAAGCCCGAACTTAGCAGGCACCAAAACCGCAATGCCGCGCGCTTGACCCAGCTTCAGTGTCCCCGCGCCATCCCGGTTCACAAAGGTTTGCTCAACAGCGGCATGGCTCGGTTGATATTGCACGATCACGGCACTGAGCCCGTCAAATAGGCTGAGCAATCGCCCCGACAAAGCGCCCGCCACGGTTTGGCATTGCCCATTGGCCACATGCCGCAGTTTGCTGCCCTCTACATCCACGATGCCCCATCCTGTGGACCGCAACCCTGGATCAATGCCCAATACCCGCATGTTTCTGCCCTCATATGTCCTGTTGGTGTAATAGTAGCACGAAACGCGAACATCTGAAAAGCAGTCATTTACATTTGATCTGAATTTAATGCCAAAAGCCCCATGTATGGAAGACATATGGGTCACAATTCTTACCACAGGATACCGTTTACACCCAGCGCAGGAGGTCACATATTAGGCATGCATCATTTGCATAACAGTTATGCGGTTTTTCCGGCTAGCCCGGGTCAAAAAAGACGCCTAGATGCCGCTCATCAGCAACGATGCTTGCCGCATCATTTTTATACAGAGAAGTTCGTCCCATGGCATTTTTAGACACATCCCGCTCCACAACCTTTTCCACACCTAGCAGTGTGGTGGCTAAATTTTTCACAGCAATATTCGCTGCAGTGGCAAGCTGGAACGATACACGCGTCACTCGTAATGCCCTATCTCAGCTCTCCATGCGTGAGTTGAACGACATCGGATTAGCCCCAGGTGACATCGACCGCATTTCGCGTCGCTAATCTCCGGCTCCCCGGAGACCATGCCGCAACGAACGCCGCGCTGATTCTCCCCAGCGCGGCGTTTTTTTATGCGCTGCTCAGTGTAAGAGCCGTCCATTCGCCAAGATCTTCACGCTCAACCAGCGTGACACCCTGCGTTTTATAGATAGCCACAATATCATCCGCCTGTTCGACCAGAAGACCCGACAGGATCGCAATGCCGCAGGGCGCAAGATGCGCCGCCATGGCTGGGGCCAAATCAATCAGAGGGCCCTTCAGAATATTGGCAAAGATCAAATCAAACGGAGCGGCTTGGGCCAGCGCAGGCGCATCAAAGCCAATGGACTCGATACAGTCCACACGTCCCACCAGATCATTGGCCAAAACATTCAACGAGGCGACCTCAACCGCCACAGGGTCAATATCGCTCGCCATGACTGAGGCAACATCCATCCGCGCCGCCGCCATAGCCAAAACCGCAGTGCCACAACCCAAATCCAACACATTCTCAAATTTGCGCCCCTGATCCAAAAGCCGGTCAAACGCCCGAAGACAGCCTAGCGTTGTGCCGTGATGGCCCGTGCCAAAGGCCATAGCCGCTTCAATCAACAAACCAATGCGGCCAGCCGGAAGCAGTTCGGCATCATGGCCGCCATAGACGAAGAACCTTCCCGCCTCCACAGGCGGCAGTTCCCGGCGCACCTTCGCCACCCAATCTTGATCAGGCACTTCAGAGACCACAAATGGGTTGGCATCATAAGCCGCAGACAAAAGTGCAAGGGCGATGTCGTCGGGGGCTTCCAAAAAGTAGCCCCCCACTTCCCAAATTTCCTTGCCATCTTCGACTTCAAACACGCCAACGCCGGTCGGGGCGGGCTCCAGCTCTTCTAAAGCCTCGCCAAGGGCATCAGCCTGTGATTTTCCGGGCAAAGTGGTCAGCGCAGTGTAAGTAAGCATTATGAGCTCCAATCGTTTGGATGGGCCATAGCCTGTCTCTGTCCCCATCGCAATTGCCCACCGCTCAGACAGTTTGCAAAGGGCCCGCCCGCCACAAACTCAATCAATGCGACGCGGCGCGCGGCTCCGTTAGGAAACCTCTAGCCCAATCGGGCAGGTCACACCTGTGCCACCAATCCCACAGTAGCCATTTGGGTTTTTAGCTAGATATTGCTGATGATAATCTTCTGCATAATAAAATTCTGGCGCTGAGATGATTTCACTGGTGATCGCGCCATATCCTGCGGTGTGCAGCTGCCGGGCAAAGGCCACCCGGCTTTCCTGTGCTACTTGCTCTTGAGCGTCATCATATGTGTAGATCCCAGAGCGATATTGCGTGCCGCGATCATTGCCTTGCTGCATACCTTGAGTAGGGTCATGACCTTCCCAGAACACTTTCAGAAAATCCTCATAGCGCACCACAGCCGGGTCAAATATTACCCGCACTACCTCATTATGTCCGGTTTTTCCTGAGCAAACCTCTTCATAACTCGCATTCGGGGTGAACCCGCCCGCATAGCCCACCATGCTCAGCCAAACGCCATCAATGCCCCAAAACATCCGCTCGACGCCCCAAAAACACCCCATGCCGAACATCGCCTCTTGCAATCCTGACGGGATTTCAGATTTCAGTGGTCGGCCCGTCAAAAAATGCGTGCTGGCGGTTGCCAAAGGGGTCATGCGCCCAGGCAAGGCCGCCTCTGGGTGGATCATTTCAGATTTGGCTTGAGACATAAAAAACATTTGCGACTCCATTTTCTAGATTAAACATAGCTCCATCAGTATAAATATCCAGCAAACACACAAAGATGTCATCGGCTAAAGATGGTTTCATGACCTGGCTCCGGATTGCGCGGGATTAATAAGGCCAAGGCGAGTGAGGTGGTGGCCATCCCAGCAGCCATCACAAAAACCAAACCAGGCGAAACCAACCACACCAAGCCCAAAATCACCGGCAAGCCCACGGCTGCGATATGATTGATGGTAAAAGCAACCGCCGCTGTGGGGGCAATATCAGCCGGGTCTGCAATTTTCTGAAAATAGGTTTTAAGCGCAAAGGCCAGTGAAAAAAACAGATGATCAATCACAAACAGTGCCCCGGCCAGCATCACACCCCAGCCAAACATATAGATCCCGCCATAAGCCAGAAATACCAAGGCCAGGCCTACATATTCAAAAATGAGGGTATTACGTTCACCAAAATAGGACACAACTTTGCCAAAAACAGGACCAAGAACCATATTCAGGGCCAAGTTGATCAAATAAAGTGCAGTGAGCTCATGCACCGCGAAGCCAAAGCGCTCCACCATCATGAAACCGGCAAACACCATGAAAATTTGACGCCGCGCGCCCGCCATAAACTGCAAAGCGTAATAGAGCCAATAGCGTTTGCGCAAAATCATGGTTTTATGTTGCGGTGTTGGAGACTGAAATTGCGGGTAGATGATGATACACACTAAAGCAATTGCTGCTGTGATGCCCCCGGAAATCATATAGGCCGCATTGTAACTCAGCTCGAGCCATTCCCACGTGACCACAATCACCCCGAATGCCACCAATGAAGCAGCAGACCCCATCGCCAAAAGCCAGCCGAGCACCTGCGGCGCCCGGTCTTTGGAAATCCATTGTAATTGTAGAGATTGGTTAACCGTTTCATAATAATGAAACCCGATAGAAGACAGCAAGGTCAGGGTCAAAATCCCCCCCATTTGCGGAAACCAGGCCGTCACACCCGTGGCGACGCCCAGCAGTACCAGAGAGACTAGCCCCAAAACTTGCTCACGCACAAAAATAATGATGGCAATCACGCCCACCGCTAAAAATCCGGGAATTTCGCGGACGGAATGCAAAAGGCCGATGTCTGCACCATCGAAATTGGCCACTTCCACCACGAAGTTATTCAGCAATGCGCTCCATGTTGCAAAGGCGATGGGCATGGCTGTAGCCATAACAAACAGCAAAAAAATGGGCCTACGCCAAAAAGAGTCGCTTTGTGCCTCCACCAAAGTAACAATTCGCATCGCAAAGCTCCCAATCGCACATAGAGATCCAAATTTAATCAATTGCAAACCCGGCTCAGATGCCTGATATTTACCTCGACCACACACATTGGTAATTGAAACTAACCAATTTAAAGCAAAGGCTAGAATATGCCCGTAATCACCACCATTCAAGACCTGAAAGACATATACGCGCGCCGCGTGCCGCAAATGTTTTACGACTATTGTGAAAGTGGCAGTTGGACGGAGCAAACTTTTCGCGACAACATATCTGATTTCTCCCAGCTGCGCCTGCGTCAGCGTGTAGCCGTCGATATGGCCAATCGAACAACAGCCACCAAGATGATCGGCCAAGACGTGTCGATGCCTGTGGCGCTTGCGCCCGTGGGCCTCACCGGCATGCAATGCGCTGATGGTGAAATCAAAGCCGCCAAAGCCGCCGCTGCCTTTGGGGTGCCCTTCACCCTATCGACCATGTCCATTTGCTCTATCGAAGATGTGGCCGCAGCCACCGATGCGCCGTTTTGGTTTCAGCTCTACACATTGACAGATGAAGACTATACAGATCGCTTGATCCAAAGGGTCAAAGACGCCAATTGCTCGGCCTTGGTGATCACCCTCGATCTTCAACTTTTGGGTCAGCGCCACAAAGACATCAAAAACGGTCTCTCAGCCCCACCCAAGCTCACCCCGAAAACCATCGCAAATCTGGCAACCAAATGGCGTTGGGGCCTTGAAATGCTCGGCACCAAGCGACGCGGCTTTGGAAATATCGTGGGCCATGTGGACGGCATCTCCGACAACTCCTCGCTGAGCGCTTGGACATCAGAGCAATTCGATCAATCCTTAGATTGGAACAAAGTCAAAATTTTGATGAAAAAATGGGGTGGTAAGGTTATTTTGAAAGGTATTCTTGACCCTGAAGACGCCAAGATGGCCGCAAAACTTGGCGTTGATGCAATTGTCGTGTCCAACCACGGCGGCCGTCAGCTGGACGGCGCCTTGTCCTCAATTCGGATGCTGCCCAAGATCGTGGAAGCGGTGGATGGCAAATGCGAAGTTTGGATGGATGGCGGCATAAGAAGCGGCCAAGACGTTCTGAAGGCTAAAGCTCTTGGCGCCACCGGCACCATGATTGGCCGCTCCTACATCTATGGCTTAGGTGCGATGGGACAGGCTGGCGTCACAACCGCGCTGGAGGTGATGCACAAGGAATTGGACACCACGATGGCGCTTTGCGGTCATCGTGACATCAATACCGTCACGCGCGATATTCTGTATATCCCGGATGATTTTGAAGGCAATTGGGCCTAGGCCCACAACCTAGATTCGATCACGCACCAAAGCGCACGAAGCTGCAAAGGTCTCGTGCACAGCGCTTAGAGGCGCCGTAACAGCAGGGTGAGCGGGATCGCCATCAAGCTCAAGGCCGCCGCACATAGAAACGCCGCAGGCAACCCGTGAAACTCCGACACCATGCCCATTAGCGTGGGCGCAAGAAAAAAGCCTGCGAATCCCATTACCGCGACCCGTGAAATAGCTTCCGTGCGCAGATTATTTGGGACAGATTTTCCGACCAATGCCAAACCCAAAGGCCCGATGACCGACACCCCAAGACCTAGAATTCCGAAACCCACATAGGCCCAAAGCGGTGTCGGGGCCAAAGCTCCGAGCACCGCACCAGTAGCGGCAATAAGAGTGGCGACAATAATGACCTTCGTGTCCGAAAAAATTTGTGACACGGCTTGGCCCGAGAATCGGCCCACTGCCATGGTGATCCCCAGCATCGCGGGCCCCATCGCCCCCTCAGCCGCGCGGCCACCCAGAGTGCGCTCAATATGCAAGGCCGACCATGTCTCTGCCGTAGCTTCGGTCATAAAGGCAACCAATACAATCAAACCACACAGCACAATTGGCCAAAACGGATAGCCCGCCCCGGTGGCCGTGTCATTCGAGGTGTCCCGCACCGGCATGTATAAAAAAGCAGACAAGACGAAAATAATCAAAGCCACGTAGGAAAATGCCATGCCCGGCGCAATTTGCGCTTCACGGGCAAAGCCA
>Ga0208413_1001999_pt1 | contig 12144 bp, 7 predicted proteins | sample AntAceMetag02UKD_FD_184761 | JGI IMG/M metagenome (GOLD analysis project Ga0208413, IMG submission 184761) | Saline lake microbial communities from Ace Lake, Antarctica - Antarctic Ace Lake Metagenome 02UKD (SPAdes) (version 2) | ecosystem: Environmental > Aquatic > Non-marine Saline and Alkaline... | reverse complement strand
GGTTAATCACAGCAGGCGCCTCTGCCGCCTCCGAAAATCACATTAAGCTGATTATCGACGTTTCTGGCAGCATGAAGAAGAACGATCCTGATAACCTGCGGCGACCAGCGGTTAATTTGCTCATGAACTTACTGCCAGAAGACGCCAGCGCAGCTGTTTGGTTGTTTGGCGATAAGGTAGAGCCGCTGGTGCCATTTGGTGCGGTGACCGCCGAATTCAAAGCCTTTGCTATTCGTCAGAGTCAACAGATCCACTCGAGGGGGTTGCTAACCGATATTAGCGGTGCTCGGGAGCAAGCTATGCTGCAAGATCATCGCGGCGGAAAGGCCATTTTGCTATCTGATGGCATGGTCGATCTTGGTCCTGATCCAGCCCTGAACCTGCGCGAGCAAGCCCGAATTCGAGACCAATTGATTCCTCAATTGATAGCGAGCAACGCTGAGGTTCATACGGTTGCCTTGTCGGATAATGCAGACCGGAAAATATTAGAATCTGTGGCTCAGGGTACCGGTGGACTTTTTGAAGTTGCGAAGACGGCTGATGATTTGACGCGAATATTTTTGCGTCTATTTGATGATGCTGTCATTCAGGATCGTCTGCCCATGGAGCAGGGTAAGTTTCTGGTCGATTCCAGCGTTGAGGAGTTCGCACTGCTGGCGTTTCGCAGCGCGGATTCCGCTGCTGTGCAGATAAGATCGCCAGATGATCAATACTTTCTTTTTGGAGAGCATTCCGAGGGCGTAAGTTGGTATCAGGATGCAGGGTTCGATCTGATTACGGTCTCAAAACCTATCGAGGGTGAATGGCGTCTCTTCTCTGATGAGGATCCACTGAATCGGGTAACGGTGCTCAGTGATTTGAAGCTCGATGTCACCAACCTTGAGAATATCCTTCACGAAGCGTCATTTCCAATTCTTGAGGTTCGATTTTTACAGGGTCTCGAGGTCATAACAGAGCCCGCATTCTTGGCTTTGATGGATCTGCAATTAGTCGTCCTGACGCCATCGGGTAAAAGAATAGCGAAACCACTTGGGGAGTCTGTAGAGGGCGTTTTCACTTCGGGTTTGGGTGTTTTTGCTGAGCCAGGTCGCTACCAGATCAATGTTAACGTAGATGGAAAGTCGTTTCGTCGCGAGGTCGTACAAGAAATTGAGTATGTCAGTCCAGCCCGTGTGGTTTATTCAGACTCAGAAAGATTGGTGAGGGTTCGCCCCGTTGCGGTGGGATTGCTGAGGGAAGACCTTCGCATGATTGCCCGTCTGGAAGATGACCAGGATAAAAAGAGCTTGTTGCCTATGATGTCCAACGGCGAACTGTGGCAGGTCAGTCTCAAAGATGTTCCAGATGGCAAATATCAGCTTACGATTCATGTCAAAGGCGATGCGAAAACGGGACAGTCATTGGATTTCGACCTGGAACCCCAATCAATCGAACTGAGGCCACAAGAGGTGGCCGAATCGTCCGACTCGATAGTCTCTGAAGCCTGGAGCATAAAAGAATGGGGTACTGCGGCTGTAGTCGCCGGCGTCAATATTGTGCTGCTGACGTTAATTATCTGGTTAGTCCGGCGTCGAGGGCTGGGTAAATCCAGAGACACCAGCAAGGCGGACGAGAGCGATCTGATTGCCGCGCTTGCAGAAGCAGAAGTGCTTCGTGAAAAGGACAGCGAGCCGCAGTCTGATGCTGTAGTTAAAACAGAAGTTAAAACAGAAGTTAAAACTGAAACTGAAACTGAAACGGAAGTTAAAACTGAATCTGAATCTGAAACTGAAACAGAAGTTAAAACTGAAATTGAATCTAAAACAGAGCCAGAAGAGGATCCTGGTTCAATTGAGTCTGAGCCGGCCACACCTCAGCCGGCCACACCTCGGCCGGCCACACCCAATTCTGAGAGTGACATTGCTGGCACTGGTGACATTGTCGATGCCTGGGGTGAATCTAATGATGATGCCGCGCGCGACCGATTAGCTGAGACCACTGATGCGGTCACCACTGATGCGGACACCACTGCTGCTGACCCAAGCGATGCAGATTTGATGGACGAGTTTGAGCCAGCTTTGCAGGAACAAAGTGATGGCGAAGATGAGTCTAACAATTCAGATCAGCCGGAAGGCGAGGCATCTGAAAGTATCGCTGAGGATGCTAAAAAGGCGGCGAAAGACGGGGATCCCAACTCACCTGAGCAGGATGCTGCATCAACGAGCTGAATCTCTGCTATAACCAAATTCTATAGCATGGATTGCCCCCCTTGCACTGTCTCGGCTAGCCAATTACAGTACTGATCGATATATTTTCACACCAGTTGTTTCCCTAATTCACTCTAGCGGCTAAAACGTATGAAATTTTCTAGTACCGATACATATATAGCGACGGATGAGCTCAAGATGGCAGTAAATGCTGCCGTGACTCTGGAGCGTCCTCTCCTGATCAAAGGCGAGCCAGGCACGGGTAAAACCATGCTGGCAGAAGAAATTGCCGCGTCACTCGGTATGGAATTGATTTCCTGGCATATCAAATCTACAACGAAAGCACAGCAAGGCTTATACGAGTATGACGCGGTATCGCGTCTGCGTGACTCTCAGTTGGGCGATGAGCGTGTTCACGACATTAACAACTACATCGCGAAAGGTAAGCTCTGGGAAGCGTTTACGTCTGAGAAGAAGTGTGTGCTCCTGATCGATGAAATTGATAAAGCCGACATCGAATTTCCGAATGACCTGTTACTTGAAATCGACAAGATGCAGTTTCATGTTTATGAAACGGGCGAGACTGTTGTGGCCAAGCAACGCCCCGTTGTCGTGATCACCAGTAACAACGAGAAGGAACTACCGGATGCATTTTTGCGCCGTTGTTTCTTCCATTACATTCAGTTCCCTGATCGAGCCACGATGCAGGAAATCGTTGACGTTCATTACCCAGAGATCAAACAGGATTTGGTTAAAGAAGCGATGGAAATTTTCTTCGATGTTCGTAAGGTGCCAGGTCTAAAGAAGAAGCCGTCAACTTCAGAGCTAATCGACTGGTTGAAACTACTGATGGCGGATGATATTCCTGAAGAAATTTTGCGTAATCGAGATACATCAAAAGCGATTCCGCCACTTTACGGTGCGTTGGTTAAAAATGAGCAGGACGTTCAATTGCTCGAGCGTCTAGCGTTTATGAACCGACGTCAGGGCGGCACTGGGACTTAGGGGGTTAACCAATGTTAATCAACTTTTTCCTTGCTCTGAAGAATGCTCGGATACCAGTTTCGATTACTGAACTGTTACATCTGTTGGACATATTAAAAGCCCGATTGGTGTACGCGGATATTGACGAATTTTATTACTTGAGTCGTATGGCGCTGGTAAAAGATGAGCGCCACTACGACAAATTTGATCGCGCCTTCGGGACCTACTTCAAGGGACTCGAGGATTTGTCCTCACTGTTAAATGCGATGATTCCCGATGAGTACTTACGCCGTGAATTTGAGAAAAGCCTGACACCAGAAGAGTTAGAGAAGATTAAATCTCTGGGTGGTCTGGAAAAGCTGATCGAAGAGTTCAAGCGCCAGGTAGAAGAAGCTGCCAAGGGCGAAGGCAAGGAAAAAGACAAAGAAGGTAAGGGTGAGAACGGCCGCGGTGAAGAAGGCGACGAACGCAAAGGTAAGAAGCGTCGCGGTAAGCGAACCTGGGATAAGCGGGACTACAAAGCGTACGACGACAATGTCGAGCTGGGCACGCGTGGTATGAAGATCTCACTACGACGTTTGCGCAAGCTGGCTCGTACGGGCGCCGACGACGAGCTTGATATCAACGATACCATCGATAAGACAGCCAAAAATGGCGGTATGCTCGATATCATCATGCGTCCCGAGCGGCGTAATACCGTTAAGGTTTTATTGATGCTGGATAACGGCGGTTCTATGGATGCGCACGTTAAGGTATGTGAGGAGTTGTTCTCAGCGGCACGGTCAGAGTTCAAGCATCTAGAGACTTTCTATTTCCATAACTTTATATATGACGGCGTCTGGAAACAGCATAACCGTCGGATGAACGAAAAAATTGATACATTCGATTTGTTGCATAAGTATTCCCATGACTATCGGGTCATCTTTGTGGGTGATGCCACCATGGCGCCCTATGAAATCACCCATGCCGGTGGCAGCGTGGAGCACTGGAACGAAGAAGCAGGAGCCCTTTGGATGCAGCGTATGCTGGATACCTTCGATAAAGTGATCTGGATTAATCCGACACCTGAAGATACCTGGGAATACTCCAATTCGGTCGCGCTCACCAAGAAGCTTGTGGATAATCAAATGTATCCTCTGACCATTCGTGGAATTGAAAAGGGAATGAACTACCTCTCTAAGTAGTTCATTTCAGTTTTCTTGATTTCCGGAGGTCGCAATCACTCTGATTCATCGGGGCGTTTCACGTGAGCACTCAACAAGCAGCCGATGCGGCTACGGTCCTTGCTAACTGCATGATTCGGGACCGTTTTCGCCTGGCGAAAATGCTCCGAGGTGGCGTTCCGCGTCAAGGCCCGGTGCGCAAGCGGCTAGATAAGTCTATCGCGCTTGCGGAATCTCGAGCGGCGAGCGTGCCCAAACCGCAATATCCCGACAGCCTTCCAGTCAGCCAACGCCTAGACGATCTTAAAGCCGCCATTACGAAACATCAGGTTGTGATCGTGGCGGGTGAAACTGGCTCTGGTAAAACCACTCAGTTACCGAAAATTTGTCTGGATGTCGGTCGTGGTATCTACGGCAAAATAGGCCACACCCAACCTCGACGAGTCGCGGCTCGTACGGTCGCGCATCGAATTGCCGAAGAGCTCAACGTTAGGCTCGGCGAGTCTGTGGGTTATCAGGTTCGATTCACTGACCAGAGTTCAGATCAAACTCATATCAAAGTGATGACCGATGGCATATTGCTCGCAGAAACCCAAAATGATCCGTATCTAGACAACTACGACACATTAATTATTGATGAGGCCCATGAGCGTAGCCTCAACATTGACTTCCTGCTCGGCTACCTCAAACGTATTTTGCCGCGGCGGCTAGACCTCAAGGTCATCATCACTTCTGCCACAATTGATCTAGAACGATTCTCTAAACATTTTGGCAATGCCCCGGTTGTCGAAGTCTCAGGTCGAACTTTTCCAGTTGAAGTTCACTATCGACCACCGGAGCAGTTATCTAAGTCTGAGGATTCAGACCAGCTCATGTTCGATGGCGTGATTGAAACCCTAAAAGAAATTCAACAATTGGAGCGAGGTCGCAGAATACCTGGCGATATATTAATATTTCTTTCTGGTGAACGGGAAATTCGTGAGCTCGCGCAACGGATCCGCAAAGCTGAACTTAAACATTTTGAAGTGCTGCCACTTTACTCCCGGTTGAGCGTCGCAGAACAGAATCGAGTTTTTCAATCTCACAGTAACCGGCGCATTGTATTGGCCACAAATGTAGCAGAGACATCGTTAACGGTTCCTGGTATTCGATATGTAATTGACCCAGGCTTTGCGCGAATTTCTCGCTACAGTGTTAGATCCAAGGTTCAGCAACTGCCGATTGAGGCAATTTCACAAGCCAGTGCGAACCAGCGAAAAGGTCGTTGCGGTCGGGTGAGTGATGGCGTTTGTTTCCGTTTATTCAGTGAAGATGACTTTAAAACAAGACCTGAGTTCACCTCGCCAGAAATTCTCCGGACGAATCTTGGCGCTGTGATATTGCAGATGCTGAATTTAAAACTCGGAACCATCGAAAATTTTCCGTTTCTTGAGCGTCCAGATCAGCGTCAGATTAACGATGGTTACCAACTGCTGCACGAGCTTCAGGCTGTCGATGAGCGACGCGCGATCACGCGCATGGGCCGAGAAATGAGTCGATTACCGGTCGACCTGAAGTTAGCGAGGATGCTGCTTGAGTCGAGCAAACGAGGTAGCCTAAGTGAAGTCCTCACCATCATCAGTGCACTTGCTCTGCAAGACCCAAGAGAGCGCCCCCACGAGCATCAACAGGCAGCCGATGAAAAACACCGGCAATTTAATGATGAGCAATCTGATTTTTTAGCCCTCTTAAACCTATGGCAGGAATTAGAAACGCAGCGCCAAGCGTTGAACAACAGCCAGTTCAGAAAATTTTGCCGGACTAATTTTGTGTCTTATATTCGTTATGTTGAATGGCGGGAAAATCATCGTCAACTCACATTGATGTGCAAAGAACTAAAGCTCAAGTTTAATCAACACATCTCGGACTACGACAACATCCATATTGCATTGCTATCGGGGTTGCTGGGTAATATCGGTGAGAAGCACGATGACAATGAGTATCTGGGTGTGCGCAACCGACGGCATTATATTTTCCCTGGCTCCTCTCAGTTTAAGCGTAAGCCGCGTTGGATCATGTCCGCTGAAGTGGTCGAGACGACACGTCTATTTGGTCGCATGGTCGCGCAAATCGATAGCGCCTGGGTTGAGCCCCTGGCCCAGCACCTGGTCAAGCGTACACATCATGAGCCGTATTTTGATGCAAAACGCGGTCAGGTATTGGCATTCGAAGAAGTGATGCTTCACGGCCTTGTGGTCGTTAAGCGGCGTAAGGTAGATTTTGGTACCATTGATCAGGCTAAAGCCCGTCACCTGCTTATTCAAAACGGTTTAGTGGAGCAGCAGCTGGAATCGAGGTCCGGCTATTATCGGCATAATATTCAAATCGTGGCGGAGATAGAACAACTCGAGTCCAAATCTCGCAAGCGAGATATTCTTGCTGATAGCTACACGGTCTATCGCTTTTATGACGAACATCTACCCGCTCATATTGTGAGTGCTATAGATCTCGATATCTGGCGCAAAGAGATAGAGGTCAGTAAGCCCAGGCTCCTGTATTTGTCAAAAGCCGCCTTGATGAAACAGACACCCGCATTGTCTGAAACGCTCTATCCCAATCAGCTGCAGGTCGCCGATACAGTTTTGCCGCTAGACTATCATTTCGACCCTCAGCATGAAGACGATGGGGTTAGCCTTAAGGTCCCCGTCGCCATACTGCGTCAGGTCGACAGCAAACAGTTGGATTGGGTGATTCCAGGCTTGCTGCAAGAAAAGTGTCTTGCATTGATTAAGTCATTGCCCAAGTCTGTTCGGAAAAACTTTATTCCAGCACCGGATTTTGCCAAGAAAGCCTCAGCTGACCTTGCCTACGACGGTCGTGCATTACCGGAAGTGTTGGCCGAAAAACTATTCCGCTTAACCGGTAGTCGAGTCAACGCAAGTGACTTTAGGACCACTGAGATCGATCAACACTTGCGTATGAACATAAAAGTGATGGACGATAAGGGCGGCGTGCTGGCCTCAGGGCGTAATCTATTAGACTTGCAAACCCAGTTCGCGGCGACGGTCGAAGAAAACTTCCGTCAGCGAGACGCCCATACGCTTGAACAAACGGGGCTGACGGATTGGACCTTTGGCGAGCTGCCAGAGGAAGTGGTCTTGCCGCAGTCGGGCATTTCCATCAAAGGCTTTCCTGCCCTGGTAGATGAGGGCGGTAGCGTTGCGCTAGTCATCAAAGATAATGGTCCTGATGCCAAACATGCGACCAATAAAGGTTTGCTAAGGCTCTTCATGTTGACCTTAAAGGAGCAACGCAAATATCTTGAGAAGCATATTCCGGGTTTCAACCAGTTCGCGCTCTACTACGCCACTCGCGGCACCAAAGCAGATTTGCAAAAAGACCTGGTAGAGGGAATATTTCGATATACGTTTCTTGAAGGTCAGGGCAGAATTGAAAATGAGCAGGACTTTCGTTATCGCCAAAAGCAACGCCAAGCGTTGATGGGAGTGGCGGGTCGAGTCGCGAGCGTGGTTGCTGAGTGTTTACAACGAGCGAATGCAATAGAGGACCGGCTTAAGTCCGGATTCGCGCAACAACACCCGAAAATTGCAGAGGATGTCAGAACGCAGTTGGCAGCTCTGATCGGTCCTTCATTTTTGCAAGTCACTCCTTTGGAATGGTTGTTACAGTTTCCTCGTTATTTAAAGGCTATTGAATACCGGTTAGAGAAAATACAAAGCAATGTTGAGAAAGAGGCAGAAGCGATTAAACTCCTTGATCGGTATTGGCAACAATGGCAAGCGGCGGGGCAGGGTATTGCCTTTGAGCAGTTCAGATGGATGCTGGAGGAATTCAGAGTATCCGTGTTTGCGCAGCCTCTAGGCACTCGTGTGCCGGTGTCTGCCAAACGCTTGGACAAGGAATGGGAAAAGGCGACGAAATATGAATTATAAAATTTTACGACGGCCATTGATGTTGGTGACAGTCCTGATGACTGTCCTGATTAGCCCTCAGATCTTGGCACAAGATGATCCTTTTGCAGAAAAGGATCCAGATCCCTGGGCTGGGCTGAATCAGCGCGTGTTTGCTTTTAATGATACGGTCGATCGATGGCTACTCAAGCCTGTGGCCACAACTTACGTGAAGGTGGTGCCTGGTTTTGCGAGACAAAGGGTGGGGAATGTTTTCTCCAACCTTGATGACGTCGCAAATGGGGTGAATAATCTATTGCAGGGCAAACCGCTAAAAAGTCTGAGTGATCTCGGTCGAATCTTGACCAATACGAGCCTCGGGTTAGGCGGCTTGTTCGATCCAGCCTCGGGTTTCGGTCTGATTAAGCACAACGAGTCTTTTGGTCAGACGCTATCGGTCTGGGGAGTACCAGCAGGTCCATATCTCGTTCTACCGCTGCTCGGTCCAAGTACACTCACAGACGTTGTCTCAAGGCCATTCGACTCGCGGTTAGGTCCGCTGCGGTATTTGCATCCAGTGGACCACCGGAACCTGACTTATGGCCTTCGGCTTGTGGATCAGCGAGGGTCATTGCTGGCCGCTGAAAGTCTGGTGTTTGGTGATCGCTATGTCTTCCTCCGGGACGCTTATCTCCAGCGTCGCAACTACCTGGTAAATGATGGTGAAGTCGAAGACGATTTTGACGACTTTTAACTGTTCATAGATTTCTTAGCTTTCGTCTCTAAATGCTTGTAGCTATTGATATTTCGGAGTAGAGTCTCCAGCCAACCTGGTAGTTGGCGGCATATCTGAATGCAAGTCGCAAGCGGGAGGTTGTTGGCATACTCACCTGTCAAAAACACTCTTCTCGAAAACACAATGTTAGCCTTATTGGAAGCCAGTGGTTATACGGTTGAAAAGGTTACCGACGCTGACGATTATCTCCCCGCGATTCAGTCACAATTACCAGACCTTGCCCTCTTGCCGCTAATCCAACCCGAATCAGAACATATCCTGAGTGCGCTAGTTGGGCTCGATGCTCATCCCCCAGTATTAGTTTTCGGTGACTGCGACCAGGCAGGCCAGGCAGGGAAGATGATGCAGGCTGGTGCCGATGAGTACTTCCTTGACTCGGGTTCTAAAAATTCCCTTTTACAATTTCTAGTCGAACGAACCATCGCCTTTCATCGTGATCTTGATTCTTTAAAAGCAGAAAACGCCCAACTTCTACATGCTCTAGAGCATGTAGAGGATGACTGCAAAGCAGGATTTGCCGTTCAGCAACGTCTGCTGCCAGAGCCCCAAAGTTTTGGCGAAATTAGTTTTAGTTATGAGCTTGTTCCACGTGCAGGTATGACTGGCGATTCGGTCAACTGTTTCTACCTGAATGATGGTCGGCTGTTATTTTACCTTGCCGATGTGGCGGGTCATGGTGTGTTAGGCGGCGTGGTCACGACAGCACTCACGGTCACTGCAAAGAGTATGGTGGAGCCAGAGTTCGCGGCCAGGGGGCAAACCAGCAGTGATCTCTTAGTCTGGTTTAATCGAGCCATATTGGCCCTTGAACTCGAACAACACGTCACAATGTTTCTGGGTGTCATTGATGTCTGTGCGTCGACTCTGGAATATAGCAGCGCGGCACATTTCCCAGGCACCATTTTGTGCCAGAAGGACGTTTGCCAATACTTAGAACTGGGTGGCCTGCCGCTGGGTGTCTGTGAGGCAAAGTATGAGTCCGTTAAGCTCGAACTCAGTCAAGAATTTAATTTGGTCCTGTTTTCCGACGGAGTGTTGGAAATATTACCCCAGGATACCCTCGAAAATAGAGAAAACCACCTGATAACACTGGTAGAATCCGGTTCCCGCAGTATTAGCGCGTTATCGGCAGACCTAAACCTTACAGGTAGAAGTGAAGTTCCAGACGACATAGCTGTTTTGACCCTAATGAGGAAAGCATCCTGCAATGAGTAAGATTTTGTTCGCAGAGCATGATGGTAGTCATGTTTTGAAATTTATAGGTGATATTCGATTCAATCTCGCACCAACCTTGACTGGATTCGTCCAACAAATTGGCAGTCGCGGAGAGAAAGCCATCGTGCTGGATCTCACTGAAACAACCTGCATGGATAGCACCTCGTTGGGCTTGTTAGCCAAGATTTCTCTGGCGTGCCAATCTATTTTGAATGTTCAACCGACGTTGGTCACAACAAACCCTGATATTACCCGGGTCGTTCGATCCATGGGTTTTGAGCAAATCTTTATTATTATTGATTACGTAATTCACGCATGTGATGGCGCGCTAGAGTTGCCCACTCACGTGATGAGCGAAGAATTGTTGCGAGAACAGGTGCTAGACGCGCATCGTACATTGATGGATCTGAATGAGCACAACGAGGCTTGTTTTTGTGACTTGGTCGACGCCCTCGAAGCAGAAAGCAATCCTTTAATAACAGACTAAGAGCCGCTGGCTAGTTACTGAGTCAGCTGATGTTTGATGCGCAGCTTGGTTTTGGTAAATTCAGATGGTGCTAGATGGATTAAGCCCGCGATCTTTCGAATAAACGTCACTTCGTACTTGTCCAAACGACCATCCGCATAGGCCACCCGCCAAAGGTTTTCGAGCAGTGCAATTTTCTTCTCGTTGTCGTAATGCTCGTTGATCAATGTGGTAAATTGAAACAAATCACTCGCGTCTGCAGAGCCGCTCTCAGCACTCTGCATCAGTTCTTCAAGGAACTCGCCTTCGATATCAAACGTGTCTCGCAGCATCGCAATGATCAGCTGACGTTCAATATCATCCTCTTCAAAATCTGCTTTCGCGAGCTCTATCATGAGCGCGGCGGTGGCATACTCGATACCTTTAGTGAGGCCTGATTCACTCTTTTCTTCCAATAACAGTTTTTCTTCGAAGAACCGCTTGATGTCTTTTAACATTCCGAAATCTCTACATTACTGTTGAATAAGCTTTCTAACTATTAGCTGCCAGTTTAGTTGAAGGTTCGATGCCTGCTTGTTGAAGGGCATCGTAAACCAGATCCAGTGACACATTTTTATCGTTCATGGCACCACTCATAGTGCGCCGAAAATGTCGCGCGCCGCTGCAACCAGCATACATACCTAGCAGATGTTTGAGGAGATGGCGCGGAGCATCTTTTTGCGAGCGACCATATTCTAAATATTGATGAATAATGTCCAGTCGAGGTGGCAGCTCGCTGCCATAAAGAGCCGATTCTACTTCTGCCAATAGATATGGGTCCTTGTAGGGCGCTCGCCCCATCATCACCCCAGGAAATGTTTGTAGTTGGGTGACCGCTTTATCGACGGAATCGATGCCACCGTTCAGGTAAAAGGAGAGATCGGGAAAATCCTGCTGAATTCGTCGAACATAGTCGTATTTGAGGGGGGGTATTTCACGGTTTTCTTTTGGAGATAGGCCTTTCAGAATGGCTTTTCGAGCGTGTACGTAAAAAATTCGGCAGCCTTTTTGACTGACGATGCTGACAAAGTTCGAGAACGCTTCATAGCTATCCTGGTCATCAATGCCAATCCGGCATTTAACCGTCACAGGAATGTCTGTCGCGGCTTGCATAGCCGCGACGCAATCGCCAACCAAGTCTGGATCCGCCATCAAGCAGGCGCCAATGGCACCCTGTTGAACACGGTCACTGGGGCAGCCAACGTTCAAATTGACTTCTTGGTAGCCGGCATCGGCGGCAATGACCGAGCACTCGGCCAAGTCCTTAGGGTCACTGCCACCCAGTTGCAAGGCGCAAGGTGCGTCGAGCCCGTGAGCAAGAAATCGGTTTCGTTCACCTCGCAGCAAAGCACTCGCAACGACCATTTCTGTAAATAGTAGGCTGTGAGGCGCAATGAGCCGAAAC
>Ga0208413_1001996_pt1 | contig 12155 bp, 8 predicted proteins | sample AntAceMetag02UKD_FD_184761 | JGI IMG/M metagenome (GOLD analysis project Ga0208413, IMG submission 184761) | Saline lake microbial communities from Ace Lake, Antarctica - Antarctic Ace Lake Metagenome 02UKD (SPAdes) (version 2) | ecosystem: Environmental > Aquatic > Non-marine Saline and Alkaline... | reverse complement strand
AATTGAACAGCCTATAAAGCAGGGGCAAATTGAAGAGATGAGAAAGCTTTGCAGTGAAACTCAACTACCAATAGCATTAGATGAAGAGTTGATTGGTATCAATTATTTCCAGGATAAAGTTGATTTGTTGGTTAATATAAAACCTCAATTTATCATTCTAAAACCGTCATTATTAGGAGGGTGGAATAGTTGTGATGAATGGATAGATATAGCTGAAAGTTTAAATATCGGTTGGTGGATAACGTCTGCTTTGGAATCCAATATTGGGTTGAATGCCATAGCACAATATGTAGCAACAAAACAATCAAAAATGCCACAAGGATTGGGAACAGGAGAGCTATTTACCAATAACGTCACTTCTCCATTAGAAGTGAAGAATGGTTCATTATATTATAATTCTAATTTTAATTGGGATTTAAAAGTACTTGTAAATGGTTGAAATTCATCAATCTTTTAAAATTAATGGATTTAGTTATACTGAATTTCTGAACCAAAGATTTGAAAACGAAAGATTAAAAGAATTCCAAATCGAGTTGCTGAATTTTAAGACAGCTAATAAATTTGTTTTTCAGACATCAGGAACAACGGGCAGGTCTAAGCAAATTGTTTTTTCTATAGATCAAGTTAAAATATCGGCTATAGGTACCCATGCTATTTTTAGTTTATTTGAAGGAGCTGTTGTATTGAATGCTCTTCCTTTGCAATATGTTGCGAGTAAAATGATGCTTTACCGATCATTAATTTGTGGCTATTCATTGCATGTATTGGATGCAAGTTTTGACGAAGTTATCTTTGATGATTTGCCAGATGTGGTCGACTTTGTGCCTCTAGTTCCTGTTCAGGTTGAAAGATTGTTGAGTTTTAAAAATAGACCGTTTCAATTTATTCATAAAGTTCTAATAGGTGGGGCAAGTGTTTCTTCTGATTTGAGGAGCAATATTTTGGATTTAGATGTTAGAACAAAATTCTATGAGTCATTTGGAAGCACTGAAACGCTTACCCACATTGCAGTTAGAGAAATATCTAAATTAGATTCTGATTTTAAGGCAATTGAAGGGGTTCATTTCTCTGAGCAAAACAATTGTCTAGTTATTCATGCTCCTCATGTTAATGATTATCCCATCGTGACCAATGATTTAGTTGACTTAATTTCTAGTAAAACCTTCAAATGGAAGGGTAGAGTCGACAATATCATAAATTCTGGCGGAATTAAGATTATTCCTGAACAGCTAGAGATGAAAATTTCGACATTAATCAACAATCCGTTTTTTATTGCTTCTGAGCATTCTGAGCTCTTAGGACAACAAGTTATTTTGGTAATTGAATCAGCAAAAAATTACGAAATCGATTTTCCAAATAGTGCTTTGAGAAAATATGAAACTCCTAAGAAAGTCTATTTCTTACCAAAATTCTATCGAACGGAGTCTGGAAAAATTCTAAGAAATAAATGCCTAGTTGATATCCATATCTGAATGTTTCGAATAGTTCTCCCAACGCTCTAATACGGTGGTCATATCCGTTGGTAATTCAGAGTCAAATTGCATAAATTTTCCAGAAGTAGGGTGTTCAAAACCAAGTGTTTTCGCATGAAGAGCCTGTCTAGGAAGAATCTTAAAGTTATTATCGACAAACTGTTTGTACTTGGTAAATGTGGTGCCTTTCAATATTCTATTACCTCCATATTCAGGATCGCCAAATAGAGAATGCCCTATATGTTTAAAATGAGCACGAATTTGGTGTGTTCTGCCAGTTTTAAGCTTACATTCTACCAATGTCACATATCCGTATGAACGCAATGTTCTATAAGTTGTAATTGCAGATTTCCCGAATTCTCCATCTTCAAAAACACTCATAACCTTTCGGTTTTTAAGGCTTCTTCCAATGTGTCCTTCAATTGTTCCCTCCGGCTCTTTAGGATCTCCCCAAATTAAAGCATGATAGGTTCGCTCTGATGTTCGAAGAAAAAACTGTTTCGCTAAATGGCTGTGAGCGAATTCAGTTTTTGCAATAACCATCAATCCCGAAGTTGCTTTGTCTAATCTATGCACAATTCCAGGCCTGTCTTTTCCATTGCTGGTAGGAAGGTTTTTGAAATGAAACGCCAATGCGTTAACTAAAGTTCCTCGTTTATTGCCGAATCCAGGATGTACCACTAAGCCTGCATTTTTATTGATTACCAAAAGCTGATCATCTTCGTAAACGATCTCTAATGGAATATCTTCAGGAACAATTTCCAGTTCTTCTTTTTCTTCTGGAAGTAAGAGTACAATTTCATCTCCAGGCTTCACCTTATAGTTCGGCTTTACAGGTGAATCATTAATGAGGAGACAGTTCGCCTTGCAGGATATCTGTATTTTGTTCCTAGATATTTGTGGAATCCGATCCATTAAAAATTTATCGACTCGCAAAAGCTGCTGGCCCGGGTCTACTGTAATTGTTTTATAAACGAAAAGATTTTCTGTTTCTTCGTTTTCAGATAATATGTCAGAGTTTTCCATTAAGTGCCTATTTGGCAATTATTACTTTGGATGAAATAGGATTTCCAGAATTGTCATTCGCAATCAATATGTAAATTCCGTTTTGTAATTCACTTGCGTCGTATGTTTTACCTCCATTATGAACCCATGTTTTTACTAAACGTCCTTGCAAACTATATAGATAAACCGGGTTTAATTCGGATACTCCTTTAATTGAAAATAAGCCGTTTGTTGGATTTGGGAAAATGATAATTGAAATATTTTCAAGTTCTATTTCAGGCTTTATTAGTGGCTTCTCTGTTCCGTCACCGAAATCTGCTCGTAACATTACAGTACCAGTAAACCCTGAGTTATACCAAATCCCCTCAATCTCAGATATATAAGTATTTTTTTGATTATTGTAGTTTACATCATAACCCACGAAAGTTTTTTCTTGACTTAACTGTTCATACCCCACATGGAAATCTCCTTCAACAATCACGTCTTCAGGCAAATTGAAACGTTGAAAACTCCCAGGAGCCATTTTTTGTATTTCAATGGGTCCAGATTCAAATATTGGATCATCAGCCAAACTATTGTAAATAAAAATGTTTACTTTTTGATTATTTACTCTTTCAAATGTTTGAACAAAGTTAATTAGCACTCCTTTGAGAGTATCTAGAATTGGAGTATTAAATTTTACGGCGATGTGTGTTCCTATTAAATTTAGTTGATATGTCTTTTCAGCAGATTGGTCATCATAGCTGTAAAATCGATCAAAAAATTGGTTGTGAATCAAAGTATCATTTGGACTATATCTGTCATCTGAAGAGAAAGTCTCTAACTCACACCTAAACCACTGTCGCTCTTCATTATCAGTAGGAAACTGAAAACGATTTGAAGATTTTACTTCAAAAGAAAGCCTCGTTTTGTCAATAACTGAGGTTCGCAGTTCTTCTGGTGACGTGTACAAGTAATTGACGCTATTGGATTTGTAAATTGTGTAACGTGCTTTTAAAATATCTGATTTATTACTTAAATTGATATGATCTAAAAATATAGTATCTACCATAAATTTATTAGGATCTGTTTTGTAATGTTCCCAGGGCATAGCAGTATAATCCCTTAGGAATGATCTTACAGGATTCACAATTGCAAAATCTTTTATCTCATCATCTTTCTCCCCATTTGCAATTAACCGAACGTAATCCAAGTGCCAGTGATCAAAATTACCAGATTGAGTAGCATAGTTTTTAAATCTAAAACGGAACCCGTTTTGCATATAATTAGTATCGTTAATTGAAATTGAAACTCTTTCGAATTCCTTAGAGGTATCGCCAGAAGCTCCCCAAACTCTTTTCCACTGTGTGGTTCTGACATTGTAAAATTCTAGAATTAAAGAATCTTCTTCTTCAGGACGATCTCCATTTCCTTCAGCTTGATAGAAAAAGCTCAAATAAATAGAATCATTAACTACATAGTTTTTTCTATTATTTCCATCCTTGTAGTCAAATAAATTGACCGGTTTTGATGTCATGAAATCAGAAATACCATAGGTTAATTTCGATGAATTATCATATGGATTCCCTAAACTATCTAATCCGTCAAAGGTTAAAACGCCCAGCGTTGGCTGATCTATAGCCATTGTGTAGTTTAAGAATGGCCCAGGGGCGATCCAATAACTGTAATGATCATCTCTTGCAAAAAAGTGTGATTGTTGCTTGTTAACTAATACACTATCTCTTTTATAATTAATTATTCGAGTTACACCGTTCTGTATGTAATAGCTGAAATTTGGGTAAGCAAGAAAAGAATCAACTCGAAAAAAGACTAACCCTGTATCAAAGAAGACAATATTGTATGGTTCTGCTAAAGTCGAATCTAAATCACCAGTTACAGGATCAACGACAACATTAAAAACTGAATCCACCATGAATTCAACAGAATCAAACGGTTGATTGTTTACCACAAAACGAAAACTTAACGAATCAAAAACAGCAGGATCATCAACTGTGGTTGGGAAATATTTTATGTGGTTTTTTGAAAAGTCATCTATAATGGGAAGGTCTAAAGTGTTGAGCAAATAGGTAATAGAGCTGTCCTCAGCAGCTCTCGACCCAAAGTTGTTTGTCACGAAAGTCGACTCTGAATATTGTTCGGCTCTATAGGGTAGCACCCCTAATTCTTCTTGGGCTGTGGCACAGAAGATTTGGCTAATTAATAGAGAAAGGAAGAGGGTGCTTTTAAAATTCATTCAGGAAGGACTGTTTCTAAGCTATCTATCGGAATTTGTGGAATTTTATTGCTGTCAGTGGTCAGGAAAACTTGTACTGCAGAACCCAAGAATAAAGCTGCATCTTTATTAAAATCAGGGATTTGCTTAAACACCTTTGCCTTTAAGCTATCTTCTCCAGTAAACTCTGCGTCGTGAACAGCAGATCCAATTACCAAACCTGCTTGAAGTAATTTTTCTCGAACTTCTTCAAAGGTTAACCCAATTAGTAACGGCATTGGTATAAATTGATCGCTTTGGCCTCCTCCAAAAACCAAGTCAACGGTTGTTCCTTGATCTAATCTGTTTCCTGGTTCTAGAGGAACATCATTAATTTCAATTCTTTCAAGGCAATCCGTACATGCTGCTGGCACATATAAAATATTTCCAATTCTTAATCCAATAGATTGTAGCTGAGCAATAACATTTCGTTTGTCATCGTATTGTAAATTTGGAATAGTAACTTTAGGAGCATCATAAGCACTTATTGTTACATAAATTTTTCGCCCTTCTTTCACAAAAGCTCCTGAATCAGGAGTTTGCTCGATCACTATTCCGCCTTGTTGCTTTTCTACAAACACAGAATCCATTATTTCATAATCTAATTTTTCAACCTTCAGTAGGTTTTTTAATTCTGTTTCGTGATAGGACCTCAAATCAGGAACTTTAATTGTTTCAGCATGCAGCGTAACTGCATCTAAGTAAATAAGAAGGCACCAAATTCCAATGAATAACAGAACTACATACACCCCAATACTTACCCAAAAGGCTTTCGAGAAAAAGAATTTTATAATTTTTACTAGTGCCATAATCTAGCATCAAAGATAAGATTATTGGATACTCGTTGCCTGTTAGTAATTCTTTTAATAAGTAATGAAATCAATAGTGATTAATGAATTCTTCAAAAATAACTTTGATAAAAATAAGTAGCTATGTCAAAGCCTATTATTGCCCTCGTTTGTGGCGGATTTACTGATGAATATGCCATTTCAATGAAAAGTGCTGATTTATATCTGAATCACCTTTCAAATGAGAAATATGAGATATATAAATTGGTTTTGGATAATAATGGCTGGACCGCATTTGACGGTAAAGGTGAGGCTATAAAAATTAACGAAAGTAATTTTACATTAAATCAAAATGGTCAGTCGCTAAAGATTGATGCAGTTGTTAATGTAATACACGGTACTCCTGGTGAAGACGGAAAGCTACAAGGGTATTTTGATGTACTTGGTGTGAAATATATGGGCTGCAACGTACTTTCTAGTTCACTTTCATTCAATAAGGGATTTTGTAACCATTTTTTGGAGAAACAAGGAATTCTAATTCCTAACTCTAAGTTGGTTTATGAAATGGATGAGCTAGATGCAGAATCCCTTATTGCTGAATTAGGTCTTCCGTGTTTTGTAAAGCCAAACGACGCTGGTTCTAGTCTTGGAGTTTCTAAAGTTAAAACTAAAGAAGAATTAAATCCAGCAGTTGAATTGGCGTTTTCGATTGGAGAGCGTGTTTTAGTTGAAAGTTCAGTTCAAGGTTTAGAATTAACCTGCGGAGTAGTTAGGCGAAACGGTATTCCTGTTCCAGTTGCAGTTACTGAAATTCAATTTGAAGCTGAATTTTTCGATTACGAGGCAAAGTACAATTCAACAACAACACAAGAGATAACACCCGCAAGAATTGATAAAAAAACTTACGATGAATGTATGGATTTATCAGTTCAGATTTACAAGAAATTAGGCTGTAGCGGCTTTTTTAGAGCGGATTATATACTTCATGAAAAAAAGCTTTACCTCATTGAGGTCAACACCGTTCCTGGTATGTCTGAAGCCAGTTTATTACCGCAAATGCTCGACTATGCCGGAATGAGTTTATCGGAATTATTAGATGAAGAAATATCTGATTTGATCAATAAATAAATCTTTTATCACTATATTAGTGGTTAAACCTAAAACCTAGACTAACAAAACCTAAACTAATGAAATCTACACTGACAATCGCATTTTCTTTTTTTACAATCCTTGTTTTTGCTCAAACTCCAGGAGGAATGAATTATCAGGCCGTTGCCAGAGATGGTTCTGGTGTTTTAATTAAAAATAAATCTATTTCTGTTAAAGCAGTCCTTCTCACAGGCTCCTCAGGATCAAATGTGGAATACACCGAAACACACGCTGTTAACACCAATGATTACGGTCTGTTTACTGTGATTATTGGTGAAGGAAGCTCTTCAGATAATTTCGGTGCATTATCATGGGGTACTAAAAAGCATCATCTCAAAATAGAAATAGATAACGGTATCGGTTTTGTAAATATGGGTACAATGACATTTCAGGCTGTACCATATGCATTAATTGCAAAAAACGTTGAAAATATACCAACCTTGACATTAACTGATTTAGATGATGTTTCGACTTCTGGAGCAGCTAATGGTCAGGTATTAGGCTGGGATGGTTCGTCTTGGACACCCGTTAATGCTAGTGTAGGTGGAACTACATATTCAGGAGGTTCTGGAATTACGATTACTGGAAACACCATCGATGCCAATGCAGGTAATGCAATTTGGAATGCAGACAAATTGCAAAACAGATCAGTAGCGAACACTTCACCTTCAACGGGACAAGTGCTAACTTGGAGTGGCGTTGCTTGGGCGCCTTCAACAATTTCAGTAGGAAATACATATACAGCTGGTACAGGGCTTACATTAACTGGAACTGCATTCTCTGCTAATACCACAACTGCGCTATGGAACAGTTCTCAACTTCAAGGGCGTAATATTTCAAGTACAGCACCTGCCAGTTCTCAAGTTTTAAAGTGGAATGGTTCTAATTGGGCACCGGCGGCTGATGATAATACTGCTTATACAGCTGGAACGGGGCTTACATTAACCGGAACTTCATTCTCTGCTAATACCACAACTGCACTATGGAACAGTTCTCAACTTCAAGGGCGTAATATTTCAAGTACAGCACCTGCCAGTTCTCAAGTTTTAAAGTGGAATGGTTCTAATTGGGCACCGGCGACTGATGATAATACTGCTTATACATCTGGAACTGGACTTACTTTAACGGGCACAGTTTTATCTGCTAATACCACAAGTGCTTTGTGGAATGCTTCGAAATTACAGGGGAGAAACTTGTCGGCTACTGCTCCTGCATTGGGTCAATTATTAGGCTGGGATGGAACGAATTGGTCTCCTGAAACAGTAAAATCTTCTCCTTGGGAAAGTATTGGAACAACATCTATTCATACAAATAAAAGTGTAGGTATTGGAAGAGATTCAGCTTTAACGAAGTTGGATATAATTGACACGATTACTGGAACTGGAAATTCTACATTTTCATCAACTTTGACAGAAATTAGAGCTTCCAAAAGCAATCTATCAAGTTCGGTAGGTCACTGGATGAGGGTTGTAGGGTCGGGAGGGTATGAAAATATTGGTTACCGATCAGCGGTTTTAGGAACATCAACAGCCGCATATAATGGGAGTGGAGCGGTTGCAGGTTTATTCATTGTTGATGGTTCAGGAGGTCAAAATAACTTTGGAGTTAGGATTTCTTGCGCATTTTCTCAAACAGCAACGGTTCGGAATTATGGAGTCTATTCTCACTCAAGAGGAAACGGTACATTTAATATGGGAGTTTTTGCTTTAAGTAATCGCTCAACAACGGGCACAGGTAAAACGAACTATGGAATTTATGCTCAGGCAGATAGTGGCGCCACAAACTACGCGGGCTATTTTGTTGGTAATGTCACTTATACTGGTACATTAGCCAGTGCATCTGATGCAAAACTTAAAAATAATGTTGTTCCATTTGAGGGTGCTTTGGACAAATTAGAAAACTTGAAAGTAAAAACTTACGAATACAAGCAAGTGGGCGTATATGGTAAAATGAATTTACCTGAAGGTAAGCAGTTTGGGTTTATTGCTCAAGAGCTAGAGCAAACGTTTCCTGAGTTAGTAGAAAATCAGGTGCATGCTGTAAATGCTGAAAATAATAAGTTGGATGCAGAAGCAATGGAATATAAAGCAGTAAATTATATTGGCATGATTCCGATCCTGACTAAAGCGATTCAGGAGCAACAAGATTATATTAAGAAACTAGAAGCTAGAATTCAAGCATTAGAAAATACTAAGTAATATGAAGAATCTATTTCTTTCCATACTTATTGTATTTGCTACTGTAGCTGCTAATGCTCAATCTATTGAGCGAAGCGTTATAGGTTCTGCTGGTAGTGAGCAGAAAACCTCTTCTATCATTCTTTCTAGTACTGTTGGCGAATCAGCAGTGCAAACACTAAAGAATTCGAGTTTAATTATTACACAAGGATTTCAGCAAACTTCGGAATCTGATTCAGATGGTGATGGCGGAGAGGATACTACTTCGATATTGGAAATGAGTGAATTCATTAACATATCTCTATACCCTAACCCTGCGTACTCATCAGTAAATTTCATTATTAAAACGAATGAAATTTTGGTATTAAGTGTATTTGATACGGCAGGTAAACTAGTTCATTCAACCGAATATACTGAACAAGCTGAAATCGAACAAACCGTTCAAGTTCAGGATTGGGAAAGTGGGGTTTATCACTTCAAATTCATTAATACTAGACAAGAATCAGTAAGTTTTCAAGTTGTGAAACAGTAAGTTGAACTTAAAATATTGGTATAAAAAGTCCCGATTTTTGGGATTTTTTTGTTTTACAAATTCAAATCCTTTACAAAAGCATCCATCTTAGATTCCAACTCTGAATTAGAAGCTTCAAATGCTTCAATCGATTTCAATTTATCACCTTTTACACTCAAATAAAATTTGATTTTAGGCTCAGTTCCAGATGGTCGTGCTGTAATAATACTTCCATCTCTTAACACCAATTGAATCACATTTGATTTTGGCAATTCAATTCCTTTAATCGAATGATTGAAAAGATTTAATTCCTCTTGTGATTGATAATCACGTAATAATTCAACCTCTATTCCAGCGACAGTTTTAGGTGGATTAGAACGCAATTCCGACATCATTTTCTGAATTTCTGAACTTCCTTCAATTCCTTTTTTGGTAATGGAAATCAATCTCTCTTTGTAAAAAGCGATGTCTCTGTAAATCCCAAGTAATTCATTGTATAAAGTACTTCCATCTTTCTTTGCTTCAGCTGCAGCCTCACAAATCATGACAGAAGAAAGTACCGCATCTTTATCTCTTACAAAATCATCAATAAGATAACCGTAGCTTTCTTCACCGCCAACGATAAATTTTTCGCGACCTTCTTTTTTTCGAATGAGTTCTGCTATCCACTTAAATCCAGTAAGTGTATTGTAGGTTTTTACGCCAAAATGATCAGCTATTTCCGTAAGCAATTCGGTAGTTACGATGGTTTTACATATGTATTGATTTCCATCAATACCACCGGAACTTTTCCATTTCTTAAGCATGTAATTTACTAATATAGCTGCTGTTTGGTTACCATTTAGTAATACAAATTTGCCTTCATTATCTTTCACCGCAATTCCAACACGGTCGGCATCTGGATCAGTTCCTAATACTAAGTCGGCATTAACGTTTTGAGCTCTATCAATAGCTAACTTTAATGCCGCAGCTTCTTCTGGATTTGGAGAATCTACAGTCGGGAAATTTCCATCTGGAATTTCTTGATCTGCTAATACTTCAATGTGCTGATAACCCAATAAATCCAATACTTGAGGAATGGATTTTACCCCTGTCCCATGAATTGGCGTGTAAACGACTTTCAAATTAGATTCGTGCTGCTCAGATGCAACGCTAGCTATACTATCCCAGTAGTTTCTGTCAGTTTCAATTCCTAATGGAATGATATTCCAACTTCTATAATCTGTTTTTACTTGGTCGGGAGTTGTTATTTTTCGAACTTCAGCAATAACATTATTATCATGAGGCGGAACCAATTGTGCGCCATCTTCCCAGTAAACTTTATAACCATTATATTCACTAGGGTTGTGAGATGCAGTTATAACAATTCCAGCTTTACAATTCTTTTTTCGAACTGCATAAGATAATTCTGGAGTAGGTCTTAACGATTCGAATAAGTAAGCTTCAAAACCATTAGCGGCTAAAATTTCAGCACATTTCCGTGCAAATACATCAGAATTGTTTCGACTATCGTGAGCAATTGCAACTCCAATAGGTTGGTTCGTTTCATCTGTAAAAGACTTTTTCAGGTAATTAGCTAAACCCTGTGTTGCCATTCCTATCGTGTAAATATTTACACGATTCGTTCCAACTCCCATAATCCCCCGCAAACCACCAGTTCCGAAATCTAGATCTTTATGAAAGGCCTCTAATAAGTCCTGACCGTTTTCGTCAATGAGCCTTTGAGCTTCTGATCTTGTGTTTTCGTCAAAACTTGGGTGTAACCATTGTTTTGCCCGTTCTATAATTTCTTGGTTATTCATTATTTTGCTGTGTTACGTCAAAAGTTCAACGTACAACGTCTCAAATGAAACGCTGTACATAGTACGTTATACTTTGCACGGTTAACTCAATCCCGCTAATTGTTCTTCTATAACGCGAATCTTTTGTTCCGCGTCTGCCTGTTTCTTTTGTTCTGAAGCTACTACCGATTCTGGTGCATTATTTACAAATCGTTCGTTACTCAGTTTCTTAGCAACTGAATTCAAAAATCCTTTTGTATATTTTAATTCTTCTTCTAATTTCTTCTTTTGTTCTTCTACATCAACTGTTCCAGCAAGTGGAATATAGAACTCGTTACTCTTAATAATGAACGAAAATGCACCTTCTACTTTCTCTGAAACAGTATTCAATGCTTCAATATTACCCAATTTCTGAATAATCGCATTCAATTGTTCATTGTGCTGTTCATTCAATTTCATAGAAAGATTTATCGGAATCTTCTGAGCCAAGTTTTGCTTTTTTCTGAAGGTTCTAATTTCTACCATTACCTCAGTCATAGTATCAAAATCATTCAGTAATTCAGTGTTAACCGATCCCGTTTTCGGATAATCGTTTACCATAACACAATCTTTAGCATCGCGTTCTTTTATCGAATGCCAAACTTCTTCAGTTAAGAAAGGCATAAACGGATGTAAAACGGTCATTAAGTTTTCTAATAACCGAATACTAGAATTGTACGTTTTTTTGTCAATTGGTTGCTGATAAGCAGGCTTTACGATTTCTAAATACCATGAACAGTAGCTATCCCAAATCAATCGGTAAATTGACATTAAAGCTTCAGAAATACGAAATTCAGCAAATTGCTTTTCGATTTCTACTAGTTCAGCATTAAATCGGTTTTCAAACCACGCAATTGCCATTTTAGAATGCGCTGGCTGTTCGATTGTATCAGAAACTTCCCAACCTTTTATCAAACGCAATGAATTCCAGATCTTATTTGCAAAGTTTCTTCCTTGCTCGCAAAGTGCTTCGTCGAACATT
>Ga0208413_1001993_pt1 | contig 12168 bp, 10 predicted proteins | sample AntAceMetag02UKD_FD_184761 | JGI IMG/M metagenome (GOLD analysis project Ga0208413, IMG submission 184761) | Saline lake microbial communities from Ace Lake, Antarctica - Antarctic Ace Lake Metagenome 02UKD (SPAdes) (version 2) | ecosystem: Environmental > Aquatic > Non-marine Saline and... | reverse complement strand
TTGGCCTTTCTGAAAATGCCACCAGGCAACTCATGCACCGTGCCCGCACCTCTTTGAAGAAGGCCCTCATTGGAGAGGCCGACACCTCAGGTTTGAGCCTGGGTCAAATTCTCTCCGTGGCTGCCCGGAAGGCAGCCCACGATGCCAAGAGCGCAGGCGTTCAGGCAATGAGCGTTGCAGTGATCGCAGTTCTAGGTCTTGCAGCTTTCCTAAGCTTTGGTTCCCTTGCTCCTTCATCGCAGCTTGCTGATTCAACAATCGTTCAGCCTGAAGCCGCTCCGATTGAAATCAGCCCCCAGGGCCAAGCAGCAGGTTCAGAAACTGCTCCGGAGGCTGGGCTAGCAACTGACCAAGAGCCTGTCCCAGAAACTGTTCCCGGGTCTACTGATCCTGGCTCTAGTACCGGAGCTGGTTCAGACGCTCCAGCCAACACAGACGCTGCAGGGTCAAGTAATACAGAGGCAGCACTTGTATCCGAGGAAACTGAGACAAGCACTGTTGACCAGAATGCGGGACAGAACACACAACCAGTTCAGAACACATCACAATCTGGAGCGCTAACAACACAGCTAGCGCTGAATGACCCTTCGATTGACAGAAGTCCATTTGACCCATGGTTAGTGGACAGTATTTTTGAACAGACCATCGTTTCTTCAATGCTGCTTGGAGGCAGCGCTGCTCAAGACATCAACATCCGCAGTGCCTATGGGGCCATTTCAGACTCCGGGATTTGGATTGATTTTAGCTTTGAGGCTGATGGGGATACACCAATCGATGATGTCGTAGTTGGATTTGTCGCTGAGAATAACCAGTTCTTCTCATTCACTAAGAAGGTTGACTACCTAGTAGCCAGGATGCCAAACGGTCTTGACCTCTACACCTACGTGGGCAAAATCCAAGAAATCAGTGATCTTCAAATGAACCGGTACACAGACACCAGAATGACCAACGCCCTCGTAACCCTTCAGATCTTGGTTGACCCAAGTCAGGGCAAGGTCGTTGAGTCATCACTTCAGGTTCAGGCGAGGTCTTAGTTACTAGCTCACTAATTCACTAGTCACTGGCTCCTAGAAGCCAGTGACTAGCTAGTGACAGCTTGAAGCCAGCAACCAGTGTAACTAGCAACCCGTCGCTCTTGACTGGATGTCACTGCGCGTGAAAGTGCTCGTGAAACGTAACCAAAACTCTTTGTTGCCCCTGCTGAAGATTCAAGTGCCTGGAAGGTTAGATCACCTGACGGGCCTAGCGACCAAAAGCTACTTTCATGAGCGGTGCAACGTGGAGTATTTTTCCTGACACTAGCAACTTGCCCGCATCCACTAGCGCAGCCAGTCTCGAGGTAATTCTTAGTTCTGCCCTCAAGGCAGCCTTGTTCAGACCTCTTGACCTAAGCGCTAACTTCAGTTCACTGAACAAGACTCGTTCTTCCCGGTAGCGCTTAGCATTGCCACCTGCCCTCGATGATTCACTGGCAGCATGCCTTCGATACTGGAAGCAAACATTATCGCTCAGTGCCATCTCACCACCTTCGAGCAGCATCTTGGATATCAGGTCAAGATCTTGAACTATTTCAAATCTTGAATCAAAAACATGTTGCTTGATTTTGACCGACTTCCAAATAAGCGATGGAAAGTAGAGCCAATTGCCCAACATCAAGCTTGCAAGGGCAGAGTCTCCAGTCAGAGCCTTCGGCTCTGACTGCTTTGGCCTAAGAATGCTCTTGATCTTGTCTGGTAGTGGTTGGTAGACCTTGCCCACTGAGTCGATTACCTCTACCCCCAGTTGATAGATTGCAGCATCAGGGAGGGCTGCAACTAGATTGTTTGCCTCTGCTATAAAAGAGGGCCCTAGCCTGTCGTCAAAGCCCATTAGGACAAAGTGCTCGCGCTTTGCCAGCTTTAGGCAGCTATTGAAGTTTGCTGTAATCCCTAAATTGGAGTTATTCCTAAGGTACGCGATTCTTGGGTCAGCAAGTTCAGAAAAGTAATCAGCTGCCTCAGTAGAGGGGTAACCATCATCGACAACTGTGAGTTCCCAGTTTGAATCAGTCTGAGCAAGAATGCTTTCAACAGCCTGCCTGAGGTAGTCAAACCTGCCGTAGTAGGGAATAAGGATTTCTATGCTCACCTCTAACAGTTTAGCCAGAGAGGACTGCTCTTCCTGATCTTTAGTGGCTTCTCAATTAGCACCAGCACATGGCACTTCGCCAGGTTTAGAAAACAGACACCTGAGGTCAATTTCCAAGAGCATTCCACGAGGACCAAGCTGAAGTCAATTGGTGCTAAAACGGGGAGGGTAAAAACATACGTTAAGAAAAGAGGCTTTATACACTTTCAGGTAAACGCTGGTTCATTCAAGGGCTACGTAGCACTTTATGCAAAGGGCTACGAGGGTCAGAGAATGAGCGCCAAGGTTGGAAACGACTGGGTCATCGTACCTAGCGTTCCAGCTGCAACTAACGATCTCTTCCGTGCGGTTGAGTTCGTAGGAGCAGGCGTTGACATCTCAGTACGTATCTACATCGATCGCGTACTAGTTGCAACCATCCCACTACTAACCAAGTAGTCATCCGACTACTTTGGTTTGTAGCCAAGTAGTTCAATAACCACTAACTCCCCTGCCTTCGGGCAGGGGAGTTAGTTTTTTATGGGCGACTTGCCCCAGCTGAGGGCTAGCAACTGATTCTTCTCCCATGCAAAATAGGGATGACACTGGTGACATTGCCCATTTCGATTGAAATAGCTCCACGCCAGTTGTATGTCGTTTATCAGACCTTGGTATCACGCGCCTTTGCGGCTCTAGGGCCAGATAGATGTGCCGGGTGGCCGACGGCAGACTTCCTCTTGGTACTTTTTTCGATAAGCTTCGATTATGTCTAAACTTGCGATCACGAACTCACGGAAGGCTACCTGGTTTGCGTTAGCAGTCATGGTGCTTGCCGTTGGTTTTGCGAACTTTATAGGTGTTCGAGACATCCTTCCCTCGATCATGCAAGATGAACTCGTGTATCGCCAGGATCTTGATAGGTCTCAGACAACAACTTTCCCCAACGTTGCCTTTTCTTTTATTTTTTCTTTTGCCACTCTTTTCGGCTCAGATTTTTACTTGGCCGTCAAGGCGACAAACATCATTCTTTTGGTGCTGTTTGGATTGGTGACATTTGCGTTTCTGAGGAGACGTGTTTCGGCGCAAAGTGCCTTTTTGGGTGCGACCATCATGGTGACGATGCCCTTTACTTTATTCACGAGTTTCCTAATGCCAGAGATTGGTTATATGGTTTTCATTGCCAGCGGTGTTCTGGCGTTGAATACTGCGTTGCAGCTTAGAAACGAGAGTCACTGGAAGTGGATTGGACTCGCGGGCGGTCTTTTCGCAATCGGCCAACTGTTCAAACCACATGGGCTTTTCGTTCTCGTTGCTCTACTGATATATCTATTGGTTTTTTGGAGGCGAGATGCCAGGTCTAAGATAATCGCGGCAGCATCGCTGATTGCGTCATTCGTTCTGTTTAGGGTTGTTTTTGGTGTTTTGCTGTCTGGGATTAGTGGTCTCGACTTTCTAGGTCGGTACGCGGATGGTATAGGGGCGGGAGCGGGCGGAGAGATACTTCCCTTGTTAGCCCCGTTACTCGGCAATTTTCTCATGAACCTCGGACAACACCTGGCAATTATATTTTTTCTAACCTTCCCTTTTATTCAACGCTACCTGGGAGGGAAAACATCGCTTTCGCAACTCTCGGCCATCCTGCTCACGACCATAATTGTCGTGGCCATTTTCATCGCGGCATTTGAATCTTACATAACCGTAATCCAAGATGATGATCACCTTTCAAGGTTGCTACTAAGGCATTATGAATTTCTGCTGCCACTTTTTTGGGTTTCCGCTGCAACTGAGGCCAATCAGAAGAGGGAATTAACAAGCCAGCGGAGCTTTAGTTTTGCACTTGCCTCCTTTTTGAGCTTTCTCCTTTTTGTTGCAATTGGTCTGTTTGACGGATCCTTGTGGAGCGTATCGCTCTTTTCAGACTCAGCAATCACCAATGCGCTTGGAGAGTCTTTCGTTATGTGGATTTACGTCTTGGGAGGTCTGTTAGTTGCGATCTGGTTCCGTAGGGAGGGTGGCGAGCTCACGAGACTGAGCTTGGTTCTGACGCTTAGCGTCTTTATAAGCCTTACAGGCTGGTACGCGCTCTATCAACAGAATTCAAACCCACTTGACTCTGACGTGGGAGCGTATTACATCCTTGAAAACTTCTCGGAAGTCCAGGACAAAAATGTGGTTTTTGTTGGCACCTCAAAGGCCCTGATAGAAGCAGCAGCTTTCATAGCAGATAAACCTGGTGCTCAATTAGAAAATTTTGGGGCATTCTCCACGGTAGACATTGCGCAACGTTATCGCGGAAAAGAAGTCGTTTTTGTTTCCGGCAGCATACAAATTGCTGAAGGGTCACTAAGCCCAATTTGGACGGAGGGGGATGTCCGTATCTATTACATCGGTGACTAGTCGCTGGCCTAAGTTGTATTTAAGTTTGAACTGGTGCGATAAAAGAAAAAGGTCGCTTTGTTTCTCCATCCCGATCCTGCTTGGGAACGATCAGAACGCTATTTCCCTGAGTGATCATCTCGAGAGCGAGACGTAATGGCCGCCTCTCAGAATCAATCTGGATTTTTGTTGAGGCTTTATGCTGAGGCTAGACGAAGAGCGGGCTCATACATATTGGTGGGCCTGCTTAACACCGTTATTGGCTATGGAATGTTTTCTCTCCTATTTTTCCTTCTAGGAAGCCGCATTGGTTGCCGACACTATTTTTAGCCCACGTTTTAGCCACCTCAGTGGGATATTTTAATCTTTCTAGGTCTAGTTTCGCAGATTCTTCTAGTAAAAATCCTTGGCTCAAGTATCAAAGTTTTTACATTCTACCGCTGGTCACAAACATTCTCTTGGTGCCAGCCATAATCGATCTCTGGGCAGTGAACACCTATGTGGCTCAGGGGCTTTTCACGGTCTTTTACGGAGGGTTGGCTTACTTTTATCATCTCGTTGTGACGTTTAGCACAACCAGCAGTGACAAGTCGATTGACTAGAAAAGTGGCTACTCGAAGAGGCTATCACCGCTCACAACCAGCTCTGCGAAAAGGGGGGCCTCAGCATCTTTTTTGGAGAGAATAAGCTGCTCAGGCTTTAAGGAATATCTCTCCAGTTCCTTCGCTTCCAGACACAGTGACGCTTCATGATCGGGGGCCCAGAATTCTGTGACTTTGTACTGGACAATGGCGCCTTCCGAGGTCGACAGAAAACCATGAGCAAATCCAGGGGGTACCCATACAGAAGTAAGTTCCTTGTCTGAAAGGGGGACTGTGACCATTTGCCCGAACGTTGGGCTTGACTTTCTAATGTCGATCACAAAATCAGTAATTGACCCAAGTACACAAGTCACCAGCTTGCCCTGGGCTTGAGGATTTTTTTGCCAGTGCATTCCGCGAAATACATTTAACTTAGAATGAGAGAGATTATCCTGAACAAAGGCTGGTATGCCTAACTCGAAGAGGTATTTTTTAGCACTGTAGGTCTCAGAGAAGAAACCTCGATCGTCATGGAATCGATGCCCATGGATAAGTAAAAGGCCATCTAAACCTAGTTTCTCGGAACGCATGGCTACCTGCTTTCAAGGCTAGCAAGGACAAGGCTACCGTAACGAGATTTGTACTGCCGCGCCAAGTTTGAAACTTGAACAGTTGAAATCCAACCTTGCCTCCAGGCTACTTCCTCGGGTGACCCAACGAGAAGGCCCTGTCGCTTCTGCACCATCCGCACGTACTCCGCCGCATCAAGAAGAGAATCCGCTGTACCCATATCAAACCAACTCGTGCCTCTCTCCAACTTCTGAACCGTGAGCTTCTTGTCTTCGAGATAACTACGGTTGAGGTCGGTGATTTCTAACTCTCCTCTAGATGAAGGCTTGAGCCCTTGGGCCCTTGCACTCGCAGATTCGTCGTAGAAATAGAGTCCTGGAACTATCCAATTAGTTTTTGGTTCTGCCGGCTTTTCCGTAAGGTTAGTCACGACTCCATCTTCTCCAAACTCAACAACGCCGAAGTCAGATGGGTTCGCAACCTGATACGCCATAACAGTTGCTCCTGGATCGGAGGTGATGGAGGAAAGGTTGCGCCCCAACCCCGGTCCGTGAAATAGGTTGTCACCAAGAATTAGGGCCGATGACTGACCGGCCAGATATTCCTGAGCAATAATTAGAGCCTCTGCAACTCCCCGTGGCTTATCTTGACTTTCATAACTAATTCGAATGCCGAACTTCTCCCCATCTCCCAGCAATTCCCTAAAGAGTCCGATCGAGTTGGGGGTGGAGATAATTAGAAAATCTCTGATTCCGGCGAGCATCAATGTTGTGAGTGGGTAGTAAACCAAGGGTTTGTCATAGACAGGCAATAGCTGTTTACTCACAACTTCGGTGACCGGCCTCAGTCTTGTCGCGGATCCTCCCGCAAGTATTATTCCTTTCCTCAAAAGTGCCCCTTCTCTCTCAAATACGCCCTGAGAGCTGGCTTCCAGTCCATCACTGAATACAAGTCAGCAACCTTGGAACTATCCATACTTGAATTCACTGGACGAAGGCTCCTGTCTTCCGGTAAAGACTCAATTGGTATGCAGTTGTCAGCGTAACCAAGCAAGCAAGCCACCTCAGCTGCCAGACCGAACCAGGAGACTGCTCCAGAGTTGTTCAGATGGAAAATGCCCTTGGCTCCTTCGAAAGTCAGTTGTTGAATGAGCGTCGCTGCAGACAAGGAATAAGTGGGCGACATGCTGTTATCCGTTATTACTTTCGGCGATTCGCCTGCTTTAAGTTTCCCGGTGATTGCTTCGATGAAGTTTCCACCTTTTCCACTACTGCCAGCTATTCCAAAAACACTTGAGATTCTTGCCACTAGATTGTTTTCATTCACGCTGGCGGTTGCTAACTCCCCTGCAAGTTTAGATTTTCCATAGACGCTTAGTGGCCGGGGAGTGTCACTCTCAGTGTAGCTTTCACCCAGGGGCTTACTCCCATCGAAAACATAGTCAGTCGAGATGTACAGAGTCTTTGCCCCAACGGTCTTTGCCGCTTCCGCAACGTTCAACGCACCAGTTTCATTTATAGCGTGCGCAGATTCAGGGTCTTGCTCGCATGAATCTAGGAGATGAAACGCAGCAGTGTTAACAACCCAGTCCGGATTGAATTCAGACAGTTGGGCAAACAGGGAATCCCTGTCAACGACTTCCACATCCGCATGGCTAAGGGGCTGCACCTCGTGCTGACGAGACAAGACTCTGACAAGGTCTGAACCAAGCTGACCCGAGGCACCAATGACGGTAAATTTCAAAAAGGTCCCCCAGAAGGAAATTTCGAGTCCTTCAAGACATTTGTTTGTCGAGAAAGAGATTGGTACCAAGTAAGAGTTTTGGTTTCAGGGCCATCCGTGACTTCACCCAAGCTGAGTGCAAGGGCAATTTCTTTGGCCCCACGTTCAACGTCCCATTCAGTCTTGAATCCAAGTCGAGTGTAAATTTTTTGAAATGAGACCTTGTAGGACCTGTGGTCCGGATCGCCATACCAATCCAGCTTGAGGTCTGAACCAAGCGCCGAGGAGACACGAGTCGCCAAGTCCAGGATCTTATGATTCTGAGAGTCGGCTCCAGTGTTAAATACCTCACCATCAACTAGCGCACTTGGCTGTTCAAGGACTTCTAAGAATGCGTTTGATGTGTCTCGAACATGAATCATGGGTCGCCACTGTTCTCCATCCCTGAGAATTCGAAGATCCAAGCCTCTTGAGACATTCAGAGCCATAGCATTGACAACGAGATCAAACCTCATTCTTGGACTTAGCCCAAAAACTGTGGCTTGTCTCAATGCGGTGAACGTAGTGCCTTCATTTCTTAGACTGAAAGCAGACTGCTCTGCCTTGATGTTGGCTTCGGCATAAACGGTCAGCGGATTTACCTCAGACTCTTCGCTAACGACAACGTCCTGGAATCCGTAAACACTGCAGGATGAGGCCAGAACGTACCTCTCAACGCCTTTTTGCAGACACAGCTCCTGAAGCCTTCGTCTTGCGCGGAAGTTAATGTCCATTGTTATGGTCGGGTTTAGGTCTCCAGCGGGATCATTACTTATCGCTGCCAGATCCAAAACCGCATAGGTATTGTCCAGAATGTGCGCAGGCATCGATCGAGTGTCTTCGTTGTGCAGGATTGCGCCCAACTTGTCCAGGCCCTGGTTCCCAAAAAATAACCTGTCGACCACGTGAACTTCATATCCTCGGGACAGTGCCTCTTTAGTTAGAACCGACCCTATGTAACCCGCGCCACCCGTTACGACTATTTTTTTTTGAGCCAATTTACTCTGCCTTCTCTCCGAGTACATAGTTGTCGAGAATCCAACGCCCAAAGGGAAGTGCACTAGTCCATCCAGGGGAAACGGCATTTAGAACGTGAATCGTTCTATCTTGTTTTTCCACGATAAAGTCCTGCATCAAATGTCCCTCCTTATTCACCAACTGAGCGCGAATTCCCCCAGGATGGGCACGCCACCCCTTTATTGTATCCAGCCCCTGAAACAAATCTGCAGCTTCCTGAATCATGAAACTTCTGGCAAACTTGGGTAATTCACTTGATATTAGGGCTGTAAGCGAGTGACGTTTTCCAAACCCAATTCTGGCAAGAGCAGCAAGCGCCTCGACGCTTTCATCAAGCCTTACCCCCTTCAATAGCGAGTACTGTTCCCTGCCGAGAACCGGTATGGCGGTTGGACCTATTTTGGTGTTCCCCAAAACGGTAGGAGTCAAGTGGACCCCTAGAAATGGGTTTATCGGGTGGGGAGTTGGATAGAGGGGAATAGACAGGGGCACTGTTTCTGAACTGACCGACCAATAAAGCCCCAGGAATGGGATTGTGAGTAGATCACTTCCTAAACCAACTTTTTTAGCGAGCCGCAGGGACTCGGCGCCCGATGCATTAATAACAAGGTCATAGCCCCCGTAACGGCTTTCCTTGGCGGATTTTAGAGCTTCAGTGTCTTCAATTTTTGTATTCAGCTGCCACTGTCCACCAAGGTTGTCAAATCTGGATCGCAGTGCATTCACAACACCCTCTGGACTGGAAACTGCGGTTCTGTGCACGTGGATAAAGGACTCGAATGTTTTTGCGCGTTTTTCAAAGTTTTTCAACTCTTCGCAAGAGTATCTTGTCGCAGCAACCCCATTCGCTTCGGCCCGATTCATGAGCTGCGTCAAGAGAGCTTCAGATTTGTTGTCTCGAGACAGAATCAACTTTCCCGAATCGATTATCGGAATGCCATCTTCATGGCAGAGCTTTCTGAGCTCCTCGTTCCCCTCTATCGAGAATCGTGCCTTCAGGGAGTCCGAATCGTAGTAGATACCGGAGTGAATCACTCCACTGTTTCGAGAGCTGGCGTGCACTCCAGCCTTAGATTCCTTATCAAAAATTGTCACATCGCTAAAGCCACGTTGCAGAGCTGCCAAACCTATGGCAATGCCAACTATGCCACCTCCTACAATTGCAATCCTCATTGGCACCAGCAGCCTTTCGCACTCAACTTAGATTCTATTTGTTCTAACCACCCCTTGTTCAGGGAGACAACGACAGAATTCAGACGACTTGGACATTAGAGGACACGGCGCAGTTCCTGAGAGTCTTGACCCTTTCGCGTGACTGTAAGAAAGAGTCGGTTTTTTGACGATTCATTTTTTTGTCAACCAAAATGCCTGTCTAGCATCCCAAGGAAACATGCGAGACCCTAAACTGGGGGGAACGAAAGATGTGCGAGAGACCATGAAAATACACGTTGTCATTCCGTCGTTCAAAGTTGAGAAACACATTCTTCAGGTTTTATCCCGAATTGGCGGTGAGGTGAACCAGATTTGGGTTGTAGACGATAAATGCCCCAATGGATCAGGTGAGTTGGTCCAATCCAGCTCAAAAGATGATCGGGTTCGAGTTATTTTCCACGATGAGAATCAAGGTGTCGGGGGTGCAACGGTCACTGGGTATCGGGCTGCGGTTGAGGCAGGGGCTGATGTGGTGGTGAAGTTGGATGGCGATGGTCAGATGCATCCAGAAGATCTTCCCCAACTGATAAAGCCAATAACAGCAGGACTTTCTGACTATGCCAAGGGCAACAGGTTTGACTCTCTGCAGGAGCTGATGAGGATGCCAAAGTCTAGGATCTTTGGAAATGCTGGCCTTTCTCTTCTCTCCAAGATCTCATCTGGCTACTGGACAGTAAATGATCCAAATAATGGCTTTACAGCGATACACAGGTCGGCAATTGAGCGAATCCCATTGGAAAAGCTTTCCAAGCGATACTTTTTCGAGTCTGACTTGTTGTTTCGGTTGAATCTTGCATCCGCGGTAGTTCAAGATGTCTCGCTTCCGGCTAGGTACGGCAATGAAAAGAGCAACTTGAAGATTTGGAAAGTAGTTTTTGAATTTCCCTGGAAGCACTTTCGTAATTACTGGAAAAGAATTGGCTATCGCTACTACCTGAGGGAATGGTCAATAGGGAGCATCGAACTTGTGGCAGGCATTGCACTCATGTTCACTGGGGCAATATTTGGCATCTCAAGTTTTCTGGCTGCAATCGAAGTCGGCCAGACAACAACTGCAGGTCAGGTCACTTTTGCTTCGTTGACCATAATTCTGGGGTTCCAGCTACTTCTCTCCTTTGTTTCCTATGACATTCAATCGGAACCACGAAATCCACTGCAGGGACGATAGAAAACGATTTGCTTTGTCATGATAAAGCTCATCTCGTGAAAAGTCAGCGATATTTGGGCCATGACTTTGCTTTGGGCAATACCTCAAAAGTTGCAGGCGTTGACATCTCAGTACGTATCTACATCGATCGCGTACTAGTTGCAACCATCCCACTACTAACCAAGTAGTCATCCGACTACTTAGGTTTTAGTAGCCAAGCAGTTCAATAACCACTAACCCCCTGCTTCGGTGAAGTGAACCCCAGAAGTTGGAGTTCTAATTAGGAGCCAGGGACAGGCTATCAAGGGACTGAGCCCGGTACTGAACCTGGCTCAGTCCCTTCAGCTTTAACTTGATGCGATCGGTGTTAAACCAGTTTAGATAGCCATCGAGTTCAGCTTTGAACTGACTGATGCTGTTGAAGGTTTGTTGCCGGAGAAACTCTTCTTCGAAGTGACCAAAGAAGTTTTCAGCAACAGCGTTGTCTAGGCAGTTGCCTTTTCGTGACATCGATTGAACCAAACCACGTTTAGCTAAGGCTTTTTGATAACTGAGATGGCGATAATGCCAACCTTGATCTGAATGAATTATGGGTCTTTGTCCGGCGTCAAGTTTCTAAAATGCTTTGTCCAGCATGTTTGTGACCAGGGCAAGAACCGGTGATGGAGCAAGCTCGTAGGAGATAACTTCACAGTTGAACAAATCAATCACTGGTGACAAATATTGCTTCTGACCTAACACCTTGAACTCTGTGACATCAGTGGCCCATTTTTGGTTTGGTCCAGAAGATCTAAAGTCACGTTTCAATACATTTGCCGCTGCCAACCCGACAGCACCTTTATAGGAAACATACTTTTTTCGTCTGATCAAACAGACTCTGCCTTCTTCGCGCATTAACTTCAACACAGTTTTGCCGCTCAATCCAAAACCGTATTTGGTCTTTAGGACTGCTTGAATGCGTCTGTAACCGTAAGAACGACAAGCCTTATCAAACACCTCACGAAGCACCGGTCGAATGTTGCTGTAAGGATCGGGTCTGGCTTGTTTGGATCGATGATAGTAAAACGTGCTTGGTGAGAGCCCGACAACTAGACAAAGCTTAGAAACTGGGTATTTATGCTCTAATGAGGTCACTGCCCGCGCTTTTTGTTCAGCGCTTTTTGTTCGTCCATTAGAGCGTGGAATTTTTTTAGGACAGCGTTCTCCATTCCCAAATGGTAGATACGCTCTTCCAAGGATTGGCTTGAGGGATCTTTGCCCCTTGGTTTTCGACCCCTTGGTTTGTCAGCTAAACCCAGGACACCATCGGCTCGATAGGCAGAAACCCACTTTTTGAGAACAGCACGACTAGTTATTCCACATTCAGCCAAAACATCAGCCTTGGCCTTTCCAGCCAGA
>Ga0208413_1001981_pt1 | contig 12238 bp, 9 predicted proteins | sample AntAceMetag02UKD_FD_184761 | JGI IMG/M metagenome (GOLD analysis project Ga0208413, IMG submission 184761) | Saline lake microbial communities from Ace Lake, Antarctica - Antarctic Ace Lake Metagenome 02UKD (SPAdes) (version 2) | ecosystem: Environmental > Aquatic > Non-marine Saline and Alkaline... | reverse complement strand
AAATTGTGTTTAGAACCGAACTTATTGCACCAGAGGCGAGTGGCTTCATAGCTGACAGTGATGCCCCGCTGCGCCATCATGGAATAAATTGGACACCCACAGATTGCACGCAGATTAAATGCAAAAAGAATAAATTGGACACCCACAGATTGCACGCAGCAAAATAAATTGGACACCCACTGGAATAAATTGGGGAATAAATTGGACACCCACAGATTGCACGCAGATTAAATGCAAAAATATCAACAGGTTAACTATTCACTTAATGTGAGTGTCCAAAATTGTGTTTAGAACCGAACTTATTGCACCAGAGGCGAGTGGCTTCATAGCTGACAGTGATGCCCCGCTGCGCCATCATGGAATAAATTGGACACCCACAGATTGCACGCAGATTAAATGCAAAAATATCAACAGGTTAACTATTCACTTAATGTGAGTGTCCAAAATTGAAAATAAATTGGACACCCACTGGAATAAATTGTGGAATAAATTGGACACCCACAGATTGCACGCAGATTAAATGCAAAAATATCAACAGGTTAACTATTCACTTAATGTGAGTGTCCAAAATTGTGTTTAGAACCGAACTTATTGCACCAGAGGCGAGTGGCTTCATAGCTGACAGTGATGCCCCGCTGCGCCATCAAGTCTTCGACGTCACCAAGACTCAGATTGAATCAATGATAAAGCCACACGGCAGTTTGGATTATTTCGGGTGGAAATCTGTGCCGCTTATACATTGTTGATTGAGTCATAGGTCAAATCTTGACAGATTGGGGGTTAACTTGTCAGTACCGAACTCACAGCCAGAAGCCGACATTTTCGAATGGCGATGGAGCAGAGGACTGAATATCTTCGTGCCGACGGCTCAATAATCTGCGGCGTTAGTTTGCTACTCAGTTTTAAGCTTCGTAGGTCGTGCGCCCCCCCAAAATTGTCTGCAATACCTTGATGTCGACGATGCTGTCAGGATCGACATCATGTGGGTCGCTATCGAGAATCGCTATGTCGGCCAATTTACCCGGGGTCAGTGACCCTTTAATATTTTCCTCAAACGATGCGTACGCACCGTTCATCGTGCAAATTCGCATAGCCTCGGCAACAGATATACGCTGGCTTGGGCCCCATACCCTGCCTTGGATATCCTTTCTTGTAACCATGCTTTGAATCGCCATCATCGGCTCGAAGGGCCCCGGAGTAAAATCAGAAGCCGGCGCAACGGGTATTCCGTGGTCCAAAAAACTTCGATGCGCGAACATCGATTCCATCATTGCCTCACCGTAATCAGCCCACTTATTGCCGTGGTAATATGCATAGGTGTAAAAAGGTGCAGGTATGACGCCAGCACTTTTTATGCGCTGCAACAATGATTCATTCACCAGCGAGCAGTGTTCAATTCTGAATCGCGGGTTCTTGCCCTGCCAGCCTTCGAGCACACGTTCATAGGCGTTGAGAGTCATGTCGATGGCGACGTCGCCGTTAGCATGAATACCAATTCGAAAATCGTGTGCAACTGCATCGCCCACGGCCGCATGAATTTCTTCTTGAGTCGCTGTCAGAATTCCGTAGTCGCCCGAGGTGCCAGGATACGGCGTACTGCGACTCATGGTTCGCTCCGAAGCCGATCCGTCGGCAAGAAATTTTACCGCACCAATGCGCAGCATATCGTCACCAAATCCTGACGCCATTCGTGCCAGCTTCAACCCCTCGTAAACTTCTGAACCGAAGAGCGGCATGAAAGATAAGCGAAAATCCATTTCACCCGCTGCTCTGGCGTCCTGATAGGCGATGAAATTGTCGATGATTCCCAATGAATCTGTAGTCGACGTCAGCCCGGAGGCTGCCATATTTTGCGAGGCAAGATACACTGACTGTTGCCTAGTCGCACGATCCATAACTGGCCACACACCGACTCGCTCAAATGGTTGGAACGCCGCAGGCTCGGCAATCTTGCCGGTGAGCTCCCCCGCTTCGCGGTAGTATCTGCCGCCGAACGGGTCTGGAGTTGCCGGAGTGATTTCTGCGAGATTGAGCGCCCGCGAATTTACCACGGCGGTATGACCGCCGCGATGTCTCACCATAACAGGATGGTCCGGCACTACCTCGTCAATGTCTTGGCGCGTCAGCGGCCGCCCTTCCTCAAATTTCGTGTCATCGTACATGGTCCCTTGAACCCACTGACCAATTGGTGTCTGACTAGCTTTCGCCACAAGTGCTGCCTTGACGTCCGAAATTCGAGGCAGATTAACGTTCGCTGAAATCGCATCCTCTGCAAGCAATGGATGACTGTGTGCATCGATGAAACCGGGCACCACAGTTTTTGTCCGCGCATCAATAAGCGCTGTGTTTGGGCCCTTGAGATTGGCGACATCGGCATCGCTGCCAACCGCCAGAATGTGCTGCCCGCGCACCGCCAAAGCTGTCGCTAAGGGGTTACTCGGATCCATCGTGTGCAGGGTAGCGCCAGTAATGATCAGATCAGCTGGACCTGTAGCGTCACTAACGGATGCCGCCAATTTACCAGGGGCGACTCCCAACGTTGCTGCAGCTGCTGTCGCTCCGAGAAACCTTCTTCGAGAAAGTGATGTCATCATGCCTGCCCCTGAGCATATTTTGGAATGGACAGTGTATAGGGTATTGGCAAGTTAACCACCCAAAGCTAGAAAAACCCCGATTTAGCTTTCCGACATTGCCACTGCCTTTTCCCAAGACGCAAAGACACGCAGCCGAAAACCGATAATTATCTGTTGATACTAAATGCCGACCTAGATTAAATAAATTGTACACAACGGCATGAGCCACCAAGTCTTCGAGGTCACGATGATTCAGGTTGAATCAATGGTAAAGCCAGACTGCATATTGGATTATTTCGGGCGGGAATCGGTGACGCTTGACCCTTTTTGATTGATTCACACCACAGCCCCTGACAGATTCGCAGTTAAACTGTCAGTGCCGGCCTGCCAGCTATTACTTGGGTAAAAGTAGGAATGCGAGTCAACCTTCAAGCCCGAGTCTTTCGATGAGCCGTTTAAATCTCGGATGTGATCGCAGGGGGTCGTAGATTCGGTCATTGCCAAGCCAGCCTAACCATTGTGAATCCATCGCATATGCCTGCTCAAGATACTCGATGGCTTGGTCAGCTTCGCCGAGGCCCAGATAAACAATCGCCAAATTGAAGGGCGACACATAACCCCTTAACGACTTCTCGTTTAGTTCACCAATCGCGTCGAGGGCGCGAACCTTGTCACCGGTAACGCCCCACGCATAGCCAAGCCAAGCGATCGTAAAAAGAGGCGATTCCATCGCTTCGGCTTTCATGAAGTGCGGAATAGCCGCTTCGGCGTTCCCAGCCTGCAGGTCGATCCAGCCGTTTGCCCAAGGGGCAAAAAAGAAACTTGGGTCAAGATAAGCTGCCCGTGCGGCTTGCTCCCTGGCAAGCTCATATTCGCCGCGCCAAGCGTAGGCAAAAATCGCATCAATAGAGATCTGCGGTGCCATAGGGTCTAAGACCAAAGCCCGTTGGCTTGCAGCGATGGATTCATCGAGTCGGCCGGTGAAAGCCAACATCAGAGCGAGCTGATCATGAGCGAAGGCATAGTTGGGATTGCGGGCGATCACGCGCCGAAACTGAGTCTCAGACTCGGCCCAGTCGTATTCGTAAAAAAATCTGAATACGGCTTGGGAGGTATTGGCCTCAGTCGAATTGGCATCCAACCTGACGGCTTTTTCAGCCGCATCTTTAGCCTTGATTCGGGCTTCGCTCGCAGTGAATACGCTTTCGTTATAGCCGGCCCAAAGGTAGGCATCCGAAAGCCCAGAGTACGCGGGGGCAAACTCAGGATCTAGCGTAATAGCCTTTTCGAATTGGTCGATCGCTTTGCTTAAGTTGTCATCACTGGGTCGGTTGAAGAAATAGCGACCCTGCAAATAAGCGTCATACGCCTTGGGAATAACGCTGGGGGCGCTAGTCAAGGCCGTGGCCTCTTCCGGGGTCAGTTGCACATCGATTTCTCGGGCAATCGCCGAGGCCAATTCATCCTGAAGGCTGAGGACATCGGCAGAATTACCATCGAAACTTTTTGCCCACAGATGTTTGTCCTGACGAGCATCAATTAACTGTGCGGTTATACGAACCCGATCGCCGATGCGCAGCACCGATCCCTCTATAATTGCATCAACATTAAGTATCCTAGCGATATCGGGCGTTGGCGCCCGTTGCTTGCCTTTGAATTGCGTGGTTGAACCCCGTGAAATCACGCGCAAACTGCTGATCATCGCCAGTTCCGCCGTCAATTGGTCCGTCATGCCCTCGGCAAAATAGTCCTGGCTGGGATCGCCCGAGTAATTATCCAGCGGTAGCACGGCGATCGATAGAATAGGCAATGCCTCAGCGACCCGTATCCCTGCGCCATCATTCACTGGCTCAGAGGCCTTTGACGAGAAGAGCCAAACCACGCCCGCACCCATCAACAGTATCAGCATCAGGAGTGTGGCTTCAGTGCCGCTGACACGCTGCGCACCACGCTCACCGTGAAACCAAGCCAGCAAGACCACGACAAAAAAACCAACCACCATCAGTAACGTGATACTTCGCTGCAAGGCAGCAGGCCAGTCGAACTGCTGCCCAACGATGTCTATTACCTGTAAAAGTGCAAATGCCGCAGCAATATAGGCAAGCGACCATTGCACCAGCTTGCGCTGTTTGAGATCGGCAATAACGCTCATAGTATAACTAGATACATGTAAATCGCTGCTCCATAAATGAGCAGCCATACTACCGCAGTCGTTTGCAGGAGGGTACGATTAACCTGCGTCGCTGAACTTGCCACCCAAGTGTATTGACAAGTTAAATGTATCCACTCTCAAAAACTACTGCTTATCTGCCGCTTCCTTATTTCCAAAACGCAAAGGCACGCTGTCTGAGAAAGCGATAGTTCTCAGCCGATACTAAGTGCCGACCTAAACTGAATACGGCAGAGCGTGCTCTCAAAAACTGTTGTGCTTGCTCCACTGGGTTGAACTTACGCATGCCCCGCTCCCTCACTCTCGTCGGCTCGTGCGACGGCTCAACTCGATTGTTGGCGCATTTCATTGTGTTGTGAAACGCCTCTGGAATAAACTCTCCGTGCGCCACGCTGCAGCTTCTCAATTTGTCCGTGACGATCCTCCTCGGCTGCGTTTACGCAAAAGCCGCTTAAAGAAGCGCTTCGCGGCCTTCCCATCACGCCTGCTCTGCAGGGATACATCAACCACTTCACCATCTTGGTCAACGGACCGCTATAGGTAATGCTGTTTTCCCTGAATCTTAATGACACCTCGTCAATGAAGAAAGTGTCGCACTAGCCTTGGCGTTTTCGTCTCAACCTTTGAGCATATTTCGATCCAAACTTATTGCACCACAGGCAAATGGCTTCATAGCTGACAGTAATGCCGCGCTGCGCCATCAAGTCCTCGACATAGCGGTGACTCGGGTTGAATCAATGGTATAGCTAGACTGCATACTGAATAATTTCGGCTGGGAAACGGTGGCGCTTGACCATTTTTGATTGATTCATACGACCGATCCTGACAGGTTGGGAGCTAACTTGTCAGCACCGAAGACAGAGCTGTATTAGGCCATCGGGAGGGCGATCTTATTGAGGACTCTGGCAAACCTTTTATAGCGACTTTGGTTGAACGACACCTGCGTTACATGATGCTAGTAAGACTAAAAGATAAGAAGTCTGGCGGCGTTGTTTCAGCGCTCATTAAACAAGCACAGACGCTTCCCTAAGAACTCTATAAATCACTGACTTGAGATCGCGGCAGTGAAATGTCCGACCATCAAAAATTTACACTAGAGACAAATATCTAAGTGCGTTTGCGAACCTCGGAGTCCTTGGCAACGCGGTTCTAATGAAAACAAAAATCGATTACTGCGACAGTATTTACAAAAAGAAACAGATCTCTGTGCTCACTCACAGGCACAGCTAAACAAGATCGCTAGAGAACTGAATGACCAGCCAAGAAAAAAATTGGAATACGAAAAACCGCTGCGAGATTTAACACCTGTGTTGCACTGACCGGTTGAACTCACAGCCAATAACGGACCTTAGCTCTAGGTTCACCGGCTTGTCCGATACAGGGCTTTGTAATGTTAGATTTGGTTTCAGAATCAATGCAACTCAATTGGAATATTTCTCCCAAAGAACTCTAAGCACCCCCCAATATGCAGCTATCCCAGCAGTTGATGCTGAAATTGCAATTGGGCCACCTAATGGGGCTGGAATTATTGACGCTAGCATTGGAGGAATCGAAGCGAAAAGGACAAGGGAAAAGCAAGCCGTCCATCTTGGCAGTTTAGATTCCTTGCTCAATATGGAAACCGCAAACAAAAGCGAGAATAAAATAAGTGAAAGCATCATCGGGATTACAAGTGCTAGCGAAGCTTCATACATTACTGCGATTGCTGTTGTACTATCCGGAATCGATGTATCTATTATTCGCCCCGCACCAGCTAGCAGTGCATACGATCCGTGATATGAAATACTTGCCGCAATAAAAAAGGCAAGCGTTAGTAGAGTACAATATTTTAGATATCTGTTCACATTGCCCAATAACATAAAGATTGCAGGGAACGTAAAAAACCACGTGGACATTAGTAGGACGCCGATTCCTGCACCAAATCCTATCCTCACAGGAGATACGACCGAAAGAGCCGGAAGCAGAAAATTAAAATCACTAATGTCAGAGCCTCTTGCTGATCCTGAAAAAAACAGCAAATCGCATACTATATTCAACGCAGTAGCTATGCAGGCAATGTTTAAGCCAATAGAGCTTAGCTTTTTTACAGTATTGTCTTCAAAACAATCCCTTTCCATCCAAAATTTTCCTCGTTTTTCAATGTTACGTTTGTAATTCGTAGCCCTTGTGAGCCCCCCATTATTAACCAACCTTTTAAATGGAGAGTTAAGCTGTCAGCAGTAGCTGCCTTGGTGTCACCCCACCAATAGCACTGTGCGCTCTTTCGTTATTGTATTCTCACACCCATTGCGTGGCTAATATCTGGAATTAAGGTTTGGAACAAGGAAGCGTAGCATACCTCTACGCTAATGATAATGATAATGATTCTCATTTACATTTAGCCAGTCTGCTGATAAACTTCCTGTAAATTCATTCTCCGATTGCGAATGCTCAACTACCCCCAGCATTTAACTGAACGTACGATCAACACTAATGACTGCGGTAAACCCGCAGTTTGGGAGTTAAAATTCATGAATAGGATTAAATCTTACTTAACAATTATCTCCACAATGCTTTGCTTGGGCATCAATTCGGCAAAAGCACAGGAATGCACATTGGAGGTTCGAGTTGGCGACAATCTGACTTTCACGCCATCACAATTAAGTATTTCCAAGTCGGAATGTCCCACAGTAACGTTGAACTTGACCCATTTAGGCAATTTACCACGCAACGGCATGGGTCATAATTGGGCATTAACGCTAACAGAGAATGCTCAATCCGTGGCGCAAGCTGGCTGGCAATCAGGACTAGAAAATCAATACATGCCTCTAGACGATGAACGAGTTATAGCAACGACAGATATTATTGGTGGAGGTGAATCTGCAAGCGTAGTTTTTGCCAGTTCGCTGCTTGATGCAAAAGAAGACTACACTTTCTTCTGCTCATTTATTGGGCATTTTTCACTAATGAAAGGTGCTTTTACAGTTAATGAGTAGCGTTTAACAATTGGATTAATACACTCACCGCCAGCTTCATGGCTGAGAAGATTGGGTACATAGAGAAAATAAAATGACGTGGCAGCTATTACTTGCAACAGTCACTACAGTGGCTGCATTATTCATCGCTGGATTGTTGGTCACAGCAATTTTTCATCGGAGATACCGCCTATTCAAATTTCACCGACAGCGATTTTTGGCAGGCCCTAGGCATATAGATCACTCACAATGTCGGTGTTACTTGTGCGAGCTAACGGACTGATTGCGCATGCAGTTAATTCATGATGGTTCCACTGCCTGATACGGCCTCAGAGTATTGACAAGTCAGCTGTACCCACTCTCAAAATATGCTGCTTAGCTTGCCTCTATATTGTCACTGCTTTTTCACAGGATGCAAAGTCACGCTGTCTGAAAAAGCGAGAGCTCTCAGCCGATACTAAGTGACGTCCTAGATTAAATAAATTGTACACGGCTGCATGAGCACCTAAAAAACGTTGCGCCTTCTTTACTGACTTGAACTTTCTCATACCCCTCTCCCTTAGTCTTGTAGGCTCATGGGAGAGTTCAGCTCGATTGTTGGCGTATTGCGATGTATGGTGAAGTCTCTGCAATAAACTCTCTATGAGCCACGTTATAGCTTCTTCATTTGTCCGTGACGTTCTTACGTGACTCGCCTTTATGTTTACGCAACAGCCGCTTAAAGAAATGCTTCGTGGCCCTTCCATCACGCCTCTTTTGCATCAATACATCAACCACTTCACCATTTTGATCTACGGCTCGTCTCAAATAATGTTGTTCCCCATGGATCTTAATGGACAACTCATCAATGAAGAAAGTATCGCCTTAGCCTTGGTGTTTTCTTCTTAACCTTTGGACATATTTCGAACCAAACTTATTGCACCACAGCCCAATGGCTTCATCGCTGACCGTGATGCCCCGCTGCGCCATCAAGTCTTCGACGTCGCGGTGACTTGGCTTGAATTGATGGTATAGCCATACGGCATATTGGATTATTTCAGGAGGAAAGCGATGAAGCTTATACATTTTTGATTGGGTCACAGGTCGAATAGTGGCAAATTGAGAGCCAATTTGTCATTACACTTTAGGCAAGGTCTGCAGCTTACTGTGAGTTCAACTCATAGCCGACGCTTGGAAAATTAAGATAGAGCACCATCTCCATACTGACGGGGCTGCGACTCATCCCAATCCGCAAAATGCTGCACAAGAAAATCAATGGCCAATCTCACACGTAACGGCATGAAACGCTTGTTCTGATAAACGATCCAGCTGCTGGTCCCTTGTCCCCAAAAAGGTTCAAGTATTGGCACTAGTTGCTCACTTTCTACGGCTTCTTTAAACGTGCTTTTCGGCATGTAGGCCACTCCCAATCCTTTTTTGCAGGCACCTAACACCACATTGGCATTATTGCTGCGCCACCTCCCCTTTACTTTTACGACTTCTTTATTACCATCAACATTGAACTCCCACGAGTCATTGTTGGAAACAATGCAACTGCGATTCTTCAAATGTACTGGGTGTTTAGGCGTACCATGCTTTTGCAAATACTTTTTGCTGGCTACGGCCATCATGGGCCGGTTGATAAGTTTACGGGCAATTACATTGGAATCATTCAACTCACCGTAGCGAATAGCAAAGTCAATGCCATCCTCCAGCAGGTTCACCAGACGACTATTGAGATCTAGATTAACGGTCAGCTCAGGATACTGAGAGCCAAACTCCATTAAGGCTGGGGCCACGAAGTGCTCGGCAAATCCACCTGCAGCGCTGACTCTTAGTGTTCCGCTCAGGTGGACCTGTTGTTGATTGACTTGCTCGTTCGCTTGCTCCAGCCCCACCACCAGACCTCTAGCCTGCTGATAATACGCGACTCCGTTCTCTGTCAGGGTCACCAGGCGGGTCGATCGAGCTAAAAGTACGCACCCCAAACGCTTCTCCAAACGGGCAACTTGCCGACTAACGTGGCTTGTACTGCAGCCTAACTGCTTGGCTGCCGCTGAGAATCCGTTGGCTTCGGCCACTGCCACAAACTCAATAATTCCATCAAAACTGTCCACTCGGCCCCTATTGTTGCTATATAGCAATAGTGTTTCTCTATTTTGCATATTATCATCAGTACGGCAATGAATTAAAGTGGCTCCTCGGTTAACAAATAATCCCAAAAACTAAATTACTCAACGAGGTGCAACCATGAAAAAAGTACTGATCCCCGTAACTAACCATGCAACTTTAGGCAAAACTGACCAAGAAAACGGCACCTTTGCTCCTGAGCTAACCCACGCAGTACATGTACTAAAAGAAGCTGGCATCGACTACGAAGTAGCCTCTATCAAAGGCGGTAGAGCGCCTATTTACGGCCAGGACATTGAAGGCGATGATGTGAACTCCAGCATGCTAGCCGATGAAGATTTCCAAAACCGTGTGAACAACACGATCCCTGTGTCCCAAGTAAATATCGCTGATTACGACGCAGTCTTCTACCCAGGTGGGTTCGGTCTGCTATCTGATTTAGCGGCTAATGAAGACTTTGCCAAATTAAGTGCAGCACATTACGAAAACGGTGGCATCTTGGCTGCAGTATGTCACGGTCCAGCCGCTCTGTTACCGATCATTCTGAGCAACGGCGAATCTTTGCTTGCAACCAAATCAGTTACTGGATTTACCCGTGAAGAAGAGATCGACTACGGCACTATTAATGACGTCCCATTCCTACTGGAAGAAGCGCTAGCGCGCAAAGCGGCTCGCTTCAATAAAGTTCAACCATGGGGTTCATTCGTAATCGAAGATGATCGCGTTATCACTGGTCAAAACCCGGCTAGCGCACATGCCGTTGGCGAAGCCATCGTTAAACAACTCGCTAAATAATAGAAGTTGCACCTAAGCAGGCTCCTCTTGTTGCGAATGCGGAGCCTTATTAGTTCTATAAGGAGAGTGAAAATAAGAAATAAATTGAATAAAAGAGTTGAGAAAAAATTGGAAAATCACAGATTGCAAGTAGATAAAATAGATAAATATCAAAAGTTTAACTATTCACTTTATGTGAATGTTCAAAATTTTATTGGTGGTGCTGCGCCGCGTCATCAGGTAATCGACATCGCGGTGACTCAGGTTGAATCGATGGTTTAGCCAAACTGCATACTGAATAATTTCCGCCGAGAAACGGTGGCGTTTGTACATTTTGATCGGGGCATGGTGTGAATACAGGCAGATTGGGAGCTAACTTATCAGCACCTCGAATACTCCACTTAGATTCAACGCACCTCCAATTCCCATTAAAGCTATACCAACGAATCCTGATTTGTGAACTAAAGCTAAAAATTGCAATTTTCGACTTACTTCAATGTTATCTGTTTCGTAAATCAAAGGCAGGTTCTTTAGCTTGTAATAGCGAACGAGAAAGTTAGCTCTCCCGCTGTTAGAGACATAGCTCTCCCAAAATTGCGGACAATTTTCTTTGAGGAATTTGTTGAATAAAAATATTTGTATATGAAAAAGAATGATCGATGACCATAACAACGATATACCCATATCCACCATTACATTAATCAACTTAATTAGTGCTCCTATGTCGCATACATGACAGACTCTTTTTTTAAAATATGATATCGGTATTGACAAGTTAATAACCCAAGCCGAAAAAAATCCCGATGTGGCGCTCCTAAACTGCTACTACGTTTTGCCAAGACGCAAAGGCACTCACCCGAAAATACCGTTAGGTTTCTGCTGACACTAGGTGGTGCCCAAGATTGAATAAATTGTAAACCGCCGCATGAGCACCCAAAACCGCAATGCTTGCACCCCTGACTTGAACTTTTGCATGTTCGTCCCTCAACCCTGTCGGCTCGTGCGATAGTTCAGCATGATTTTCTGCGTATTGCGTTGTGTCGTAAATCATTTTTGGGATGAACGCTCAATGAGCCACGCTGTGGCTTCTTACGTTTACCCGTGACGATCTTCCGAAGTTCTCCTCAATTTTTATGCAATAGCCATCTAAAAACGTGCTTCGCGGCATTTCCGTCACGCCTCTCTCGGACGAATACATCAACTACTTCTCCATCTTGGTCAATGGCAGCCATAAATGATTCTGTTTCCCGCGGATCTTAATGAAAACCTCACCAATGAAGAAGGTGTCGCCGCAGCCCCAGCCCAAAGCAGAACCGCTCTTACGTTGCGATCTGGCCGGGCAACAGATACTCTACGCCTGTTACAGCAAGCCCAATCAAACCAATATTTGCTGAGTTAATCTCGTTATCAGCCACTGCTATGCCTAAGTTATTTTGTGTGTACGTACCATTATCCAGCAAGTCAGTTAAGAGAATGAGGTCCGCGTCAGATGGCGCTTGTCCTAAAAGATTATTGTAAAAAAAGCTCACCACTTCACTGTTAGATTGATTCGCGCCTAAGAATGTTTGAATGCCCAAATCTATAGCCTCACCGATTCCAAAGTCATCTTGTTCTAAGTTTTCAAATAGTATTCCAGCAAAAGCAGGGTCCCTCCAGCT
>Ga0208413_1001953_pt1 | contig 12359 bp, 8 predicted proteins | sample AntAceMetag02UKD_FD_184761 | JGI IMG/M metagenome (GOLD analysis project Ga0208413, IMG submission 184761) | Saline lake microbial communities from Ace Lake, Antarctica - Antarctic Ace Lake Metagenome 02UKD (SPAdes) (version 2) | ecosystem: Environmental > Aquatic > Non-marine Saline and Alkaline... | reverse complement strand
AAATTCGCTTCAGTTTCATCGCTTCGCCATCACGCCCATCCGACGACTCAAAACTCTTGCAGCGGTCTTGGAAGAGATGGCCGGTTTCTTTTCGGAAGCGATTAAACCGCAGGGCAAAAGTCGCCTGAAGCCCCGTCATGCCTTCGACCCAGTTAGCCTGTAGGGTTTCAATCGCCAAGTGATAGCGATTCGACATCATGCATTACGCATGCACCACCCAACCTGATTTTTCGCCGCTTAATTCAGGCAATCCATGAACGAATTCCTCACGCCTTGTTTTGTGAATATCGCCGTTCGGTAGTTGCCCCGATTTATCACATGGTAACAGGCACCTTCGTATTCCAAACGTAGTTTACGAGCCATGGTTCCTTTCTTAACGGATTTTCATCCCTGTGCAATGTGCAAAGTCTGACCCCTTGGGTCTGCTCCCTTGGGTCTGCTTTCGGCGATGCGGCATCCGACGACGCGCCGCAGGTGAGGAAATGGGTGTAGCGACTGTTGGCGATGTTATCCGAGGAGTTTGATCGGGAGATGCGCTGCGTAATTTTCGAAGTCTCCGTCGGTGGTGAGAATGGACATCTTATTTCGGTGGGCCTGAGCACAGATCAAAAAATCCACCGGAGAACCCTGAATGCCCTTCTTGCGGCATAAATTGAAAAATCTCGCGGCTTCAGTGTGATCAGAAGTCTCGGCCAAAAGATCGGGGAAACTATCCAAGATCTCGCTGAGCTTTCGGAACTGGGAATTATTCCGAATCCCCGAGAGCAACTCCTGTCGAATAATACCAAGCATCTGAACATTCTTTTCCTTGATGGCTTGGCGTAGGATCTCAAGCGAAGGGGAATCGGGATGGTCTTGGCGCCTCAGAAATAATGACCAAACCGAAGTATCAACGATTACTTTCATCGCTGGTTCCGAAGCGCTTTATGGTCATAATCTTTGAAGAAATCGACCTTCCCTTCCCAATCAAGGATGTCTATCTGCCTTCGATGCTGGATAAATTCTGTAAGCGCTTGATTTACAGCGTCCTTTTTGGTTTTGAAGCGTCCAACGCGCTTTGCCTCGTCAAGGAGATCTGGATCGATTTTTAAATTTGTTGCCATGTGTGCATAGTGACACATCCACGTGTGTCTTCAAGCTCGATTCCCTGTATTTTTCCGCCAACGCCTGACTCACCCGATGCCGCGCCGTGTCCCGTTCCCTCGTGGTCTCGGCTTCCCCGGTTCATATCGACTGAAATGTGCAAAACTAACTACTTTAGGCTCACGACTACAAACTACAACGCCTGACCCCTGCTATGGGGATATTGGTCAAGTGTGATTCGGTTTTTTGTTTTTGGTTACATTCAGAGAGAGGGAGTTGAAGGTGTTTGATTTAGATTTTTGCGTCTTCTGAGCCGCCACGGTCTCTGATTTGAGGCCGGGATTTCCTGCTATCCGTGTCCCGATAAGGGTTGCACACTATGACATATCCATTCGGTCACTACAGGCTCCAGAAGCGAAGCTGCCCAATCTTTAAAACGTCGCATCAAAAGCGACAGGGGTCAGGCCGGGCACGCTCCGCTAAAATCGGTTTTAAATCTGCGTTTCGATTCCCTCAGGCACTCGTCGCAGGGAAAGCTTTCATGGTTAATCCAAGTTGATCTGGGGTGATTTTACCGGTTCGGATACGCCACCAATCCACCGCAAACTGTCGCGCAATGGCGACCACGATCTTCTTCTTACTCGCCTTGGTCAGTTTGGCTTCCAAGAGCTTGTCGCGCCACTTCACGATGCCCCGGTAGTCCGGGTTCCATTGGATCAGCAACCAGACACATTCGATGAGCATGTGTCGAAGGCGCGGGTTACCGTGTTTGGTGATCGAGCCCTGGAAGCGGCGTTTGTCGCTGGTGTCCTCGCTCGGACACAGCCCGGTATAACCTCCCACCTGCTTACGAGTCTCGAATCGGTTCCAGTCGCACACCTCACGTTCCATTTGTTGGAAGATCACCGATCCCATTCCCTTGGGCAACGCCACCTCGGTCATCTCCTCCAGGCACTTCTCTAGTCGCACGATCTGTTCTTCGACTACCACAATGATGGTTCGCAGGGCACTGAGCAGATCGAGCAGATGCGGCTCAAGCTGTTCGCTCAGGCACAGCCAGCGCCTCGGTTTCCACCATTCACCCTGGAGGCGGCCGCCGTAATACATCACGTGGCCGCGCGCCTTCGCCGCCAGGCGCTTGCGCTCTTTGATCAGACTTTGGCGTTGGCGAGTTGTGCTTCGATGCTGTTCCTCGGTTTCACTCGGGATGCGCACGGTGCTGAAGCTGCGGTGATTGCCCCGCAGGTAGCCGTCCAAGCATAGCACCATTTGCGTCGCATCGCGCGCATCGGTTTTGACGTTCTTTCCGTGCTCGTCCCAATTGATCGGACGGATCACGTGATTGGTCACGCCCATCTTCGTGAGACGCCGGTGCAGGCTGTATCCGAACGGTCCGGCTTCGTAGCAACTATGGAGCTGCTCGCACTTGGCGGTGAGTTCTTGCGCCCACACCATGAACTGCTCAGGCGTGAAGCGTTTCGCTCGTTGCGGCGCGCTGCCGTCGATCTTCATTACCACGACGTATTTTTCGATGTGCCCGTCGATGCCTAGCTTGATTACTTCGCCCAAGGTGCTTGAATCCTCGGCGGATGATGTGGGGGGTATTTGATTTGTCGTCATAACGTTGTCAGTTCTTGCGACCTCGTAGTTCCTGACAACACCCCCATGTCATCTTCGGGTCGTTCAGATCTTCATCTTTTGCGTTCGCCCCCTTTTCCCGGCTCCTTTCTCTCCGAGCTGGCAACGCTGAGCTCCCGCTCGGCCCCATCCTACCGACAACGTCAACGGCCACTCCATCAGCCTGCCGTTTTCACAAAAGAATCGGGGGCAAACAGAGTCAGCCCAACCGCTATTGATTGCCACAAGAAGGCGCGAAACCGGACCAACGCGATGAGCCTATAGGCTCACTTCAAACTCAAGGAAACAGACCGGTATTTTTTGTGCCTCTTTGTGGCCAATTTCTGCTCCATCGCGTCAGCCCGCTGTGACCTCAGTGGCAAAAGAAGTGGGCGTGCCAAAAGGTAGGGACGAACAACCGAACCCAGGTTCACTATCAATTGAGAATGCGCTGACTTGCACATTGGGAGCGCCCCCATAGAATGAGGCGATGCGCACCGTTGAGATTCAAAAGATGTCCACCAGTGAACGTTTATCCGCTATGGAACAACTTTGGGGCGCCTTGCGCCAGGAAGGAAAAGAGCCCGCCTCACCGACTTGGCATCAACAAATATTGGATCTGCGGAAGGAGGACATGAATTCATCGAATGCACAGTTCTACACCCTCGACCAAATTCGTGACCAATATCGCTGATGCAATTGCGGAAAGTGTGCGCATTGTTAGGGCTCTGCTGTCGGATCCCACGAGACTTTGGCGACAGGCTGAGCTGGTGAAACGAACTGGGGCCACCTCTGGCTTGGTTTCAAGGATCATCACCCATTTGTTGCGACAGGGATTAATTAAAAAAACGGATGCCCGCAGATTCTATGTGGTTTCGCACTTAGCTATTCTAGACGCTTGGGCCGCGGCGGACGATTTCCAGAGCAGAGTAACGACATACCATTTTTCGTCTCTAGAGGGTGATCCAGAGGCCTTGGCAAAGAACATCCGAAATCGACTTGCTCACGGCGGTCCCCATTTTGCGTTCACTCGATCAATCCGATGGGGTCAGGCTGTTACTTGTTAATTCGTCAGGGTCCTCTGAGAAAGGCAGAAAAGGGTCAATCCTTACTGTTTGCACTAATTAGATCGAAGAGTTTCCCCGCCCCTGGACGCGACCCCTGCTGCAACTCCGCACAATACCGGCTTACTGCGGACTCTGCCCCCATATCCAATCGTTGCGAAAGCCACCCATTTTGACCCAAGCATTCCATTCTCAGTTTCGCCGCGATCCCCACTTTCCAATCCGCCGCCTTTCTCTGATTAGATAAATCGACCCCTTTCAGTTCAAGCAACTCAAGGGCCTGACCGACTTGCCGCTCCCACATTGATTCCCGATACTCCTTCGCCTCGCTCACCCCAAGTTTTAGATTTTTCGCTAGGTCCTGTTCGCAGTTGATCAACTTCGTTCGAAACGCATCTCCGCCCTGCGCCCACCCCTTGCTCATCTTGGCAAAATTCATCTCCTTTTGGGTCGATTCGTCCTCCGCCAGCCACGTGAGATATTTGGCATATTTCCGATGCGCCTTTAGCGAGTCTGCCAATCCGCCTACTGCCTCCAAACAAGAACTGACTTCCAAGAACGACGGCCTCGCTTTTCGATTCCACAGCTGGCGGTAACTCGAAAACTCGTAGTCTCTCAATCCCGCGACATCACAAATCCCGGCCCGCACCGGATTGAGATGGATGTAGTGACTTAGCCAGCCCATGCGTTGCTGATTCTCCACCACGATGCTTTTAAAGCGCCCCTGGAAAATGTGGCCGGTATCTTGATTGTAGCGCACCGCAAAGACACTCTGCAGCCAACGCCCGCCCCTCGCTTAGGTTTGGCCGTGGTGTTTCCACGGCCAAGTGGAAGTGGTTTCCCATGATCACCCACGCGTGGAGGATCCATCCACTGCGCTCGCAGGTTTCATACAAGGTCTTTTCGAATGATCGTTTCGCCCCCTCGCTTTCAAATACCCAGCTAAGCTGGTTCCCTCGATTGATGACGTGGTAGAGACCACCTTCAGATTCAAATCTTAGTTTCCTTGCCACCTCCTCATCAATTCAACTCATTCCAAAATGTCAAACAGTAAGGATTGACCCTTTTTTCTGCTCGTTGACCCTTTTTTCTGCTCCCCAGAAAAGAGCTTACTTCCAAGAACGACGGCCTCGTTTTTCGATTCCACAGCTGAGCATAACTCGAGAATCCATAGTCGCGTAAGTCGGCGACATCACAAATTCCGGCCCGCACCCTTAGGCGCAATCCGTGCTGAAACTCAGCATGATACCAGACCGGCAGGATCGGCCTGTATCAGACGACGAAGATGGTGGTGATGCACGGAATTTTTCTCTTGGTCGTTTTACAGGCGCGACCCACCGCGACTACTGCCACAGGGTATATACCCTAGAAGGCAATCCTCGCCATAGACCAAGGACTTGCCCGAAGGTCTCATTTGTCTGTTCATAACCCGTGCTTCGGCGAATCACCGACGAAGTCTATCACCCCAGTCCCTTTCATTATGTCTGTGTTTTCGTTGTTGAGGAATCGTGGCCGTGCGTTTTGCGCGGTGTTTCTCTGTGCCTTGGGTCTCGCAGTCTCTTCAACGAATTTAGGGGCGACGACAGTCATTCCCCCCGAGTTTGAAGAGCTCGTGCACGAATCCGATTACGTGGTTCACGGGCGAGTGACCGCCGCGGAATCTGCCTGGGAACAGCGTGGCCAATCACGGGTGATCGTGACGCGGGTGAGTCTCGAAGTACTGGAGACCGTCGCGGGAGATCCCCCAACGCCGCTCGTGTTGACGATGTTGGGCGGGAAAGTCGGCGACAAGACGATGGTGATAGAAGGTGCACCTCGGTTTAAGGTCGGCGACGAGGACATCCTTTTCGTGCAGGGCAACGGCCGTATGGTGTCGCCGCTCACCCGCATTATGCACGGACGCTACCGGATAGCGAAAGCCACCACCACCGGACGCAAATATGTGACCCGCAACAACAGCGAGCCTTTGACCGATACGAGCGAAGTGTCGCAGCCACTCCACGCTGCAGAAAACGCCGCCGCCATCCCGATGTCCGCTCGCGTTGAGCGCGCCCTCAGTCCCGCTGATTTTGTCAGCCAGATCCGCGCGGTGCACTCGGCTCCCCCTGCCCCATCAAACCGTGATTAACCGCACCAAACGCTTCCTCTGCGGTCTCGGTGCCGCAGTCCTCGCCGCAACCTCGTTGCACGCCTTTGACCCCATCACTGACGAAAGTGGCATCTACGTCGTCGCCTGGGAACGCGGCACCATCTCGATGGTGAACAATTTACCCAATTCTACGACCTTCATCGACGGCACCACTTTTCGAGGCACCGCCGATGCCGCCCTCAATCGCTGGAACGAAATCGTAGGCAACGTGCAGTTCGCGGTAACCTACGGCCCAGCAGGAGTGTATCAAAACGGCAATGACATTAACGAAATCGCCCTCGATGACACCATCGGTGGCTTCGACTTTGGTGAGTTCACCCTCGCCGTGACAGTTTCATTCACTGACGGCGACAACTATCGAACCGAATCGGATGTGGTGTTCAATAGTCGGTGGAACTGGGATTCCTATCGCGGGAATTTCCGCGCGGACTTGGACGACGCGCAACGCGTGGCCATTCACGAATTTGGTCACGTGCTCGGCTTAGATCATCCAGACCAAGCGGCACCCGCTCAGTCCGTCGACGCGATCATGAACAGCACCGTGAGTGACATCGATGACCTAAGGCAGGACGATATCGACGGCGCGCAGTGGCTCTACGGTGCAGTGGGATTTGTCCCATCCAATGACACGCGTTCGGCTGCGATTTCGATCAATCATGAGCTGGAAAAGACAACCCTCTACGGCTCCAATATTGGGAGCTCATCCGAATCCGGTGAACCCATCCATGCGGGCGTGGGTGGAGGTCGCTCGGTTTGGTGGAAATGGACCGCACCGTCGACGGGCGAACAAACGATTACCACGTTGGGCAGCGATTTCGACATCGTGTTGGCGATCTATCGATTAGACGGATCCGGGAACCTGCAAGTGGTCGCTTCCGACGACGACCTGATAGACGGTATCAAACGCACCAGCGAGGTCGCCTTTATGACGACAGCTGGGGAACCCTACTTCATCGCGGTGGATGGGTTCGAGGGCTACGAGGGTCGGATTACGCTGGTGCTTTCGCCATTTTTCGAAGCGGGCATGCCGGTATTTGTCAGCCAACCGGTGACTCAAGTGATTGCGACAGGCGCGGCGGCGGTCTTCACCGCCGAAGTGGAGGGCGACACCCCACTAACCCACCAGTGGCAACGTCTTGCCGGTAGCAGCTGGGTCGACCTGATTGACGGTGATGAAGTCGCCGGCGCGCAAACCGTGGAGCTGACCCTGAGTGGCGAAGCCGCGTTGCGGCACTACGATCGCATTCGGCTAGTGGCCACCAACGCCAAACGCGCCGTCGTAAGCGACACGGTCGAGCTACGGGTATTCGACATGAGGCCGATAATTTTGGAGCTCAGCCCGTCTGCGGAGGTGTTGATCGGCGCAACCGTAGAATTGACCGTGCGTGCCATCGGGAGTCGCGAGCTGACTTATCAGTGGTATAAAAACTCCGAACAGATCACCGGCGCAACGAGTGCCACCTTCCGGTTGGAAAATGTTCTGCTCGCGAATGCCGGCCAGTATCACGTATCCGTTGAAGGGGCGTTTGGATTGGGGCACACGACTTCGGAACGCATCACGCTGCTGGTGCTTCCGGAAACAACCAAAGGCACTGTGCGCGTGGCCGCAGGCGAGAACCGTTGGCTACAGGTGCGATCAAGCGGCTGGCTTTTCGGCATCGGAGACAACACCTCGAGTAAACTCGGTATCATCGGCCAGACCGAATACTTAATTCCTACACCCATCATCAATGACGTGGTTCAGGTGAAAGTAGAGACTTCACTGTTCATGCTGTTGAAGCCCGATGGCACGGTGATCGACAATGGAGGTAATATTGACTTCCCATTTCGCCTGATCGGAGGCCCGTATCGAGCGGTCGTGAGTGCCAACTCGCTCGTCGACGCCGCGGGTGATTTGTGGACCGTGCCATCAGGATTCACGCCGCAAATACGACTCTATGATAACCATCTGGTGGACAAGGTGACCTCCAGTGTAGCCACCTATACCCTGAACGGGCGCGGGGAGCTGTGGCGCGCAGGCACTTTTAGCGGCAGTGTGAAACCCCGTCGAATTCAGACCGGGGTCGTCAAGGTAGGCGCAAATGCCAATTACATCACGTTTCAGAAGGACGATGGTTCGATCTGGTTCTTTGGAAATGATGGCAGCAGCAGCGCTTCGGACCACAATCCTCAACCGCGACAAGTCGTGGATGTGGTCGACTTCGCCGTCGGTTTCGATCACGTGCTTTACCTCACCGCTTCAGGAGACTTATTAGCTTCCGGCAGCAACGAATTTGGGCAGTTCGGCAATGGCACGACCGAGGAGAGTAGTCAGCCAGTATTGGTCGCGACGGACGTTTGGACCATGGCCGCGGGCACTGGATTCACGGTCTTTGTCAAGTCAGATGGTTCGACTTGGGCGATGGGCAACGGAGCCGTCGTACCTCTGGGCGATGGCGAGAAAGAATCACGCCTCTCTCCCGTCTTCATCTCCACCGGCCCGATTACTGCTCCGGAAACTCCCACGGGGTTTGTCGCGACTCCTCTCGATGATCTGAGCTCGGTGAGACTCACGTGGAATCCCTCCCGAGGATCTACGTTCTACGACGTCCTAAGAGGCGCCAGTGATAATCCCGCCGAAGCGACCGTAGTCAGAACTCGGGTTTCGGACGGCCTAATCTATGATCACACGGTCATTCCTGGAACCGTCTACAACTACTGGGTGCGCGCCGTGAATCAGGCCGGGGCCAGTGAATTAAGTGTAATTCAGACCGGAAAACTTTCCGGCGAGGCACCGCAATTCACGTCTATTTCGGAAAACCTGCACACCCGGGAAGGAAGCACGATTACGTTGGTAGCCGGAGTCACTGGCGACCCGTTGCCTACCTTACAGTGGCAGTCCCGAGCTAACGTGAACAGTCAGTGGTCAGACCTGGTAAACGGAGGAATCGCTACCGGCGTGGCGACCACTCGAATGGTGATCTCCGGTCCGGGACTCGAGTTGGACGGCATTCAGATCCGTGCGGTTGCCACCAACGTGATCGACTCCGTTCCCACCGAACCAATCGAAGTTCGAATTGAACCGTCCGTCGCGGTAGTGGACGCCGCGTTGGGCCAAAACCACCTTATTTACCTCACCGCCGACGGCATTGTTTGGGCCCGCGGTGACAACACCAGTTGGCAACTCGGCGATGGCACGCGAACCGTGCGGGCTCAACCCGTGTGGATGTGGGATGACGTCGTAGCGATCGACACCGATGCGGGATCCTCGGTAATGGTGCGTGCCGACGGAACGCTTTGGGCGGTTGGGAGCAATTCCAACAATCGATTCAACCAGTCCGGCTCTAGCACGGCTTACACTCCGGTCCAAGTCGCCGAGAATGTCGTTTGGGCTGAGCTAGGAAACGCCTACCTCCTTTGGATCGACCGCGAGGGCGCCCTTTGGATTTCCGGAGGGGATGTCTTTTCCACCAGCACCACCGGCCTAACGGGCTTGAACTCCCCTCGAAAAGTGGCGGATCGAGTGAGTAGTGCCTCCGCGGGTTCTAATCACGCCGCTTACGTAACCGGGGATGAACTTTGGGTCGGCGGTTGGCAATTGGATGGAGCGCTCGGCAATGGCATAACCAGCAACTCCTACAGCGCCGGCCCCATTAAACTTGCCCATGGCGTAGAACAGGCCGTCGCCAGCAACCGAAATACCTTCTTCCGCAAAACGGACGGAACGTTGTGGGGGGTCGGAGGCAATAATTTCGGTATCTATGGCGAAAGCGCGCCTTCCATTGTCAGGCAGCCCTTGATGCTGGCGGAGGGCGTGGTCAATTTCGACGTCAACTACAGCCACATCGTTTATCTCTCCACTAACGGGACGCTCCGGGGAATCGGTTACAACAATTTCAATATGCTGGGTCCGGGAGAAAACAAATATGAGGACGGCAACGTGGTCGCTACCGAGGTCTCCAACTTCACCGCGGGGAGCGGAGGCACCCTCTACATCGACCGTTCGGGTAGTCTCTGGTATCTGGGGCTATTATCACAGTCGCTGGCTGACCTTGCATTGATTCAGGGTGAGCCGGGCTTAATCGCGTCGGGCCCCTTTGGTAATACTGCGGCGGCCCCTTCTATTTATGCGAGCAGCGACGTGTCCGAAACCCATGTGCGCCTGAGTTGGATCCCTCGACCCGGTGATCTCAATTATGCCGTGTGGCGAGGGTCCGATACGAATTTTGCGAACGCGGTTTTGTTAAAGAGCAGTCTGATTTTTCCGCTCTACTACGACGAGACCGGACTGGGTGGAATAGACTACCACTATTGGGTCGTCGCGGAAACAGCTTCCGGCGAATCCCGTGCCACTGAAAGTGAAATTGGTCGCCGAAACTCGAACCAACCCCTGACCGTCACACCTTCGCAAATTGATGCTCCCACCCTCGGCGATATTTTCGAAATTCAGGTAATGTCCGACACCGCGTGGACAGTGACGGAATCGGCGGATTGGCTCACGCTGGATGTCACCACCGGCATCAACAACGCCAGTATTACGGCGACCGTCGTCACCAACAATACCGAGTCCATGCGAGTTCATGATCTCATGATCAACGATCAAGTGATCACCGTCCGTCAGACCGCAAATGTTCGTCAGGCACCGGTGTTTGTTGTGCAACCGATTTCCCTGATTCAGCCGGAAGGTGCGACCCCGGCTTTGAACGCACAGGCCATTGGCCTACCTACCCCGACTCTACAATGGTTCCACGATGGAAATCCGGTTTCCGGCGCCACGACCCCTCTCCTACAAATCGGGCCCCTCTACGAGTCCAATGAAGGCGTCTATTGGCTCGAAGCCAAGAACGAGTTTGGCGCGCGAACGAGTACGACGGCTCGGGTCACCATGATCGACACCTCAGGGGTTGTTTCCGCAACGCATGAAGTCGTTACGGATTCCCCGTTGGTGGGCACTCCCGTGGAAATCAGTAACACGGTGAGCTTCCCCGCCGGCACGCTTGATCTGCGTTGGACGGTTCTGATTCCCGACGGATGGACCTTCGCAACTTCAACGGGCGACGAAACTGCGGACACCCGTCCGACCTCCGACGAAGCCCTTCTGGCCGAGTGGATTTGGCCTAGCCCAACCGGAGTAACAGTGAGCTTCTCCTACACGTTACACATCCCCGAAACCTCTCTGCTCGAAGTGGACTTAATAGCCATGGTGGAATCGATTCAGAGCAGCAATCCTGGAGCAGTCCTCGCGACTCCGGATCCTCTTTCGATTACGGTCCTTCCACGGACCCACTCAGCCGACACTAACGGCGACTTTCGGTTCAGTCTCTCGGAGCTGTTAAGGGTAATCGAAGTCTACAACACTAGGGCTGGCACGTCGCGCACGGGCCGGTATCGCCTTTCCGAGACGACCGCAGACGGGTTCGCTCCCGATACTCGAACTATCGGTGATGGCGAAGGCCCGCCCCGCTTCCACAGCGCAGATACGAGTCGCAATGGGCAACTAGGTCTCTCCGAACTGCTGCGCGTAATCGAAATTTACAACACCCGATCGGGCACCACCCGGACCGGAGCGTATCGAGTTGATGGCGACACCGAAGACGGCTTTTCACCCGACGCTTAAGGGATAAACTCATCACCCTAGCATCCTTGGCGAGCTACCACTCTTCACTCAGTCATGCCATCTCTTTTCGCCCGCCGTGATAGCGAGGTCGATGAAGTCTTCCTTCCGCGGAATCGCGCACCCATAGGCCGGTGAGTAAGCGCAATACGGGTTATATGCCTCGTTGAAATCGATCGTATAAATCTCGTTCGGATTCTCCGATAACTCGAAATTAAGGTAGCGCCCGACTTCGTAGGTTTCTTCACCAGTCGTCCGGTCGGTAAACCATATCCCGTAGTAAACATCATCACCGGACTGCATGCGATAAACTCGCACCCGATTCGAAACGCCATCCTTCGCGAAACTCAGATGCCCATAAACGTGTCCGTTTCGCTCTCGCCCTTTCGTATCAAAAATCACCACCGCCTCCGGTTCAGCATAAATCTCCAATCGACTCTTAAAAACCCAAGCCGCCGACGGTTCGAAATACTTGAGGGGCAAAAACGCGACGGGGTGCTTATCGTAGTTAAACGGCGAGCCCGGATCGTCTCGCATGTAAGCATCCTTTTCCGCGCGCCCAGCGGTAATCCCACTCAGGATCTGAACACCCTCCGGTGACGATTCCGTCATGAATTTTCCGACCGTAACCAGGCCAACGAAAACGAACCCGACCCCAATCAAACGAGCAACGTGCATCTTCCGACAGCAACCCGCTACTCGCTCCGCGTCAATGCGGTTACCGACTAGGAGCTGTTCACTAATTCGGCGAGTAGATCGTTAAGTACTGTACTTTGCAATAAGGCTATGTCCTAGAATAGGGATGGAAGAAAACACAGTGCGCAGATGGATATCGGATGAATGCTGGGCGGTC
>Ga0208413_1001952_pt1 | contig 12360 bp, 7 predicted proteins | sample AntAceMetag02UKD_FD_184761 | JGI IMG/M metagenome (GOLD analysis project Ga0208413, IMG submission 184761) | Saline lake microbial communities from Ace Lake, Antarctica - Antarctic Ace Lake Metagenome 02UKD (SPAdes) (version 2) | ecosystem: Environmental > Aquatic > Non-marine Saline and Alkaline... | reverse complement strand
TGGTGAATCTTGGCACGCCCTATCGGGAGCAACGTGAGGCGATGCCCCACGCGGTCGCGCAGGCAAACGAAAAGGGCACCCCCTGGGTGCTTGACCCGGTCGCTATCGGCGCATTGCCGCTTCGTACTCGGCTCGCGTTCGAACTTGTTGCGCTTCGTCCCACTGTTGTGCGCGGGAATCCGTCTGAAATTATGGCCCTGGCGGGACTAGGCGGTGGAGGTCGCGGAGTTGACTCCCTTTCCGGCGCGGAGGCGGCTGTTGACGCGGCCCACCTCCTTGCTTTGACCCACGGTTGTGTGGTGGCCATCTCTGGGCCGGTCGACATTGTGACAGATGGCACCCGAACAATCCGTCTAAGTAACGGTCATGAGCTGCTGACCCGTGTGACAGGTGGCGGATGTGCTCTCGGAGCTGTCATGGCAGCCTTTGTCGGCCTAGACAAGGACCCGTTTCTCGCTGTCTGCGCCGCGGTTAGCGCCTACACAATCGCCGCAGAAATTGCTGCTGCGAGTGCGCACGGTCCCGGCTCTTTTGCCGTGGAATTTCTTGACGCGCTTGCCGGTATCGACGCGGAGACTGTGGCCTCTCGCGTGGTGGCCGCGTGAACCGCCGCGACTTTGACCCCACGTTGTATCTGGTGACGGACATGGCGCTGTGCGGCGCGCGAGGTGTCGCCGAGACCGCCCGTCAGGCGGTTGAGGGCGGGGTCACCTGCGTGCAGGTTAGGTCAAAAGACTCCTCAACCGCAGAGTTTCTTGCTCTTGTGGTCGAGGTGGCCGACGCTGTCGGTGACCTGGTGCCGGTCATTGTTGATGACCGCGTTGACATTTATCTTGCCGCCAAGCTCCAAGGCGCTGCCGTCCATGGTGTCCATGTGGGACAAAGCGACCTGCCCGTGGAGAGTGTTCGAGCTCTCGTGGGGCAAGAAGCCATCGTTGGATGGTCAGCGAACACTGTCGAGCATCTCGAGACCGCCGGGCGGCTTCCTCCTGGAACGGTGGACTACCTGGGCATTGGTGTGATTAGAGCGACCACGACCAAACCGGACCATCCCACTCCACTGGGCATCGAGGGGTTTGAGCGCCTTCGTCGCCTTACTGCTCTGCCCTGCGTTGCCATTGGTGGGATTCACGAGGGCGACCTCGCTGCCCTTCGACGAGCGGGTGCTGCTGGCGCTGCAGTGGTGTCTGCCCTCTGCGCGGCCGAGGATCCGCGGGCAGCCGCTGTGTCGTTGCGACGGGAATGGGATCATGCGGCGTGAGGGTCGGGTTCCTCGCGTTCTCAGTATCGCGGGGTCAGATCCCACTGGCGGTGCAGGCGTTCAGGCAGACCTGAAAAGCATCGCCGCCAACGGCGGTTACGGCATGGCAGTGCTTACGGCGCTTGTGGCACAAAACACGCAGGGGGTCCGGTCCGTGCACCTGCCACCGGTACCGTTCCTGCTTGAGCAGCTAGAAGCTGTCTCAGATGACGTGGACATCGATGCGGTCAAAATTGGAATGCTCGCCACGACAGACGTGATTCTCGCGGTAACCGGATGGCTGGACCGCACAGCACTGCCCGTGGTGGTCCTTGACCCGGTGATGATCGCCACCAGTGGCGATCGCCTGCTTGACCCTGGTGCCGAGCAAGCTCTGCGCGAACTGGCGTCCCGGGCGCACCTTGTCACCCCGAACATCCCCGAGCTTGCGATTTTGGCCAATGAGTCGGTCGCGACCGACTGGCAGGCCGTGCTGGAACAAGCCGGGCGGGTGTCAGCACGCTACGGAGTGCTCGTGCTCGCCAAGGGTGGACATTTGGTCGGGACCAGCGTGCCCGACGCGCTCGTCGACGCTACCGGCGACGAGATAATCACGACAGAGTTTCCCGGTGTCAGGATTAATACGACCAACACGCACGGCACGGGATGCTCGCTGTCTTCTGCGCTTGCGACCAGGTATGCACGCTCTGGCCAGTGGCCTGAAGCGGTAGGGGAGTCAAAGCGTTGGCTCACCGAAAGCATCCGCCACGGCGCCGCCCTTGACGTGGGCACCGGGCACGGTCCTATTAGCCATTTTGCTGGCCTGTGGGAGCGCGGCGGGACGACCACTCGGGCGACAGCCAAAGAGGTCGAAGCGACCTGGTGGGATGGCATCCAGAGCATCAGGGAGAAAATCGACTCCCTCACGTTCTTACACAAGCTTGGTGACGGCACCCTCGACCGTGACGCATTCCTCTGGTATCTCTCCCAGGATGCTCTCTACCTGCGCGATTACTCCCGGGTCCTCGCAGCGGCGAGCCGCCTTGCTCCCACTACAGCGGAACAGGCTTTTTGGGCACACAGTGCGCACGGTGCGATTGTGGGGGAGTTACAGCTTCATGAGGGCTGGATTCCGGCCCAGGCCTTGAACGAGGCGAAGCCCAGTGTCACGACGACTGAGTACACCAACCATCTGCTGGCCACTGCCGAGCGCGGCGACTATCGAGTACTGATTGCCGCGTTGCTGCCGTGTTTCTGGCTGTACCACGACGTCGGAACCCGCCTGCATCAGCTCTCACACCCTGAGCACCCTTACCGTTCGTGGCTTGACACCTACGCCGATGAGAACTTTGCTGAATCCACGGCACAGGCCATTGACATCGTCACCCAGGCCGCCGCAGGTGCCGACGACGCAACAGAGCTCCTTATGCGCGAAGCGTTTCGGATTTCCGCCAGTCACGAGCACGCATTCTTCGCAGCACCCGGCCATGTTCGGCGAATCGAACAGCGAGTAGAAGGTGACGCCTACCCAGAGGTAAAAAGAGTTTTCCGTGAGCCCCGAAACCGTGATGTCGAGAAGGCGCGGCTGAGCCCCCTACCCATTCCCCCCCTCTGGAGTAACCAGAGCCACCCGAAAGACCTACACCCATGAATATTTCTGACCAAATTGTCCTCGTTACCGGTGCAGGCCGGGGGCTTGGCACCGCCATCGCCCGTGCGTTTTCTCGCGAAGGTGCCCGGGTAGTCGTGAACTACCTCAACAGTCGCGAATCGGCTGAAGCACTCGTGGAGGAGCTCGGAAAAAGACGTACCGTTGCGATCCACGCAGATGTCACTGATCCCGAACAGGTGAACAGCCTCGTCGCTGAAGCGCACAGCCACTTTGGCTCCTCGGTGACAACCGTGGTGGACAACGCGCTGGCCGAGTTCAGCTTCAATGGCGACGAGCGCGACCGAGCAGAAACGATCGGGTGGGACTCGTTTCGCAGTCAGCTGGACGGCAGTCTTCGTGGAACCCTCAACACCACTCAAGCGGTCATCCCGGGAATGCGTGATGCCGGATTCGGACGCATCATTACGATTGGGACGAATCTTTTCCAGAACCCTGTCGTGCCGTATCACGACTACATCGCCGCGAAAGCAGCTCTCTTAGCGTTGACGAGAACGTTCGCTGTCGACCTTGGTCCCCACGGGATCACCGTCAACATGGCATCTGGCGGACTCCTTCGTACCACGGATGCGAGCGCTGCGACCCCGGAAGCTGTTTTCGACTTCGTGGCGGCAAGCACTCCCTTGGGGCGAGTAGTGACACCAGCAGAATTTGCCGACGCTCTGCTGTTCTTTGCCTCACCCTGGGCGAGGTCAGTGTCGGGGCAAAACCTTGTCGTCGACGGCGGACTCGTCAAAGACTGAGCTACGCAGCCAGAGTTTTCTCACATCCGTGGTCCCAGAGCCATTTGGTTCTCTACCCGGCCGCTCAGACTGAGCGGCCGGTGAAGCGGGGGGAAGCCTAGCCTTAGGCGGGTGGTGGCGCAGTAGCGGCACTCCCGTAGTTCGCGCGCGGCGACGGCAACTTTCAAAGCCACCGAGTTCGGCTGCCACCGAGCGACGGTTTCGGAATAGTTAAAGGTGGCAGGCGTTGCAGTGCGCCACCGGCCCGGAACGACCGAGTAAGTCAAAGAGATTGTTCGACTGCGCAGGTCAGGGCAGTCAGTGATGAAGGTGGCTGAGCAAGCTGGTCTCTAGGCGCGCACCGTGTTCAACTACCTCCGGCAGAGAGGCGCTGCGACGCGAAAAGCACCTCGGCGGCGACTGGACAAGGTGACCTAATGGACTAGCCCCTTCACTTTCGAAATTACATCCGTGATAAATGTGGGTGGATTCGCGGCGACCCTTGCCGCAAGTCGATAGGTCGCAGCACTCTTCCCGTCCGATCCACGATTTGAGGCGACAAGCGCCTGACGTTCTTGTTCAAACTCCAACCACGATGATGCGACCATTGCTTCCAGCGTGTCATCTGCAACTGCGGCTATATCTTGGATGAGACCAACGGGCCAATCTTGTTGGGGCAGGCCAAGAAACTTGAGAAGTGCGCGGTTTTTGGTTGAATCTGCAAGTTCCTGCGCTATCGCTTTGACCTCTCCATCTACGAGGTTTTTAGCACGTACTCTGTCTCCAGATTTCGAATCAGAATCAAACACAGTTAGGAAAGGTATTTTCAACTGAGTGAGGATTGCTGCAGGAAGAAAGATCTGCGACTTCGACCCAGCCACTGCAACTTCAACTCCGAATGTTGACAGCGAAGCCGCAGCATCCGCAACGCCCTCGTAAAGAGCGCGGTCAGTCATTCCCTCCACCAATAGAACCGAACTGGCAAATAGAGCATCTCGTAGTTCGTTGAGGCAAGAGTTGTCCAAGCGGGCTCGGATATCAGCTTCCGCCATATGTTCCGTCAACAGTGCAACCACCTTGTCCATTTGAGGCGTGGTGTATGGTGACCTCGATTCAATACTCGCAAGCACATTTCTCTCGACACGACGGATCTGATCAAAGTATGTTGGTTCCACAAAGTAGGGGCTGTGTGTGGCGTAGGCAATCTGAAGGCCGGAGTTTCCATCCTCCGCTAGCTTCCTCAGCACGCTCGCGAAGGATTTCGCCTGGGCTGGGTGTTGAAATAATTCCGGCTCCTCAATTGCAAGCAGAATGACGCTTTCGTCACCGCCTGATGCACCACGCTGGGCTAGCAGTTTGAGGGCAGCGACAAGAAGGGAGCGTTGGAACCCATGCCCTTGGCGATCAACATTCGTCTTGGTGCCGTGGTCGTCGATTTTCACGCCAAACTTGGCTACTTGTGGGCGAAACTCTGACGGTATCGACCCTATTTCAACTGAGCGTCCTGGAGCGAACGATGTCACCTCAACAGTGAGGTCCTGCGAGAGCGTCTCTAGCTGACTCGCGAAGTGCCTCTTGGTAATATCGCGGTGGCGCACCGCTAAATCTTCACCGAGCGCTTGCAATTCAGAGTCTGCGGCCGTTCGGTCGACGGCTTTCTCAAGGATGCTCCCAATAATGCTGGTTTTGTTGTCCTGCGATTCCTCGGACGCTCGTAGATCAGCCGTAATGAGGACAAAATCGAAAAGTCCAGACAGTCGGCCTTGACCGGCAAACCCAAAAAAGTTCGTGTCTGAAACACGGGCAGTCTCGAGTAGATTACGATTTTCTCTTTCCCACCCACTCATCATTTGCTCTGCAGCACCATCGTTTGTCCATGAGGGAAATACGAGATCGCCATGCTCTGCCACAACTCGGAGATAGGAGGCTTTTCGATCCGTCGCATTATCTTTAGTCCGCACATCCTCGAATGGCAGGAAAGCGAAAGCTTTACCCGTGATCTTGTCTTTACCGCCCTCCCACAAACGCCAGACAGTCAGGTCGTCTACTCCGGTCGGCGCGTACTTGTCTTTAAGAATCTCTCTGTCTTTGGCGCTGACGGCCTCGAATTCAACCATGACGGAGATGCGCTTATCCTCGGCCCCCGAAAAAACATCGTCCTCTGTAAGAACGAGGCTTTTGTCCCCGTTGAAGAACCAGTCGAGCGCACGAAGAACCGATGACTTTCCCGCGCCGTTTGGTCCAATGAAGGTTGTTATCTGATCGAAGCTGACGCTGACTTTGTCTAAGCATCGGAAGTTCTCGATTTCCACTCGACGAATTCGCACCTTATTGTGCCTCCCATGCAAAAATCGCCCCAAGTGCCTTGTGTAAGGCACGAAGTGACCGAGCGCCCACCGCACTCGGCTTCGCAAGGCCCTCTTCAACTAGGCGGCTTGCCAAAACCCTTTTGCCCGGCAGTTTGAGACGATTGGCGGCTGCCCAATCGCCGATCACACTCGGCCAGGGGTACTTACTCATATCTGGTAATTCTGGAAGTTGAGGAACCTGAACGTCCGGATTGGCTTCAGTCAGAAGTTTCGATAACACCTCGCAATACGAATCTCGATCCAATAGATTCTCCAGAGTCACAGCTCCCAGTTGGACGATCTGCGAATCTGGGACGCCAGCCTTGACTAGGGCCTTTCGGAGATCACCACCTCCCTTGTCGCCATCTACAAGAAAGGCAACTCGTGCACCGACAAGATCAAGCTCGGGGTACATGGATGCGGGTGTTTCAGATAGGCCTTGAGTAACTTGGTACTCCAGATCGTTGAGCCCGACCGCCGCTTTGATCAGCGACGGCAACAACAGCATCTCCGAAGCACCTTCAGCAAGGACGACATACCGTGCAGTTGAGAAAGCTGCGGCGCCTGCACCCATTGCCAGCATTAGAGGAGAGAATCCCGCCGCACCATGCCAGAAACTACCCTCTATTGTGCTCCGACTCCCGTGTGCCTTGTCAGGAAGAACTGCCCGAATATTTGAGCCCAGATCTGGAGGCAAACACGCTGGTGAGTGTGTCGTGTAGACAATCTTCGATGCCTGCTGTTGTCGCATAAATGTGTTCACCAGATCTGCCTGCGCGTCAATGTGCAGATGTGTCTCGGCCTCATCGATGAGCAAAATAGGCGGCACCGCCTGCTCTCTTGCTGCCAGAAACGCGACTAGAGCAACGAACATCTGAAGGCCAGCACTTCGTTCGCCGAATTGCGTAATTGTGTTCCCGTCTTGCTTGATGCGAATGGCGAGGACGGGGCCCTCGATTTTGAGATGCACGGTGATGTTCGACTGTTTCCATGCATCTGCAAACTTGGCCTGCAACTTTTGGTTTGCATTTTCGATTAAAGTCTCACGAGAACCTTCATCCCCGTTGTTTACCGTTTTCCATAGGCTACCCAACGACAGCTCTGCCATGCCCGCTACGTTTGCGAGAGCTGCTGGCGCCTTAGAAATAACCTCATCTGAGAGGGTATAAGTTGATGAAAGCGTTCGGTCTTCCTCAGAAAATAGCAGGATATCCGGGGAGATATTGTGGAGGCGCTTTTCAACCTCTAATGCTGGATCCCTGCGGACCAACCAACGGTTAACCTCTTGAAGCGCGTCACGGATTGGACCCGCGATGCCGTATTCATCTAGCTCCGCTAGCCAAGCTGCTGGGCCCAGCTCCGTGGCGCTTTCAACAAAGCTACCTGTAACGGAATCCGCAACAACCTTCTGAACTGCTTCCGAGAGTCGCTGGCGAAAGGTGAATCTGCCCTCATAGACTTCGTCTCCATCGCCGTCTTCAACTTTCCCATAGTCGAGCGAACTGAGCGCCTTCTTAGTCGCTGCTCTCGTCAAAGCTTTCAGTGCCACACGAAGTGGAGCAACCGCGTTCCTCGGGGTCGGCTCGACTCTCACCACTGTCGCGCCAGGCCCAGCTGTTCTCGACAACCAGAGTGTCTTTGGAGCTTCCTCCAAGTCCAAATCCAGAACCGCCTCGCAATCATAATCGTCAAGTAGATATTGCACCTTGACCACAACGTGGCCATCACCAATTTCACGAGACGCGCCGCGCGACCTTTCAGGAACAGACAGGGTCATGCCATTGTCGATGTAGGCCAACGCTTTCAGCAGCGTAGTCTTGCCTGCCTCATTCGGGCCAACGATAGCAATGACCTTGTTATCGAGATTTACCTTGCCTTGAGCAAGTCTCCCGAAGCCGCTGAACTCCGCTTTAACAAGCCTCATGCGGACCACTCCTCTTCTTTCAAAGGGGTACCATTTAGTCCATCCCGTGTCGCGCGCCAATTTGGCAGATACTTGTCCATCAGTTCAACGAAGCGGCCATTGTGTGTGCGTTCATGGAAATGGGTCATTTCGTGCACAACGATGTACTCTAGGTAGCTCGAGTGTTTCTTGGCGAGCTCAATGTTGAACCAGAGGTTTCCTGACTGAGGGTTGCATGAGCCCCATTTGGTTTTCATGCGCCGCACAGTCCAGCCGCTCACTTTGCGCTCGATGATTGGCTCCCACTTTTCGATCAATGGAGGGATAGCTCCCTTGATCTGCTTGCGATACCAAGCTTCAAGAAGCTTGCGACGGCGGGCTGAATCTGCATCTTTTGGAAAAGTGAGTTGCAGTTTTGATCCAAGGATGTCGACATGGGATCGCCCTGTTGTCTCGACTACCTTAAGCCGAAGCCGTTCGCCCCAGACATAGTGTGATTCGCCTGTCAGCATCTCGCGTTCAGACTGACGGTCAGCGTTCCGTAGCTGCTCCCGTTGTTTCTTGATCCAGGGCAGTCGTTGAATGATCGCGAGCCGGATGGCTTCTTCATCGAGGCGATCCGGTGCAGCAACGCGCACGCGTCCTAGAGGTGGATACACCGAGATATGCATATTCTTAATGCTCTTGTAGACGACGTCAACGTTGATGCCCGCGACGGTCAAGTAACCGTTAGCGGTACTCATCGCGTGCCCTCACAAGATCGAAGAGTTCATCGAAGCGGTCAAAGTCCCTCGGCAGGACCTTCCTGATCGCGTTGGCGACGACCTTCTCCTTCAGCTTGTTTCCAACCCAGTCGTGTGGTTTGGCCACTCCGATCGCGGTATCAAGTTGAATTGCGGTTGTCTCGTCGGTCCATCCAAAGTCGACGAGGGCCTTTTGCGCACCGTTCTTTGCCCATTCTGGGTAGACGGTGTCGGATTCCTTTTTGCCAACCTTGGTGGCGAGCGCAATGAGTTCCTCAAGGTACTTCTTATAGTCGATGGCCTGGTGGCGACGCTGCTCGATGAGGGCGTCAAGAAGCGAGGACATCGTCTCGTAGTATTTCGGATTCATCGCTTGCTCGTCGACGATTGTCTTGCGCACGTTGTTGACGATGGTCTCGGCGACAGCATCCTTGTTCTTCTTGATGCCCGCAGGCAGCGCGTTGATGGCACCCTCGCCGCGCTGCACAATCAAATCAACTAGCCCGGTGTCTTCGAACTCAGCCACAATTTCTGACGAGCCAGCCTGGATGTAGGTATCGAGGAGGAACCGCATCCCGGCCTCGAACTGCTTGAAGTCGACGTTCTCGTTTGCGCCGAGTTTGACCTCATCGCGAACTGCCACGTAGTGAGTGACATCCTTCTTGATCGCCGCTGCTTGCCCGGCTGAGTAGCCTGCAGCCTCCATATCATTGGCAAGCACTGCGAAGGCCCGGACCAGACCGCTGACTGACTTGTAGAGCTCAACGCGCTTCGGCTCGTTGGCCTTGAGCTGGTCCGCATTGCCCGCCTCAGCTGCACAGAAGTAGTGCTGGTATTGCAAGGTCTCTTTCGGGGGTGCGACCGGCTCACAGAGTGCATGAATTCGTTCAAGTGCGTCATCAAGATCTTCGCGTTCTTGTTCGCTGCGGTTCTTGAGCAGTCCCTCAATGTCTTTCTTCTCGTAACCATCCAATGCACCCGACGTGTAGTCAGTAATGGCATCTTCGAGGGAGTTGAAGAGGTCCTGGTAGTCCACGATGTAGCCGTATTCCTTGTCGTCACCATCGAGTCGGTTGACTCGGCAAATCGCCTGGAAGAGACCGTGGTCGCGCATCTTTTTGTCAATATAGAGATACGTCGCTGATGGTGCATCGAACCCGGTCAGAAGCTTGTCGACCACGATAAGCAGGCGCATTTGGCCTGGCTCTTCGATGAAGCGACGTTTGACGTCTTTCTCGAACTCTTCAATCTTGAGCACTGCCTGGTCGGCCGGTTCATCAAAGTAGTCCGAGAGCATCTGACGGTAAATCTCGTACTGACGGAGTTTCTCGGTCGCACCGTGGCCGCCATCCTCTTTCGAGATATCGCCGGCCATCGGCACGTAGCTCGTAACGATGGCAACCTTGCCCTTGAATCCAGCTTGGACAAACATCTCGTAGAACTTGCACGCCTGGTAGATGCTCGAGCCAACGAGCATCGCGTTGCCGCGGCCATCCATCAGGCGAGGACGAAGATCCATGTCGCTCAAAATGTCCATCACGATCTGCTTCGACCGTGGTTCTGAGCTGACCACCTTCTGCATGGTGCCCCAACGCTTCTTGAGCTCAGCTTTGGTGAGGTCCGTCATGCCCTTGGTTTTCATGTCAAACCATTTGTCGACCTTGTCCGGGCTGGTCAGATCTTGGTCAATATTTCGTGCCTCATAGCGCAGATCAAGAACGACACCGTCGGCAACTGCTTCATTGAACTTGTAGGTGTGGATGAAGCTACCGAAGGTCTCGATGCTGGTCGTTTTATCTGCCTTCAGCAGTGGAGTGCCGGTGAAACCAATGAACATCGCTCCAGGGAGAAGTCTCTTCATCGCAGTGTGCATCTTGCCCGATTGGGTGCGGTGCGCCTCGTCCACGAAGACAAAGAAGTTCCCCTTTGCGCTAAACCCCGCAGGGATCTTTGAGTTCAGTTCAGTGATGAACGAATCCTCTGAGGCGTCGACCTCGCTATCGTCTTCCCCGCGGAACTTGTGCACCAGCGAGGCGATCAGTTGCGGCTGGTGATTGTTCAGGGCTGTGATCAGATCAGCCCCACTGTCGGTGCGATAGATATGTTCGTTGACGCCGCCAAACACTTTCTCGATCTGCTCATCAAGCTCAGTGCGGTCGGTGATGATCAGAACGCGAGCTTCAGGCTGATGCTCCTTGATCCATTTTGCGAGCCACACCATGGTCAGGCTTTTGCCTGATCCCTGGGTGTGCCAGATGATGCCACCCTCGCCTGTAGCAACCCGTGCCTGGGCAGCCTTCACCCCGAAGTACTGGTTATGACGGGCGGTCTTCTTGGTGCCGGAATCAAAGACAATGAAGTCGTGGATGAATTCAAGGAACCGATCTTTCGAGCACATCTGGAGCAGCCCACGGTCGAGCGGTTCCTGAACCTCGGAGGGCTCTTTCCATTCGGTCCAGTACCTTTCCGGCGTATCGATGGCCGCGTACCGGAGGCCCTCAACATCGTTGCCCGCGAAGAGAAGCTGGACGGACGTGAAGAACGGACGTATGAAGTCTTTCCCCTGATTGCCAATGTTTTGACGAATTCCTTCGGACACACCGACCTTCGAACGCTTCAATTCGATAACACCGAGAGCGATGCCATTCACGTAGAGCACGACGTCAGGGCGCTTGGTGTGCTCCCCCTTAATCGAGACCTCTTCAGCAATCGCGAAATCGTTGGCCACAGGGTTCGACCAGTCGATCAGCCAGACCGTCTCAAACGGCTCACCCACCCCGGGCTTGACCTTCACTCCGTAACGAAGTAGGTCATAGACCTCGTGATTGGCTTCATAGAGCGTCCGGCCACCGCCAAGAGACGCGGCCTTTTTGAGTTCGGCAATCGCCTTGTCGGCTAACACAGCAGCGTAACCACGGGCAAGCAAGTTATGCGTAAGTAGCTCAACCTCAACATGCGAGTTGTCTTCGCGATGTTCCCAGTTTCCGAGGTAGTCGTAGCGAAGCTGTTGCCTGAACAACGCTACGACATTGTCCTGAGTCTTGCGCTCAATCTGCCCTACGACACTCATGATGCATCCTCCGCGGCTACCAGACGAGTTCGACCGGTCAGCAGTTCCTGCATCATGCCTTGCTTGAGGGCGCGGGTCTTGGCCAGCCGTGCCTCCAGCAGAGCCAGTTCTGTGTCCATGTCCGTCAGCACCGCGGCGATGGCGGTTTGTTCGGGGAATGGCGGGACTCTAAATTCCAACCCGGAAAAAATAGCTTTAGAGACAATACTTGTGGCTGTCGTGCCAGCGTTGGCCAACAGATATTGCTTGCTGGCCTCGAACAGGTAGTAGAGAAATTCGGCACTGCTAGTGCCGTTCGGAATCACCGCATTGATTTGTTGATTGCAGCCACCGGCGGACTTGAGAATCGCATTTTTTCCAATGCTAGCTATGCATGTGACTAGCACCGTGTTTGCAGGCAACGCCCTGATTGTGCTCAGTCCTTTTCGAGTAAGACTTCGCTCTGATTCAAACATGTCCCTGTAAGAAGAAATGTCAGTAGGGGTAACCCAAGGATAACCTTCCCCCCAGAACTCCTTAATCTCGGTGCGGGGCGTTCCACCGGTAACAATTTGACCAAACTGTGCCACCGTTTTCACCTCCCACTCGCCGTGGAAGCCGGGGAGGCGGGTTTGGCCGGTGAGGAGTTGCTGCGTGGCGGCCTGTTTGAGGTCGCGCTTCTTGGC
>Ga0208413_1001950_pt1 | contig 12365 bp, 8 predicted proteins | sample AntAceMetag02UKD_FD_184761 | JGI IMG/M metagenome (GOLD analysis project Ga0208413, IMG submission 184761) | Saline lake microbial communities from Ace Lake, Antarctica - Antarctic Ace Lake Metagenome 02UKD (SPAdes) (version 2) | ecosystem: Environmental > Aquatic > Non-marine Saline and Alkaline... | reverse complement strand
TGCTGATCACCAACCTTTTAAACAACAGCATCCGCCATGGTGAAGGCAATCCTATTTTAGTTAAGATAGATTATTTTGAAGAACAGGCCAGCATCGAAGTGATAGATCGAGGTGAGGGTATTTCGGCAGAGCACCTGTCTCAGATTAGCGAACCATTTTACCGAGCCGATAGTTCCAGACAGAGAAATACCGGTGGCTTTGGACTTGGACTGTATTTATGCCGGCTGATAGCCGAAGCCCACGGTGGCAAGCTCAACATTCAAAGTGAGGTTGGCCAGGGTACTCACATTACTGTTCACATACCCCGCCAACCACCGAGCGATGACTAGAGGCCAAGCTTTTGTGCCTCAAGCCAGCTTTCGCCGCCTGGACCTAAGATAGCCGACCCCCAATAAGATCAGGGTCAGTAAAATCGGAATCATGAACGTGTTTATTGCCAGCAGTCGTGACCCGAGCTGTTCTATATCTTCTGTCAGCTGATATTGCACGTCGCGAAGACGTCTTCTAGTATCCAATAATTCCTCATTAAATCGATCAACTTTCTCCTGAATCTCCGGCGTAATCTGTCCAATGATTTGGCCATCTTCAGTTTGATTCAAATTGGCCAATTCCTGTTCTGTCTCTGCTAATCGATCCAGTAGCACGGCCTCTTCCTGTCTTAGACGATCATCTGCCTCCCGCTGTAAATTGACAACTCGCGTAAAAGGTCTGGAATAACGACCACGACTTCGAATACCGGCAAGATCTGCCCCCCCACTAAGATTGTCGAGTGCGTTGATCACCAAGTCACCGTTGTTTGCGAAAGGTTGAGGTATTCTCTGCCCCATAAATTGACCGACCTGCACCCACATACGATCGCTCAGCATATCCGTATCTGAAAAAATCAATAAGTTGATAGGGCCCTCTGATGCCGCTAAATGTGGTGTAACTGGAGAATCAGCGGCAACTTGCTCTTGTGAGTTCGTGTCATCAGTATCCTCTGACTCTAGCACAGGGTCTGTTTCTGCCGGACGGCCTTCTGGAAAAGCACTATTTACCTCGCCACTGACCCGAGCCGCAATTACATAGCTTTGGTTTGCAGAAATAAATTCGTCAAAAAGAATAGAAGGATCGGTGACATCTTCAAGCAAGGCGGTGTCCATCAGCATTGCGTCTGTTGACGACACTATTATGGGTTCGAAGAGGGTGGTGGCACTATCGGCCTGCGAGATAGAGCCGACCGATGACATGTTAATTGTTTCAAGGCCATTAGTGACGACGTCATCTTGGCTTAGATAATTACGCTGCACGCCTAGCATCCCAAGATGCGGAATAGGCCGTTGGTTTTGTCCCATAGACACTCTCAGCGCCAGCTCGTTATCAGTTAGTACTTTGCTTGCATCAAAACTCACACCCCATGAGCTCAACAATCCCGGCAATTCCGAGCTCATTCCTGCCGGAATCAAATTGCCCTGAGGCGCACGAGTCACCAATGAGTCGGCATTGGGGTCGAGGAATACTAGCGCCTCACCTCCTGCCATCACATACTGATCGATCGCGTACAGCGTTTTTTCGGACAATCCTTGCGGATGAATCATGACTAGAATATCAATATCAGAATCGATCTCTGCGCTGGTGGTATCCACGCGCTTAACTTCATAGAGCTGGCGCATTACATCCATAACCATCCAAGGTTGGGTTGCCTGACCCACCACCGGATTAAACCCACCGTCTATTTCCAGCCCAGTTAAAAGACCAACAACTTGTCGATCCGGATTGCCAACCTTGACAATGAGCTTCATAAACTCATATTCCAAAAATTGTTCTAGGTCAGGGCGAATCAATGGCATTATTTCGGAGACTCTAACCCCAAGCGGTACTTCCTCAGGATCTACATCTTGTACTACAACTAAGCCAAAGTAGATCGCCTGCGCGCCTTGAGATACTGGCACCGCCCGCACGCCATATTGGGTAGCTAAATCTTCTTCTTCGGAAAAAGGCTCTGGATCAATAACACTCAATCGCAGGTTCCCACTACTTGCAATTACGATTTCGTTGAGTAACTCCTGCACTCGATTACCGTAGCTTCTAATCTGCGGCGCATCTTCGGTGGCACTATCTGAATAGAAGAAAATCAACTCCAGCGGGTCTTCTAAGTTAGCTACTATGCTTTTCGTACCATCGGACAATGAGTAAAGACGGTCTTCGGTTAAATCAATACGAAAACCTGGCAAGCTACTAAGAAGCGCAACCAAAAGAATCAACACAACAGCGACAAATAGCAGGCCGAAAGTTGAAAAAAGGGATTTATTATTCATTTTCTACTCTCCTAATTGGCTTTCTTAATTTCAATGACAATGGCACTAGCAGTCAGCCAAGCCCCTATAAACACGGTAAAAAATAGCATGTCCCTAATATCTAAAACCCCTTTCGAAATAGAATCAAAATGTGTCAAAAAACCCATAGCAGAGAATGCGTCAACCAAAAATTGGGGTAACCAATCAGGAAATGCGTTAAGAAGAATTGGCGACCCCATGATGACGAAGATAAAGCAAATACTCACTGTAAGGATAAACGCAATAACTGAATTTTTTGTACATGCGGACATACAAGAACCAATCGAAAGAAAGCCGCCTGCCATCAGCCAGCTGCCTATATAAGCGGCAAATATGACGCCGTTATCTGGATCTCCTAAATAGTTAACCGTTATCCAAACGGGAAAGGTTAGTGCTAAAGCGATTCCTGTTAACACCCAAGCGGCTAAGAACTTCCCAATAACTGCATCAGATAGTTTTATAGGCAGCGTCATGAGTAACTCTATAGTCCCTGTCTTTCTCTCATCAGCCCAAAGCGACATCGCGATTGCAGGAACCATAAATAAATATAACCATGGATGAAAACCAAAGAAAGGAAGCAGGTCTGCTTGGCCTCTTAAGAAGAAGCCGCCAAGCTCGAAGGTAAAAATGCCGTTGGCTATTAAAAAAATCACGATAAATATGTACGCCAGCGGCGTCGCAAAATAGCCCATTAACTCACGTTTGAAAATAATACCAATGCTACCCATTGTTATTCTCCACTTGCCCAACTTGTGTAACTTGTGTAACTTGTGTAACTTGTGTAACTGTTCTGAATAGATCTTCTAACTGCCCTCGATTGACATGAAATTCATCGACCGGCCAAGAATTCTTTTGGGCGATTTCTGAAACTTTAGAAAAAATTGATTCAGCATTCTCAGCAAAAATGGTGAAGCGCAGCTCATCTTCGCCATCTTTCTCAATCTCGCCCACACCCGGAATTCCGGTTAGGTCTGCGCCAAGATCATAATGCTCTGTAAACCGAACGCTAACGGCCTGGTGATACCTGGATTTGGCCTCCAATTCGGCGGGGGTGCCGTCAGCAACAATTTTACCATCTGCGATGATGACCGCTCGGGTGCACACCGCCGAGACCTCTTCTAGAATATGGGTAGAAATCACTACGATTTTATCTCTTGCTAAATTCTTTATTAGTTCTCGAACGTGGTGCTTTTGATTCGGATCCAGGCCATCGGTAGGTTCGTCCAATATGAGAACCTTTGGATCGTGCATAATCGCCTGAGCGATGCCGACTCTGCGCTTGAAGCCCTTAGAGAGGGTGTCGATAGTTTGATGGGCAACACTGTTAAGTGCTACTTCATCCAAGGCCTTTTGCACTTTTGTGATGGCCTCTGCGCCCCTAAACCCTCTTACATCTGCTATAAATTTAAGGAATTCAAGAGTCGTCATATCACCGTATGAGGGCGCGCCCTCTGGGAGATAGCCAATCAAAGACTTCGCTTGGATTGGATTTTTGGTAATATCGAAACCATCGATAGTAACCTTACCTTCGCTGGGTGCTAGGAAGCCGGTAATCACTTTCATTGTTGTTGATTTGCCAGCTCCATTGGGACCTAGGAAACCTAAAACTTCGCCTTCCTTAACGGTGAAGCTCAAATTATCGACTGCGGTGAACTGGTCGAACCGTTTGCTGAGATTCTGAATTTCAATCATCTGTCTTTTGCCCTAATAAGCGTTTTGGATGAGCTTTGTGTTTTTCGACCTGAGAAAATACCTGAACGCACTAACTACTCCTGCTAACTGCAACCCTGCCTGCCGCTCCAATTATAATTTGTAACGCACATAGCCTTATCGATAGCGGCTGTCTATTTCGAAGCGGCAAATATATGTCTGTTTTCCCTAATTTTCAAGATCAGACACGATAAGTAACATTCCTTTTTAAATCATGTAGCTAGCACAGATAGCAGTGAATCCAGCGCCATCAAATTGAGCTGTGTTTATGAGAATGCCAAGGGTATAATTGCATCGTTTCGATTAGCCGGCCAGAGTAAACCAATGAAACCACTTATTCATGTTCTTTTAGCCACATTGATAGCCTGTGGCGTAGCAGCATGCGGTCAAAAAGGTGGACTAACCCGCCCCGATCAAACTGGTTCGACTCTACAATTCTCGCAAACCTAGATCGGTAAGCTTAAGTTCGCAAATCTAGATTCAATTTTAAACTCAACATCTCAACGGCCGGACTAGTATGGACCATTTCAACTTCATAGGTAATCAGCTATTTGCTGAAGATATCCCTGTGGCGCAGATCGCACAAAAGTACGGAACACCTTGCTTTGTTTACTCCAAAGCAACACTGGAGCGACACTATCATGTTTATGAGCAAGCAATGCGCGGCCTGCCGAGCCTAATTTGCTTTGCAGTCAAAGCAAACTCGAACCTTGCGGTTCTCAGTGTCCTAGCGAAATTGGGCGCTGGCTTTGATATTGTCTCTGGCGGTGAACTACATCGGGTGCTCAAGGCCGGTGGCTGCCCTTCGAAAATAATTTTTTCAGGCTTGGGCAAGACCGCACGGGAAATTAAACAGGGACTCGATGCGGGCATTCACTGCTTTAACGTAGAATCCGCGGCGGAGCTTGTTCGAATAAACGCAATAGCAGTGGCCAGAGGGCAGAGGGCATCTATCTCTCTGCGAGTAAATCCAGACGTCGACGCCGGCACGCATCCCTATATCTCGACGGGATTGAAAGAAAACAAATTCGGTATCGCCAGCGCCGAAGCCTTATCTGTTTATCAGAGTGCAGCCACAATGCCGGGCATTAAGATTGTTGGTATTGATTGTCATATAGGCTCACAGCTTACTACTGTTGAACCCTTTCTCGATGCGATTGACAAATTGTTAGAACTGGTTGATGAGCTTGCGAAAATGGATATTATCCTCGAACATTTTGATATGGGTGGTGGCTTAGGCGTTACTTATGCAGATGAAAAACCGCCCCAACCCGATGAGCTGATTAATGCAGTACGAGGCAGATTTGAATCTAGGGGCCTTACATTAATGGTTGAACCTGGGCGTTCTATCGCAGCTAATGCAGGAATTTTTCTCACCACAGTCGAATATATAAAAACAACAGAGCATAAGAATTTCGCTATTGTTGATGGCGCAATGAATGATCTGATCCGGCCGGCACTTTATAGTGCATGGCAGGAAATTGTTGCTGCCCAAACCAGACAAGGCGATGCCCGGCAGTATGATATTGTCGGCCCGGTTTGCGAATCCGCTGATTTCCTAGGCAAAGATCGACAGCTTATTATTGACCAAGGCGACCTTCTCGCCGTCCGCTCGTCAGGGGCTTATGGATTTGTAATGAGCTCAAACTACAACACTCGCCCAAGAGCGGCCGAAGTTATGGTAGATGGAAAAACTAGCCATCTTATCCGAGACCGGGAGACTGTCGCTGAACTGTTTCAAAATGAACACTGTCTACCTGAAAATAACTAGCAATCAGAAATTACACCACTGACAATTAAAATTGAACATAATGACTGAGCCGACCAACTATAAAGACCCGCTAAATTTTACCAAGATGCATGGCTTGGGAAATGATTTTATGGTGGTGAACGCAGTGACCCGGCAAATAGAGCTGTCTAAGGAGCAAATCGCAAGCTTAGCTCGTCGTCAATTTGGTATTGGCTTCGATCAGCTTCTAATTGTAGAACCCCCTACTAGTCCCGATCTGGATTTCTGTTATCGCATATTTAATCTCGATGGCAGTGAAGTTGAGCACTGTGGTAATGGCGCCCGCTGCTTCGCCGCATACGTCTACCAACAAGGCTTATCGATAAAAAACCCTTTAAGAGTGGGCACAGTAAATCGAGTGCTTTCTTTAAAAACAGAAGACAATGGCGAAGTCACCGTTGATATGGGCGCCCCAGAAACAGCGCCACAAAAGCTGCCTTTGCGTGCATCCGCCAGCGCAATAACTTACTCGAGAACAATCCAATTAGGCAGCGGACCAATGGAGATCGAGTTCAGTGCAGTCTCAATGGGTAATCCACATGCAGTCATTAAAGTTACAGACGTCGACAATACTGCCGTCAAAGAGATTGGGAAAGCACTTGGCTCGCATCCTGACTTTCCCGAAGGGGTTAACGTGGGTTTCATGGAAATTTCAAGCCGCAGCGCCATTAAACTTCGAGTTTTTGAAAGAGGCACAGGCGAGACTTTAGCCTGTGGCACCGGAGCCTGCGCCGCCGTTGTCGCGGGGTGTCTGCAAGGACTTTTAGATGATACCGTCAAAGTGAATCTGCCAGGCGGTCAGCTCAACATTCATTGGCTTAAGCCAGACGCACCAGTCATGATGACTGGGCCTGTTAGCACGGTATATGAAGGGACAATTCAGATATGAGCAGCGATGTAAAAGCAATTGATCAAGTAGAAGAAACTGATGCCTCCGAGGCTCAGGTTGTCGCTTATTTGAAAGCCCACCCAGAGTTTTTTGTCGGCCAAGATGACCTTATTACTGAGCTGTACTTGCCCCATGACAGCGGCAAAGCGATTTCACTACTGGAACGCCAAGTTACTGTTCTGCGAGAGCGGGGATTAGAAGCGCGGCAAAAACTCGGGAATTTGCTCGAAAATGCGCGCAACAACGATCAATTTTTTGATACCACGCGAAGCCTCGTACTGGCACTTCTGAGAGCCAATAATACGACTGAGTTGGCGAATGCTACGCAAGATGAGTTAACAAATCATAGCAATATCGATGCTTGTGAAATTATTCTTGTTGCACAAAACAATTTGAACGTTTCTGAGTCGATAAGAACCTATCCGCCTAATAAGCTTAAACAAGATTTTAAAGACGTGTTCCGACTGAAGCGTACCTATTGCGGCGCGCTGGAAAAATGGCAAGTAGAATTCCTGTTTCCCGGTTGTAGTGAGTCACTTAAATCTACTGCTCTTTGCCCAATTACCCACGATGGCGAGGTTCTTGCATTACTCGCCTTTGGCAACAAAAACGAAGATTATTTTAATGTCCAGTTAGATACTTTGTTTCTTGATTTCATTGGCCATGTTGTCGGCGCGGTATTAAATAAACAGCTTGTAAAGGGTTAGAGTAAGTTATGGAATTTCAGGGCGGCGCAACCACGGTTAACTCCATCCATGCCTACTGACTCTTCTGTTGGGCATGAAAAACTAGTCTCAATTATTTGTCGTAGCATCGGCCATCCTGAGCTCGAGCAGACGCTTGCGTCTGTCGCCAAACAAAGTTATCCAGCGCTAGAAATCATTCTTGTAGAAGCCTCTGCAGAATCACTTGCTGGCTTTCAACAGTTCGCCGGCTCGGTATCTGTCAATTTCATCAGTGCTGGCAAAAAGCTCAACCGACCAGCCGCAGCTAATGCGGGTCTAGATGCAGTAAAGGGTGATTACATCACGTTTCTCGATGATGATGACTGGATTGGTGAGGATCACATAGCGCATTTGGTTGACGCTCTTAATACATCCAGCGATGTTAAAGCTGCCTACAGCAGCACTCAAAAAATGAGCGCGGATGGAAACAATAAAAAGGAAGTATTCGACCAGGAGTTTGATGCGCGGCTATTGATGCGCGATAATTTTATCCCGATTCATTCCATGCTATTTGAAAGCACGCTGCTTAAATCTGGCTGCAGGTTTGATGAATCATTTGATGTTTTTGAAGACTGGGATTTTTGGCTTCAGCTAAATCAACATACCGATTTTGTCCACATATCGAACTTAAGCGCCTTTTACCGTGAAGGTGGTGATTCACAAACAGCCAGTGATGAGGACGGCGATCGTTACCAAAATGACAACCCTAGAGGTCAGGGAAGAGCCAAGCTATTTGAGAAGTGGCTAAAACTTTGGAGTGGCGATCAGCTCAACAGCTTGCTCGGGTTCTTGGACCAAACTAATTCGATCATTGAACTCAACAGCACAATAGAAGGCCTTGCTTCCACCATCGTTAGTTCTAGCGAACATAAAGAGCAGTTGCTGAAGCATATTCTTGACGTTGAATCTCAAACTGAAAGTTTACAATCTGACATAGGAGCAGCAAGAACACATAGCCAGCAGTTGGTGAAGCATATTCTTGACGTTGAATCTCAAATTGAAAGTTTACAATCTGATATAGGAGCAGCAACAACACATAACCAGCAGTTGCTGGAGCATATTCTTGTCGTTGAATCTCAAATTGAAAGTTTACGATCGGATATAGGAGCAACAAGAACACATAACCAGCAGCTGCTAGAAAGCCTAGATGCGGAAAAGCTTGCGCTTGCCAGCTTACGAAATGTCAATTTAGAAAAAACTCAACAGCTTGAAAGCTCTGTCAACCATGCTGCAGCACTCGATACCGCGCTGAGATCAATCCTAGGTTCAACTAGCTGGAAAATAATGGGGCCTTACCGCCGAGTTGGGCGTTTGTTAAAGCGCATTCTTGGGTTTGGTGAAATCGATACGCAGGCTAACAGCCCTGCCTTAGCTCAGCCTATTGCCCAAGATGATTCTATTCCTTCAGAGCCTGAAACTCTTTATACCCACCCTCTGAGTTTTTACGTGGACAAGGCTATTACTTTCGATAATTGTATCTACATTACAGGATGGGCAACTAAAGCGCCCGGCATTGAAAGTATCCGCCTAGAGACTCATAACAGCTCTGCCTTTGTCAGTTACGGGATTCTCCGCGAGGATGTACAGCAGGCCTTCCCGCTAGTTCCAGGCTCAGATAAATCAGGCTTTCTAGCTTTTGCAAAGTTCGATTCTGTCGGAAAAACCTATTTAGAGTTTACTGATAGTGACGGCGTGGTAACCCGCAAAGTAGTAGTATTAGAGCAATTCGCGGACGCCTCATCTCTTATCGAATCCGGCGAGTTCATTAATCTCGCTCCCGATGCCCAGTACGCGATATTTAGAGCCCTACAGCAAATCAAGGGATTAGAGTCTATAGATTCAAATAAAAGCTTTGAATACACACCTCTCATTTCTATTATTGTGCCCGTTTTCAACGTTGAAAAGCGCTGGCTTGATGCCTGTGTCGAATCGGTATTGCAACAGTCTTATCCGAATTGGGAACTATGCCTTCACGACGATGCCTCCACTGAGAAAGAAACGCTGGATTGTTTGCGTCACTGGCAGCATCAAGACTCACGTATTAAGGTTCAGTATGGAGATAACAACCAGCACATTTCTGGTGCTTCAAACAGTGCTTTGAAAATAGCGACGGGCGAATTCATAGGTCTTATGGACAACGACGATGAACTTCATGTTGACGCCTTATGGCATGTTATCGACACCCTTAATGGTGATCGTGATTTAGATTACATCTATACAGATGAAGATAAAATTAACCCGGAAGGTGAATTCTGTGAGCCACACTTCAAACCAGATTGGTCTCCTGAGTTACTAGAATCTATGATGTATATTGGCCATTTCGGAGTAATACGAAGGTCGGTGATTGATGCGGTTGGCGGTTTTAGATTGGGAGTTGAAGGCAGTCAAGATTATGACCTGACATTACGAGTCAGTCAGCACACACAAAGATTTTCTCACATTCCACGAGTTTTATATCACTGGCGCATTATACCTGGAAGTGTCGCAGGCGGCGGTGATGCAAAAAGCTATGCCTATACTGCGGCCATCAAGGCGCTAACAGACTATGCCGACAAACAGCCTGCGCCTAGCAAAGTCACTGAAACAGAACTCGCTGGACGCTATCGAATTCAAAGACAATCTAGCAATCCAGACATAACCATCATATTGCCTTTTCATAACAAAGCCGAAATGACGATTGACTGCTTGCGCTCTATTGAAAAATCCACCTACACCAACTTCAAAGTGCTATTAATTTCAAATAACAGCGAGCCGGCAGAATATCAAAAGATCGCTGACTTCAGTGCAAGCCGTCATTATATTGAGCTTCACCAGCTCAATATACCTTTCAACTGGTCTGCGATTAACAACTGGGGCGTGGCACAGTCCACCTCTGAATTCGTTCTGTTCCTCAATAACGACATGACCGTAATTAACGCAGACTGGATTGAGGCACTAATGGACTGCGCAGTCAAAGAGAACGTCGGCGCTGTTGGTGCCAAACTCCTTTTCGAAGACAATACAGTCCAACACGCTGGTGTTGTTATGGGGCTAGGCGGAATCGCCAGCCATGCATTTAAGCATATTGATGGCGATGCTCCTGGTTACTTCGGCTATGCCGCGGTAGTAAGAAACTGCTCAGCAGTTACCGGCGCCTGTATGTTGGTTCGCCGCAGCGTAGTAAACCAAATAGAAGGTTTCAACGAAGACCTGAAGGTGGCTTACAACGACGTAGACTTCTGCTTAAGGCTAAGAGAGGCCAAGCTAAAAGTTTTGATAACTCCATTCGCGAAGCTCTATCATTTAGAATCTAAAACTCGGCCCAAATTCTTAGATGATATGAATTCAGCGCAGCTAGCTCAATTTGAAGCAGAATCTGCCTATATTCGTGAACGTCATGCTCAGTATTTTAGTGCGGGAGATCCCTACTACAACAAGGCATTATCGCTGCGCATTGAAAATTACAGTTTGAGAGTCTAAAGCTCAGCAGTTAAAAGCGTCTTGCCAAGCGGTAAAACCCCCGCTGAATAACCCCTACTTTTACACGCATACCTGAACATAGAAAAAGCGCCAGATTATTCCGCGCAGAAAGCTCACCTCCAAAAGAACGTTTGAACTGCGCGGCCTGAATGCCGACTTCGTTTAGGTGTGGGTTAGCCTTGCTGGACACTATCCGCCGCCAAAAACTTAACCTTATTAACGATGGCCTAATAAATTCTTTAGCGCCAATAGTATTGTTCTCATGCTGGCGATAGTAAATAAGTGGCGTATCTAAAAAGATCACTTTCCCAAAAGCTGCAGCGACTATTGCTAGCCACCAGTCGTGCATAATAGCTTTATCTGGAATCGGTAAAGCTTTTACCGCCAAAGCCTCGTTAACCAGAGCAGTACACCCTGTTATTAGATTGCTAATAACCAAGTTAGGGAACTTGTTTCTCTTGATTTCCAACCCTTGAAATACAACAAACGATTTTGCTACTAACCTTTTTTCCGACGAGACCACTTGCAGGTCGCTATGAATCAGCACAGGGAAGTCTCCGCCAGCATCCTCGGCCTTTAACATTGCTTCCATTTGCATTTCAACTTTGTTATCAAACCAAACATCATCTTGGTCACAAAACATTAGGTAAGCTTTTTCAAGACCAAGCGTCGTCTTATTGGCTAAAACATATTCCATGAGAAACGCAAATCCGCCACTAGCCCCCTTGTTTTGCTTATCCAGCGCCAAAACATGGAAACGCTCAGGATGCATTGATGCGTATTTTTGTACTATCGTAAACGACTTATCGTCTGAGCCGTCGTCTCGGATAACAATTACTAGGTTTTTATAGGTTTGACTGAGTAAAGAATCAATCTGTTCGACTACATATTTTTCGCCATTATAGATTGACAGCACAATAGCAATCTTGTGCTTAAACTGAAGCTCAGGCTTAAGAGAGATATTGGAAAGGACGGTCATTTAGTGTTATCGATGAGTATAAGGGACAGAACTAGCTTAGCGATTTGGCGTCTTTAATGCCAGAGCGAATATTTTTCCAATATTGCTTTCGCTCTGACGATGAAATCAATAACCATAGGGTCTTGAGGCCAAATCTAACCACATCCCTTATTTTCCAACCTAATGGCGAATATTTTACTGAATATAAGTGCGTGCGATTACGGCTCGAATAATAGGTGCGAGAGGGGTTATGCTGAGCCATTATACCAGAGCGAACCAGCGGACTCAGACTTCGTTCACCGATCGCATGGTAAAGCAGCGCGGCGTCGGTACCAATAAGATCATAGTCTTTTGACTTAGCCCGAAAGCACCATTCTAAATCCACATTATCGATGAAGTAATTTTCCTTCATGCCCCCTATGTCGGCAAAATGCGTTAATGCAATTAAAGTGCCTGAGGTAATTAAAAAATCAGCCGTGAAATGGATTGCCGAATTGGCGAAAGGTCGATCAGATCTAAG
>Ga0208413_1001946_pt1 | contig 12372 bp, 11 predicted proteins | sample AntAceMetag02UKD_FD_184761 | JGI IMG/M metagenome (GOLD analysis project Ga0208413, IMG submission 184761) | Saline lake microbial communities from Ace Lake, Antarctica - Antarctic Ace Lake Metagenome 02UKD (SPAdes) (version 2) | ecosystem: Environmental > Aquatic > Non-marine Saline and... | reverse complement strand
ATCGTGGGCCTTGCCGATTCTGATATGGAATATAGCTACGACGAAGACTGGACCTTTGCAGGAATACACCCGGATGGCTATATGTCACGAGACAGCTATATCCGTAACCGCGAAACCCAGAGTGTGGAATTAAGGTTTTTATCGAATGACAGCAGCCGAATATTTTACGATTCAACGCAGTGGCTGTTTGGTATTTACACACTCAACAGCGATGAGTCTCTGAAGCGGGATTACACATTTTTGGATTCTGAGTTTCGCAGCGATTTCGGTTTTGATACTGCCGCGGTCTTCTTCCAATTAGATACAGAGCTTAGTGAAAAACTAATTCTGGAGACAGGCCTAAGGTTGGAGAGGCGCGACACCACTTACAGTGACTCAGAAATGCTTGGTTTTACGCCTTCGGAAAACCTTTGGGGCGGCCGAGTCGCAGCTAAATATCTTGTCAGTTCCAGTACCATGGCTTACGCCAGCATTGCCCGAGGCTATAAGGCCGGCGGCTTTAATACCGACGGCACTCTGGATGCAGATTTGCGAGAGTTCGGCGAAGAGTTTCTGATTGAATATGAGGTGGGAATCAAATCAAGTTTACTTGCGGATAGCTTGCATCTAAAAGCTGCCGTGTTTCACGATGACCGGCACGACCAACAGGTAAAGAGCTCCACGGGCAGAATTCGCGCCAACGGCAGTACCGAGTTCATCGACTTTATAGGCAACGCGGCCGAGGGCACTAATAACGGAATGGAGTTTGAAGCAGTTTGGACTCCCACAGAGCGGCTTGGTCTAAAAGCCAGCTTTGGTGTGTTAGATGCGACCTTTGATTCTTTTATAAATTCAGAAAATCAGGATCTTGCTGGGCGTGATCAAGCTCATGCACCTGGCTATATGGCACATTTGGCGGCTGATTATAATCTAGGCGCTTGGGCGCTTTCGGTGTCTCTGGATGCCAAAGACGATTTCTATTTTTCCGACAGTCATAACGTGCAAAGTGACCCCTATGAATTACTGAATATGAATCTCAGTTATTCTAGTGAGCACTGGAGCTTAAGTTTTTGGGGGCGTAATCTTACCGACCAAGACTATGCGGTTAGGGGATTCTTCTTTGGTGAATTCGGTAATGATCCGAGAAAAGGTTACGCGCCTGAACCTTATGTTCAATTTGGTGAACCCCGAATGATCGGAGTTAACTATGAGATTCAGTTATAAAGCTCAGTTATGAAATACAATTACAAGGCACCGCTATGAAAGCTTCGGTTGATATTAGTCTCTACCCATTGGCAGATGAATATATTCCCGCCATCAAGGAATTTATTGAAAGAGTGCAGCAGTACCCTGAGATCGCGGTGGTACGTAGTGATCTCTCGACGCAGTTATATGGTGATTTTGATCAAATAATGAAGCTTTTGACAATCGAAGTTAAGCTAAGCTGGGAGAAATATGGAAAGGGTATTTTTGTTATCAAGTTCTTGAGAGACGATCTCCGGGGCCTTGCTAGTGATTGAATTCTTCAACACTTTCTGGGATCAATTCCTGCGCAACTCTTTGCTGGAATTGACCGCAGTTGTGTTTGCAATAGCGTACTTGGTTCTTGCTGTCAGAGAAAATATTCTGTGCTGGTTTGCCGCCGGTATTTCGACCATTATTTTTCTGGTTATTTTTTGGGATGTTAATCTCTACATGGAGTCTTGCCTGCAAATTTACTATCTTGCTATGGCGGCCTTCGGCTGGCATCAGTGGCGAGGCGCAAGCAACGCATCGGCAAACTTGCAGGTTTCAATGTGGAGCATGCAGCAGCATTTAATCACCCTAGCGATTATCGCACTGCTTACTCTTATATCAGGATATCTTTTGTCAGCTGGAACCGATGCGCAGTTACCCTATTTAGATTCGTTCACAACCTGGGCAAGCGTTGTCACTACCTTCATGGTAGTGCGCAAAGTATTAGAAAATTGGATCTATTGGCTGGTGATCGATACCGTTTCAATCTATCTCTACATGGACCGTGAACTCTATTTCACCTCAATGCTGTTCATTGTGTATATCGTCATCATCTTCTTTGGCTGGTTCTCTTGGTCAAAAAGCTATCAGCAAACCATGAATCCGGCTTGAAAAAACGGGTCTAAACAAAGTAAAAAAGGGCGTCTAAACAAAGGGTTAGGTGGCTGAAATATTCCCACAAATTCTAGCAGCATAGTACTCGCTGGGCATTCACTTTGATTTTTTTGGAGTGACGCGATGATCTCCTCGCCAGGTAATCCCAAGTGCTGTTGGTCAATAAGTAATCGGGCGAGAAAGATTGCGGAGTAAGGTGTTCTCCTGCTAGACCAATTGACACGTACGCGCTTGGCTTGAACAGTCTCCTTTGGGCAAGCCCCTATGCAACAGAGGACGAAGTGGGCCACGGTAGTTAATAGGCACAACGTCGCTCGACGTTTGTTTCCTGTATTTCTCTATTGGGAGAAACCCCATCCCATAATAGGTCGATTTATGATAACGGAAGTCTTCTTCGACTTGCATTCGGCTAAGGTATAAAGCGACAAGCTGTTGGGGGAGCGCGGTCCTTTAGAGAGGTTGAGTGAACCAATAGCCAGGGTTTTCGTTCGCGCCGTGTGTGAGAGTAGCTTTGTTTTGTTGTCTATCAACTCCACTGAAGCTTCAAGTCTCGCTGAGTCTGTGCACAATCTCGCAGGTACAAATTAATCAGGCTTTGATAGGGTATTTCTTTGGACTCGGCTAGCTCTTTAAAATACCCGATGGTGTCTTCATCAAGCCGAATAGTAATTTGCTTCTTAAGCTTTTTGCTTGCAGATTTTTTTCTGGTATTGAAAAATCGTAACTTTTACGTATTTCTGAAACTCTCGTCATTCATTCGTTTTTGTTTCTGCGCTTTGCGAGCAGAAGTTATAAAAATAAAGTCTTCTGATCGAAGACAATGGCAAACTACTAAAAGCCGAGAGTCAATGTTCGTGCCGAGAAGGATGAGTCTGTCTTCTTCAGATGAACGATCTGGAACGGGGGTCAGGTGCGCAAGGTCGTCGATGAAAGCTGTTTGAGCTGCAGCGAAAGTCACTGCGTGCATCGTAACATTCGAAGCCTCTTTCTTGGGATCCCATTCAACGATAGATGAATCGCAGATTTTAATGTAACTACACTGTAATTATAGTCAGCGATGGCAATGAGCTGCGCAATAAATGCCTCCGACCCCTTTATGGACTGCTTTTTTTGGACGAGCCGCGAGAGTTAGAAGAGATAGCATCTTCACTGCGCCGATTTGGCAAGCTTGCCGGTAATGAAGAAATTGCCGAGATTGAGGCGGCAAGTTTCATGAAGAAGCTAACGGGCTTACGATAAGACTATAACGAGGATGAGATCCTTGATGTGTTCTATCAATTCTGAAATGACCCATTGACCACATTAAAGGCAGATCACCTTATCTCCGATATTATTCGTCTTTGCGCGGGCGCAACATTTTTGCAGATGTAATTCTCTTGGCGCCTGTAGTTAACGCCGAATCGGTGTTAACAGCTGACCCTCAAGTTATAGTGGTCAGCGGTATGGGCAAAGATCGTCCTGAGTGGCTGGATGAATGGATGGCTTGGCCGGGCTTAACGGTAAATGATAATGGCCAGCTTCACTATATTCCGCCAGATTTACTGCAGCGAAATTCACCGAGGCTGATTCAAGGCGCCCAGCTATTGTGTGACATACTTTCCAAGGCGAGGGCTGTCTATTTCAGGTGATAATATAAGTAATTTTCGGATTTTTTATTTGAAATTCTCGTGAGTTCTTTATGTATCGCATTGACAGACGATTCAACGATTCGACTGTTCATTAAATAAGCATAAACTGATAACGTAAGGAAAAAGCGCGACGCCAGCGCCATAATAATAATTATTGGGACTACCGCCAGCTATGTTCATCTGGCTAGAAAATACCTTGCTCACTCTCTGAGTTAGTGAATCCTATTACGCCTATCCGACACTGCTAAGCCTTCATATTGTAGGTTTGGCGATTGTGGTGGGCCTATCTTCTATGCAGAATTTAAAGTTGCTGGGCCTATTCTCCGCGTTTGAGTTAGAGAGTCAGTCCGCTCTGGTAAGGATGGCGCTGGCAGGGTTTTGCCTAAACCTATTTTCTGGACTGCTGCTGTTTTCATCTCAAGCTAGCTACCTAGTCACCAGTGTGCCCTTTCTTTTTTAGATAAGCTTCATAGCCACTGCCGTGGTGGTATCAGTATTGATTCAATCGCGAATTAAAAGCGCGCTGTCAGCAAGTTCATCTGTGAAAGTCCTAGCGTTGGCAGCCCTGCTGCTCTGCTCATCTGCAATTATTGCCGAGCGATTAATCGCCTATGTGTAGGGGGCAATAAGTATGTTGGAATCATTCGCACTTGCCATTGTCGACAGCTCGCTGACTCATTGGATACAAGCAAACTATTGGTTGTTGCCGATACTGGAGATTGCTCACTTTATGGGCTTGTCTTTATTGATCGGTGGTTTGCTGATTGTGGATTTTAACTTTGCGGGACTGCTACAGCTGCAGCAATCGGCAACTCATAAATTGCTGCCAATCGTGCTGATTGGTTTTGGTATCAACCTGGTGACGGGTATTTTATTCTTTTATGGCGATTCCATGCGCTATGCGGTGAATATCGGTTTCCAGATTAAGATGTGCCTGATTGGCTTAGCCGGTCTTAACGCACTTTTTTATCACTACAAACTTGCGCCTTTACTGGCAGATTGGAACTCTGAGTCTCCACCGCGCTCGCAAAACCGATAGCAATTACTACACTCACAGCCAGGATGGGGTTTTTGTTGTTCGGAAGACTTATTCCTTTCGTCGGCACCGGTTAGCTGGTCTGCCTATTCTGGCCAGTTTAGTCGTCATACTTGGAGGGAAAGAAGCGCACAGACGCTCTTGATGCTTCTGCGTCACAGTCCTAAACACCTAGCTTGTAGCCTTTAGCTGCAGGCAGCCAACGCGTAGTATAAGACGCCGGCGCAAGGAGGAACATGGGGTTTTCTAGGGTCAATGCCATGTTCAGCTGCTCACCGTCTACCCAGTGCTTCTCAGTCACAATTTTCTGCCCCGAAGAAGGAATGCCGTTGTAATCATCAAAGTCCGCAATGTCTAAAACAAAATGAGTTGTGGTGACTACCAAAGCATCGTCTTGATATACGCCAACTGAGAATCCTTGCAAGCTAAAATCTACGGCAGATGGTTCGCGCCCGTTTAACCAAATTGTGCGTAATTGGTCGTCTTTCTCATACCTGAGTAAGACTCGATCAGGCCACTGAGTGATTTGCATATGATAAGGGTCATATTGGGTCGCAGGTGAAGAAGCCGGCTGGCAGTCATATTTTGGAGCGACTATTTCTTCCCAGACTTCTTGGTAGGCCTTGGCACGGGCATTTAGTTCGGGGAAGTTGGATTCGTTCCATGGCATTTCAACGCCGTTCACTGGGCGTACGCTAAAGCTGCCGTCTCAAATGCGTTCTAGATCAGGAATCGTGTCAAATCGCTGAGCCTGCGCTTGGCTGGCAGCCAAAGCCATGACTAAGCTTGCCGACAGCGCTAAGGCTCCTGCTAAAGTTGAAGACATGGGGGGGTCTCAAATTATTGGATAAAGTCATTTTCTGCTCCTTGCGGCTTAACGGTTTGAATCGCGTTCTTGAACGCCGCGGCCGGCAACAATAGGACTGCCATCTTCACGGGTCATACGTACGCAGCAGATCCCATAAGAGCCTTTGGCTCGTGAGCGCTGGCCTTTCATTTTGACTACCGTGCCCATGGTTAGCGATTCAGGCGTCCAGCCTACTAGGCGCAAACTTACCGGCGCACCTAGCTCAACCTGCCATTCAACTGTTTGGCCGCCATCACCGGGGCCATCAAGATACAGAAAGGCATGGGGATTTCGGAACACAAAGCGGGTGACAGGGCCGTCAATTTAAGCCCGGGTTTCGGGGTCATAGAACGGTGCGCTTGCATGGTGGGCGATAACAGGGGCGACTAAAAATCCGAGACCAGTTGCGGCAACAGCTGCAGCGGCCATGAAAAAAGATGGGTCTTCATAGCTAATTCATTGTTTAGACTTCTTATTGTTAAAGCCAGTCTACAGGAATTTATTGAACTTGGAATAATGACATGCGGCAGATGCACTGCGCTATCAGCTCGGTTTGAGTCCGGTATTATCTTACTCAAACGTACATCGCCTATTTTCTGTATGGGTTAAGCAAATTAGCTTAAAACGGCTTGCAAAGGGGTGAAAAGCATTCCATTATTCTTACTTGTTTAGTGGGGCCTCAAGCGCGATTTGCAAATACCTAAAAGAGGAAGACGTCATATTGTATCGAACTCGATTGAGATTGATTATGATTTTTCTTAATCTGTTATTTGTTAATGCAGCTCAGGGTCAGTGGCTACCTCAAGGCATTAACTATTACGACCCCAATGACGAAATCCTTCATCTACCAAGTGTGTACGTGCTTCCTAGTACCAACCAAAGTGGTATACCTCAACTGATCTACAAGCCAGTTTTTCAGGGCCGAGGTGATAATAGTTTCCAGCTAATCTCGACAGAGGAACTCCTGCCAGAGCAAGAATGCACACGTGTAGAGGTGCTGAATGCTATTCCTCAAATGCGTTTGGATATAAGTGTTGATGAGCTAAACGCTTTGATTGGCTGCAGAGCTGTTATTCGTCGCGGGCAGGTCGATTTAGAGACGGGTCTATTGGTGCATGCTTCTTGGCCGGGCCGTGATGGTGTGCCTCATACGGGGTCAAGCACTAGCGGGTTCGTTAACGCTACAGGTTCCAATACGCTTATTAGTCAAGGGCTGGCTAGTGATTCGAGGCCGACGGTGTTTAATCCGTTTATTTCAACAAATTTTAGCTCATCGTCGAGAAGTCCTTCACTAACTTTAAACTCAAGTAATTTTGGTTTCTTAGGATATTCCGCGTTAGGTGCGCCCTATATTACCCTTGCTCTGAGAGAAAACGTAGTTAAATCCTATAGCTATAGTACAGCGGGACATACCGGCAACAATTTGCCTCGACGAGGATGCGGTGGTGAACTTCAGGCTGGCTTTAATCAACTGAACACTGGCGCCACTTTTGAGACAATCAAAAATACTTTGGGCTGCGATGCCTCCTTCCAGAACACAGTAACTGTCAGTAGTGAAGGAGAGCAAAGTGTCTATCATTGGCATTATTCTGTTTCCGCCAATTTCACTGCATCATTCACTACGGCTGGCGCTCCCATAGTTAATCGACGTAGTCAGGACGTTTCGGTAACTTTTTTAAATGACCTTGCCCAGTTATTCACTATGCGGTCAAGTGAAATCTATGTCAGTCAACAGGAATGCACTGCTGAAGGCATTCTCGAAGCAGCACAACGGATTCAGGTGGGTGATGTGGTTGATGAGCTGTTTTCTTTACTAGACGGTGGAATCCGTATTGAATCTTTTGTAAGCGATCACGACAATACTAGAACGAGCAGTCAGTGGCGTACCCAGATTTCCGGAGATTCTGCGTTTATTTCGAAAAACCGTTTGCTTTCTGTATCCATAGAAGGGGATAGGGTTACTTGAGTGACAATGCAGCGTTACTAAATTACAGCTCAGCAACTGTTAGCGGAGTCTGATAAGACTTCTCAGGTTAGAGAACAGGCTAATCGCAAAGCTACAAATAGAAATTAATTTTTTAGAATTAATGAGGGAATTTTCCTGCTGTATCGAACTCGGTTTAGGTTGATTCTGATTTTTTTTACCTTATCAACGGTTGGTTCTGCTCAGGGCCAGTGGTTACCTCAAGGGACTAATTACTATAATCCCAATGACGAAACGCTCAATTTACCTAGCGTTTTTATTATTCCCCCGGATTCCAATCCCACTCAGACTCCTCAATACTTATTCAACGTGAGGATTAAATCCCAAGGCGACAGTATTTTTAAATTGATGTCGACGGATGAGTTTCAGCCGGAACAAGAGTGCTCAAGGACTGAAGTGTTAAATGCCATCCCAGGGCTACGTCTTAACATGACTATGGTTGAGGGTAATTCGCTAATAGGCTGCAAAGCGGCTATCAACCGTGGACCAGTTGATTTAGAAACGGGGCTTTTGGTGAGCGCCTCGTGGACGGGAATAGATGGCGTTCCTCACAACTCCAGCCTAGGTTTCTATTGCACCTTGACTCCGGGGTCGGGTCTTCCAAGATCGGTCCTAGGGGGCTTGGGCGGTGATTGGAGGCCTGTGGCAGTTCCTGGGCATGTTGCCATATTTAATGCATCCGGCGAAACTAGCACGTCATTTTCTTATACTTCTAACAATTTCGAGTACCTTGCTTTTTCGCCGTTTGGCGCACCCTTTATCAATCTTGCGCTTAGAGAGAATGTTGTTGAATCCTATAGCTATAGCACCGGTGGTATGACTGATGGTTTCCCGCGCGGGGTGCGCAGATCTTCAGGCCAGCTTTAGTCAGCTTAATACCGGTGACACTTTTGAAGAGATAGGGAGTAAGCTTGGCTGTGATGGCCGCTCGAATATGGTTACCGTCAGCGGTGCTGAAGAGCAGCGAAACTATCAATGGCAATACAATTCACGGGTGCAAATCACCTCAGGTGGTGTTCCCATAAATAGCAGGTTGAGTCAGACAGTGTCGGTAAGTTTTTTAAACGACGTAGCGCAATCATTCCAATTGCACTCTCGTGAAAGTAGTTCCGCCTAACAAAAATGTACTATAGAGGATTTAATTGCAGCGGGGCAACGAATTCAGGTAGGTGATATGGTGACTATCCCTGCGGACTTGTTGGACTGTGGGATACGCAGCGAATCGGTGACAGACGATGGCAATGTCAAGCAAACAACTTCTCAGTGGCAAACCAGTATTGCTAACGGCTCGCATTACACCTCTAAAAACCGGCAGCTATTAGTTTTTTTAAGAGATAATACTGTTGCGTTTGTGCAGCTAATCCGCTTTTAAGTAGTAGATAGCTTTGTTTTCGATGATGGAGCGTTCTTTTGTTTCTACGAGATAGAGCATATTGGAAAGCATAGATTTTCAAAAACTCTCTGAAGTTGTATTCGGCAGATACGTCATACACACTGAAAGCTTAGGTAACGAGACTAATGCCCTATACCAGCTTTATTACCAAGCAACTTCTGATCGAGGAATTGGAGTGCGCCGGTTTTAAGATCGTAAGCATTATGCAAGCAAGTCCTTAAGCGTCTATTTCTATTGTTGCAAAGAAACTGAATTGACTAAGCATCCACGAATCCACTTTGGAAAAATATGAACCTTGAAAAATTAAAGCATGCCGAAAAAATATTTTCGCAGCGCTACCCTGGCGGCTTTGCTCATCCTGAGATGATGGCTATTGGCAAGAAGCATAAGATGGACAAGATGATCGAATTCACTCAGACGAGTTTTGCTAAGAAAAATTTCCGAGATACGATGGATATTCTCGATAACTGGATAAAGCTTGTTAGTCGGTCATCGATGATCTCAATTTTTGAAAAGCCTAGATTTAAAGAGTTTGTGAATTCGCTAACTCCTAAAGAAAAAAATCTGCTGGTCGCAGGTTTGAAGAATCAACTGCACGGGTCAGAGCCAAAAGGCTTCGAGACAATACTCGATCTCATGAAAATGGCTAAGTTGGCTAAGTGGTCGCTAATAAGCATCTGCCCGGTCTACCACAACCCACAACATGCAGTCTTTGTTAAACCTACCACTGCAAAAGGTGTGGTTGCCTATTTTGAGCTTGAGGACTTAGTCTATAGGCCACAGCCGAGCTGGGAATTTTATGATGCCTATCGCAGCGCCATAAACACAATGAAAGCCAAGGTAGACCCTTCCCTCGCGCCAAACAGCGCCGCGTTTTCTGGGTTTCTGATGATGAGTCTGCCGCAGGCGGTTAGATAGTTGTACCGCCTAGCTGTTGAATTTAGGCTTGAATAGCTCGGCTTAACTGGACAAACGCGTGCTATTCACTTACCTCTGGCATTTTTTTTGAACCAACTCGAGATAAGTTTTGGCTCAACTGGGATGCGGCGCTTGAGCTTTAGTGCTAACTCATTGTGAAGTAAAAACTATTCCGAAGAAGAAGGGGGAAGAGAAACGGGGAGGAGAATTAAGAGACAACGAATTTTTTGTCTGCTTGTTTTGATGTTTAAGAGATGACAAGCAGATTAGTCAGTTCACAAAAAAAGAAAATTGGTTTTCAATTTGTCAGCCTATACGCTTCTACTTTGCTAACCGACCGATGCTGATGTCATCTGTCTGCGGTAATTTATTTCGGACGCGCGCGATGCTTCGAAGTAATGCCTTAAAATGGAGCAAACAGATTGACAGACGCGTATCTGTTCAATCATGTTTGGGCACAAACATGTAACTAACTTTAATACCGGAGAAACTATATCCACCTGAACGTATTCTGGGTTCGACAAAAGTCGGTCTTCTGTCACGCTAGCTTAATAAATGTTCCATAGAATAAAAATAAAAATAAAAAAAAAAAAAAAAATAAAAATGAAAATAAAAATATTAATGGCGGAGCATTAAGCTTATCTTTAAATTCAGCTTTGATCTAAAAAAATAAAAATAGCGGGTCGAGAGTTGTGGCACTAAACCGGTGGAGAAATATTTTAGATTCAAGGATCACTATGATTATCAATGTTATTACAAGAACCGCTATCGAGGCCGACCGCCCAAGACTAAAAGATTTGTACGCTCAATGGGGTAAGACCTTTGAGCATAGCGTGGATGATCACTATTTCTTGGCAGAGCACGACGAAACACTAATGCAGCTATTAGACTAGCTTTTAAAAAAAGTATTTTTGTAGTTCGCGGCCTTTATGTGCCAAAGGAATTTCGCGGATGCGGTGTGGCCAGAAATTTATTCAATTAAGTCGAGAAGGAATTAGGGTCAGCAGAAGTCTACTGCCTAGCTTTGGGAAAATACGAAAAGCTACTAAGAGTAATTGGGCTTAAAAAAATTGTAGGCCTAACCGCTCCAGCTTTCTTGACTGCGCGTAGAAAAGCACTGCACGAAGAAGGTGATGAGGCAATCTTGATGAAGCGCAGTGCCGGCGTATAGGTTAGGCCTCTTTTGGCAGAGGATCTAGAACTTGTAATGGATCTGATTAGTGAGTTTAAGTTGCCGGAAGTGCAAAAACTCAGTAAAAATGACATCCACAGCATTTATAGTAGAATTTCCTCTAGCGGTGGGGGCAGTGGTGGGCGTGTTTCAAAATAACGTTATGGTAGGCAGCTGCACAGTTAATATTTGTGCCTCCTTGAGCTGGTCAGGCAAGCCATACAGTATTATTGAGAAACTAATTGTTACTAAAGGGGCTCAGGTTTAGGTCTAGGCTCAGGCAATTGGAAAATATTAGCTGCTATTTTCTAAACATTTTGCAGCAAGTAAAAACTGCCATAAAGTTGCCCTTATAACTCATGATACGAATATTGCTGATACAAGTTCATACACTTCAGCCGGCTCTTCTGACGACGAGGTTGGCTATCAAATACGTTTTGGTGTCTGGCTATATTTTAAAGACCTGTATAGATTCCTTTTTTACGGTTTAGTAACCCACAGATAACCATCCTTCATATTTTTTGGCTCTGATAGTGAGACATGACGCTTGTTACATTTTTATCTAATCGTGACGTTCAGATAAAAAATTTGGCTAGCGCAAGCTTAACTGTCTTAAAAGCTTCATTTTATTGCAACGCCAATGTAATACAAATCGTGCAATCTTCTGCTCGGGCCAAATAATTTCACTCTAGGGTTTTTTCTTCTTGCAGACCTAGAGGCTGTGCCCATAAATAGCTGATTTTTACTAATGAGGATATTCATGCACAATTTAACCACATTGTTGTTCTGCTTAGGTGCGGGCGGCGTTCTATTTTCTTCGTAAGCGTCAGGAGAAGTACCCCCTTGCTACTCCGGCATGTTCCATGGCATGAGCGAGTCGATGTTTTGCAGATCAGCGCCAGGTAGCTTTTCAAACAACCAGCTCAGATAGCCGTACGGTTCTTTGCCGTTGGCTTTGGCAGTCTCAATCAGACCGTATAAGGTAGCACTGGCCTTGGCGCCCCGCTGGCTGTTGCTGAACAACCAGTTTTTTCTACCTATAACAAAAGGCCTGATCGCGTTCTCAGCCGGATTGTTATCAATGGGCCAGTCACCGTTGTCAGTGTATTTGCTGAGCTCAGGCCAATACGCTAGCGTGTAGTTGACCGCCTTGCCTAAGGCCGTCTTTGGCGGCACGTGCTGTTGGCTTTTAAGTAGCCATTGATGGAACTGGTTTAGTGTTGGCACACTAGTGTGCTGCCGAACACAGTGCCGCTGCGCGGCATCGCCTGTCTTGGTTTGTTTTT
>Ga0208413_1001932_pt1 | contig 12466 bp, 31 predicted proteins | sample AntAceMetag02UKD_FD_184761 | JGI IMG/M metagenome (GOLD analysis project Ga0208413, IMG submission 184761) | Saline lake microbial communities from Ace Lake, Antarctica - Antarctic Ace Lake Metagenome 02UKD (SPAdes) (version 2) | ecosystem: Environmental > Aquatic > Non-marine Saline and... | reverse complement strand
ATCTATTCTGTTATGTGTTGTAAACATGATTATGAACCTAAACAAGATAAGTTTAGAGGTGCAAAAAACGAAAAGTTTGAAAAGAAAAACTGGTCTAGTATGATGATTATGAATAATAGTCTATGTAGTAGATTAACACCTGAGTATGTAAACTCAGCTTCAGGTTTAGAACTACATCAATTTAAATGGTTGCCAAATGAAGACGCTATTGGTTCATTAGATTTAGAATGGAACTGGTTAGTTGGTGAATACGACTATAATCCAAACGCAAAGAATGTACATTGGACATTAGGTGGTCCTTATTTTATGGATTATAACGAAAGTGAATATTCAAATGAATGGTTTAATTTATATGCTAACACAATGAAGATAAACCTATAGATGATTATTACACACAAATTACCATGGGATAAATGTCTATCACACCAAATCTGGCCAGCAATAGAAAAAGGTTGGAAAGATGAGGGTAAAGAAGTACATTTTTTCTGGGGATTAGCAGGACATAATATATCTCAAATCAGAGATTGTATAGAAAAAAACATTGAATGGTGGTATGTTGATGTAGGTTATTTAACTGAACAGATTACAAGATATCCTACACCAATTATTAATGATTATGATAAGACATATTTTAGAATTTGCAAAGGCAATCTTCACACTATAAAAATGCATGGTGTGTCACCTGATAGATTTAATATATTAGAGAAACAAGGTATAGATGTAGAGTTTAAAGGTTGGAGAGATAGTGGTGATTATATATTATTATGTCCTTCATCTCCTACTGTTACCATGCATATAAACGCTATCTCACAAGAAGAATGGATTAACCAAGTTAGTGCAGAGATAAAAACATATACTGATATGCCAATTAAACTAAGAAATAAACCAAGACCTGGAAACGAATGGTGGAATACTGATATAAAAGATGATTTGAAAAACGCAAATTGTGTGGTCACAAATATGTCATTATCAGCAGTAGATGGTTTACTAAATATGACACCAGCATTTACTCATCAAAGACATGTTGCTTCATTTGTGACAAGTCGTAAAATTAATAAGGTTGAAAAACCTTTTAAACCTGGACGGAAGACGGTGCAAGAATGGATAAACATGATAGCAAATCACCAGTTTACAATACAAGAAATAGAAGATGGCTTGGCTTTCGATATTTTAAAGGTGCAGTACCAGAACGCTGGCTAGGATTTGCATTGGCAATGGCCTCTGTTTTTATCCTATCAAGTGCTAATGTTTCTACTCAATGGGTTGGTTGGCTCTTTAGTGCTATTGCATGTGTAATGTGGGTCTACTTTGGTTATAAAGACAGAGATTGGCCTAGAGCTTTGATGGAACTTATGTATTTAATTTTTAGTATGAGGGCAATGTACAATTGGTTAGTGATATGAAATATAATTTTGTTTGTGTTTGTTATGGTGATAAGTATGCCGTAGAGTATGTACAAAAACTCTACAATATGGTGAAAAGAAACACCACACTCCCTATAAACTTTGTTGTATTCACCGACCATGTTAAAATGCATAAGATGGTTGAAGGTGATATTGATATAAGAAAGTTTCCCGAAAACGATTTACAAGGTTGGTGGAATAAACTACAACTATTTCATCCAGAAACATATTTACCAGGTATTACATTATACATGGACTTAGATGTTGTTATCACAGGCAACATAGACTGTTTTTACAGTCACGAAAGACAATCAGATTTTTGTGGTATGAATGATTTTAATCCACAAAGTGGTGTTTGGAACTCTAGTATTATGAAATTCAAACAGAACACCCTTCACGGTCGAATTTGGCATAAATTCATGTCCAATAGACCAGAATACCTAAGAAAATTTCCAGGCGACCAGAACCTCATATCAGACTTTCTATTAAATACACCAGGTACTTCATCTTTTCCTGATTCGTGGACACAATCATATAAATGGTATGACCGAAGTGGTACTAGATACTCTAAACAAGACTGGACATATGAACATAATGGCGAATCGTTGGTAACCGTGTTTCACGGACAGCCAAATCCACACGAATCCGACATGGAATGGATAAAAAATGCTTGGAAATAACAAGTATTTTGTGTCGCAGCTCTAAAACCCTTACCAGGTAACAAAAAAAACTTTAAAAAAAGCGAAATAACGCTTGCTTTCTGTGTGGAAACCTGTATAATGGACACATAATGAAAACAAAGGACAATACACTATGACTAAAAAAAACAACTACTTTAATACAATCAATAAAATTGATAGTAAATTATATGAAATCAATAAAATTATCAAAGATTATGATTCGTCTATTGTGACACACGATTTATTAAATGATGTTATAGATATGATTGAAAAAAATATATCATTTCAGAAAAAATACAAAGACTTCAAATTTGAAAGATATAGTTTAATATCAAATAACATATAATTAAGAAAGAAAAACACTATGATACACTATAATATAAAACTTGATTTAGAGTTAGATAATAAAGACTATTATTATCATGTAAAAAAGAATAAGAATGGTCACCTTGTAAGACAAAAAATCTATAAAAAGAGTAAAGACGCAATCTTTAAAACTACTGACCTGTCTGTTGCGAATAATATGACAAGTGAAATTGACCTTGATAGTATCGTTGCAAAAAATCAGATAAAAGAGAAAATCACCCAAGCTCTTACTTATTTAACACCTAAAGAAGAAAGAGTCATAAGAATGAGATTTGGTATTGGTTTGAATACTGACTATACCTTAGAAGAAGTTGGTCTAGTGTTTAGTGTAACAAGAGAGCGTATAGTGCAAATTGAAGCAAAAGCATTAAGAAAGTTGAAACACCCTAATAGAACAAAACATTTAAAAGAACTGTTAGTTGCATAGATGATTAAAACCAGTACAAAACCAGAACAAAATAATTCAAAAAAAGTGAAAATAAAGCTTGCTTTCTGTGTGGAAACCTGTATAATGGACACATAATGATTAGAGATTACAACGAAAAGAAACAAAAAGTTTTGTCAGAAAGACTTAAAAAAAGAGTTGCCAAAGCGAAAAAAGTATGTTATAGTATAGACAATAACATGCTAAATTTATTATTAATAACACTAACAAAGGAAACACACTATGTCAAAAACTAAAAACTACTATTGGGACGAAGCAGAAAAAGCTGTTGATAAAATTATCAGCAATCTTAAAAACCAACTGATTACTGAATCAACTGCTATTAAAGAAATCTTAGATGTTGAAGCAGTTGCACTATTAGATATAGATGAATTCAATGTTGAAGAATTTATCGAAAGCGAATTAGCCTAACACTAACAAAGGATATACTATGACTACACTATCACAACAAGCACTATCAAACATTGATAACTACAATCAGTTAAGACAAGACGAAATTGACTTGGTTAATCATATCAAAGCAATTAACGAAAAGTCTAAACAAGAGATGATTGACAATCCTTCTTGGCATATTGGTATGATGGTAGAAAGTTACCAACATTGGTTAGATATTGATGTAACGAACATTAAACAGTTTGAAAGATACCTTGATGAAACAACTTTGTATGAGGCAGTTTCAATTGCTACTACGAAATCTTATGCAAGAACTGTATTATCAGAATCGCATAGCTGGTCAGATGAATACATGGCCGAACAAATTTCTCAATGGTCTAAGTCTGCTGATGATGAAATTGCTTACGAAAAAAAGATAGAAGAAGAGAATTTAGATAACTTTTGGAAGTCTATAGAAAAAAATATCAAACTTGGTGCTTCAGACAAGAAAACTGCCATTGATTGGCACTTAGCTGCTGAAGGCCTTGATAAAGAAAGAGACCCAAAATATATCAACTATAGTCTAGGTATCAGTTATGATTCTGTAGACTTTAGCGAACATGTGAAACAATTAAATTAACAAAAGGATTATATTATGATAATAAATGTAGGTGATAAAATACAAGATAAGAAAGGTAGAGAAGGTACTATAACTAATATTGGTATCGCTACTGAATTGACAGATGTAGCTGCTGAGAGTGATAACTCTTTAAATGCTCAAACTTATGACACACTTCTAAATTATACTGGTGCCATAACATTTGGTTCTAACTGGTGTTACTTTGAACAGATAGATAAAGTATTAGAAAGTATAGAAAAAGAAGAATCAGCAACTGATTGGTTAGATAGTGAATAATACACCAAACGAGTGGGAACAAGGCGTGATAGATAATGCTGTTGAGTATTCAATCATGGAGTGGAGGTCGCTGAATAGAAGTACCAAGACTATGGTAAAGACATATACAGAGGCCAAAGAGTTGTTTAAAGAAACTATTAAAACACATAGACAAACTTTAGCCTATGCTGTTGATAAGAACGGTAGATTTGCCAATCTTAATCACTTACCAGAATTTAAATCAGGAGGAATAAATGAGTAATCAAAGACCAGGTAAATATCAAAGTAAACCTGACACTATGTCTAATGAAATGGGTGTACTAAAATTCTTTAAATTGGCAGCTGAAGAATTAAAAAAAGAAGGTAAAGAAGACGAAGCCTTTTATTTTGAACAAACTGTTGATTGGTTGCAAAGAGGAAATAGCTTGCCAAAAGACAATAAATCTGTTATAATGTGTCTAGGAATTTAACGAAAAGGAAATATATAATGAAATACAATGAAGATAAAATACTAAAAGAAATTGGTACCTACATTCAAGGTACTTATGGTCAACACTATGCTCAAGTTAAAGAGGGTGTTCAAGTACAAGACTTATTAAGGTCTTGTGGTATAGACAAAGATTTTTGTCAGGCCAATGCAATTAAATATCTTGCAAGGTTTGGTAAGAAAGATGGTAGGAATAGAAAAGACCTGTTAAAAGCAGTACACTATGTTGTACTATTAATGAACTCGGAAGACCAATCTAATGGAGATAAAAAATGATTGATATACTAAATCATATTGATGATATTGTAAAGATTCGTAAGCTAATTATATTAGGTGCAACAGACGAATCAATCAAAGCTTGTGATGTAAGTATAGCCCACAATAAGAAAAAAATGGATGAATTTGAGAAATGGGCTGAAGAAGAGAGTAAAAAAGAACTTTGATTCGAAAATTAAAGACAAAACCTATACAAATAAGATAATGTTCTGGTTTTGTTCTTTTAAAAGTGTTGATACTATTAAGTTTTTAACGCTTGACTTTCACATTAAAGTATGGTAGAATATACAGATAAACTAACACTAACAAAAGGACTATATGACTTTTAAATATGACAAAGAAAATCTTTTCAAAGAATTTGCAGTTGCAAAAACTAAAGACATTGCATTGTCAAAAAAGAAAACACTAGACGATAAAGAAAATGACTATTTCACTAATAGAATTATATTCTGTGATGAACATGTTAAATTACAACAAAAACATCCAAAGTATTATGACTTAGTTGATGTTAAATTTGATAAACTAAAGTCGGCGTATCAAACTGTAAATCCTAGAGATACTTTCTATAGAATAGGTTTTGGTAAATCATTTGCAGAAACAATGGCACAACAAGAACCAATCTCAGTAAACGACTAATGGCTAAATTTATGATAGTCGTAGATTACGACCCGGAAAACATTGAAGTAAATTCAATAAAAATAAATGGTGGTTTTGTACAACCATCTTTAGAAATGTACGATTTGTTATCAGATGTGCAAAATTTGTTAAACGAAGAAGTAGAAGGTAACATTAAAGGGTACTATAAAAAAATAAAACCTAAAAAGAAGGCGGCCGCTTAATATGCCAATTATCTACACACATAATTCAAGTGGTGTAATTCGTAGGTTAAAGAATAAAAAACCTACGAAGGCATATCAACTAGCTTTGACCAAACATATTAAGTGGTTAAAGTCAAAAGGTTTTAATGTAGATGACAATGGCAATATACAATTGACAAGTAGTGGCAATTATGGTATTAATATAGTAGAGAGAACAATGAAACAACCAGAACATCAATGTTCTAATAGGATTGTTGAAGGTGGTACAAAACCTGATAATTCTTGGAAGATAGAAGCAAGTAAAAACTTTACTATCGTACCGGCATATAATAAAGGTCCTTATATGGTGGTGAATAAGAGTGACCTAAAAACAGCAGGGAGAAAAATATAATATGAAAACAATGATGATGATAACCATTGCAGTTTTAATGACTATGACAATGGCAAAGAGTGATGAAACAATTGATACAAAAGTAAAAAACTATATTGTTAAAGAATGGACAGATACCAAAGAGTTTCAAAAGGCTTCATGGCAAAAAGGTAAAGAACAAAATGCTAAGAATTGGGCAATGATTAAAAACCTATTTAACAAGGTAAAAGATAATGTTACACAAGATTAGTGATTTTTGTAAAAAGATTGATAGTTTAAAATCTCAATCAGATAAGTTATATAACTTGAAATATAATAATGTTAAAACACCTGAAAGAGACTCTGAAATAAACCATCTTATAGATGATATTCAGGCAACTTGTAAACTAATAGGTAATGATAATAAACCTTATGACAATACTAATAAAAATGACAAATCTGAGTATGGCGACTATTCTGGTATTGACCATGACAGCTTGTCAAACAAATAGAAAAAATGATGATGAAAAAAAGTGGAATCCTACATTTAGTATTATTAGGACTATTATTACCGGCACTAAGTAACTGTTCTAGTATCAATAGAACTCATGTTGGTGCAGTTGCCGGTAGCGGTAGTGCAGTTGCAGGTTGCTTATCATTAGGTGTATCAGACCCATATGTAACCGGTGCATGTGCTTTATTAGGTGGATTTGCAGGTGCTGAATTGATGTATAAGTCAGATTATGATGTACACAATGCCGTGTTTGTAGACCATTTGAATACAAGTGGTACTGGTTCTAGTTACACAAATTGGTACAATGGTAAAACAGGTAACTCAGGTATTATTCATGTTACAAGGTCATACACACAAGGACCTATCAAATGTAAAGATTATGACGCAACAGTAGATATCACAAGTAGTTGGCCATTGGTTGGTATCGGAGGCGTTAAGAGAGAAGTGGTATTTGGTACTGCTTGTCAATTACCAGACGGTCAATGGATTGAGAAGCCACATGTTAGATAGATATAAAGATAGAATAGAACAATTAGAGAACGAAGTTAAAGAAAGTCAAGAGGAACTTGAAATTACTAGTAATCAATCCACCATTGCCAAATTAGAAGAAGACATATATAATACAAGACAAAGTATAGAAGAATTGAAAAAATATGATGGATCCTAGACTAAGATTTAAAAGATATATGACATGGTCATTTGTACTGATATTGTTTTTATTATTATCAGGCATTGCAGTTGGCGGTGAAAAGATTTTAAGGTCAGAGATTATATCAATTAAACCTGACAAAGTAGATGGACAGTATTGTTTTGTTAAGGTTGAGATTAAACAAGTTGGTGATGTTATCACCAAAGAAGAAATTTTGGTGTGTAGTGATGGTCGTAAAGCTTATGACGGTCCTAGTTATTGGGAATTATTTTCTCAATTTTATTATGTTGATGTGAACACACCAGAATACTGCCGACAATATAGTCGCTCAGGACATGCTTTCAAAACACCAGGAAAAGTATGTTTAGATACTAATGGTGAATGGGAGGTGAAATAATGATTAGAAATTTAATCATTGTTGCTCTTGTATTAGTGATACTTTATGATGTATCTAGTGAAGACGCTTGGACATATGTTCAATCCACGCTTGACTTTCTACAAGAGTTAATATATAATGTAAGGGAAAGTGATAAAATATGATGAAAAATAATATAATGAAATTAGGTGCTTTAGTAGCTATTGTAGGTCTTAGTGCCTGTTCTAGTATGAACAGTACCTATAAGATAAAATCTGAGAGCGGTAATACCGTTGACAAAGTGCCGGCGTGGTACATGGCAGATATCAATGACACTAAAGCGTGTGACCTTAAATGGTTGAATAGTGAAGACAATGATAAGCAATGTATCTATGGTGTTGCAACAGCAGTTTCTCCAGATTTACAGTTGTCAATAGAGAAAGCCAAAATGATGGCTAAATCTGAATTGGCAGATATTATCAAGGGTCAAATGAATAAAGAATCAAAACAATTCATTAAAGAACTTGGTAAAACAGAAACTAAAACTGTAGTGACCGAAGTCGAAAGTGCTATAGTGAATACAATTACAGATACGCCTGTGAGAGGTTATGAAATCTTTGCTCAAGATGTAACTATGACAAAAAATGGTTACTATAGAACATGGATTGGTATGAGATTACCTCTTGGCAAGTTTAACAAGATGTATAACTACACCGTTGAACAAGCTGTTGACGCTTACAATCTAAATGATGAGAGTAAGAAAGCATGGGACAATCTAAAGAAAGAAACTGAAAATGCCGATAATAGTTTATAGTAAGAACAATTGTCCATTTTGTAACAAGGCCAAACACTTGTTAAAGACACTTGGCCTTGAATACGAAGAAAAGAAAATGGAATCTTTTGAATCGCCAGAAGCAATGTTAGAAGACATTGGTAAACCTGTTAGAACTATGCCTCAGATTAAAATTGATGGTGAGTTGGTTGGTGGTTATAATCAATTAATTGAATACTATGTCGATAAAGGTAAAGTAAACTTCAAAGGAGAAGTCATTAGTGAGTGATAATGTTATTTTATTTCCTACGGACAAAATTGCTAATAAAGAAACAGTTAAACATCCTGTTGACCCGAAAGAACATGCTCGTTTAGTTGAAGAACAGACTAAAGAATTTGTAGAAGGAAATGTTGATGATATTGCATATCAATTATTAGATAAGTTTGTAACTATGGGTATTAAAACTAATCAACTGGCATTTACGGCTGACTTGGCACTTGTAATAGACACAATTAGAGGTCTGGTTTACCGTGATTTTAATAAACCACATCCAGCACAGAAATTAACAGACAAACTGGTTACATTAAATACGAGTGGTAAAAGTAAATCTGCTAGACTAGATTATTCTAAAGTGTTAGATGTAAAACATAAACCACATAAACCATTTTCAAAAGATATAGAGGACGAAGTTAGAGATTTAGCTGATATGGCAGATATACATTTTACACCTGACTTCAAACCAGATAATGACAAATAAGAATTCGCCAATCGAACTACTAAAGTACGCTTTGTTTGGCAATTGTAGGAGTACATTAAACTCAATACAGAAAGGAAAATGAACAATTATGTTTAATTTTTTTAATAAAAAGTCGAAGGAGACAAACACAATGGCAAAAGCTAAACTATCAAAAACTGAAAAAGTAAGAAACCTTTTCAACAAAGGTGCAACAGTTACTTGGAAACAATTAAGAACTGTTTACGACCTAAAATCACCAGCTGCAATGGTTGGTAAATTAAGACTTCAAGGTATGATGATTTATGAAAATAAATCAAAAAAGACTGGAGTATCTTTTAGAGTTGGTACACCATCAAAAGCGATTATCGCTGCTGGTATTACTAAAGTGTTCGGTAAACAAGTATCTTACTCAGCATAGTTTTAAATTTAAGGGTAGGCGCTTCGGCGCCTGCCTTGTTTACATGGAACTTACCAAACACGAAAGAATTATTAAAACACTATTCAAATCAGCTAAAGACCGTAAGATGTCAAGAAAAGTTGATAGTTACGAGTATGAAGAAGTAGAACAATTAATCAAAGAAGATGAAATACCATATGCAGAAATACTTGAATTATTTACAGATACCTCATATAGAGATTGGTATTCCAAGAGAAATTTTACGGATAAATAATAATACGAATACATAATATAATTGAAGGAGAAAATTATGGCCGAACAAGCAAGACACCCACATGTAATGAGTCCAGCTGCTATGAAAAATAATCAAGGCACATCTGGTATGGGACAGACAGTAGAACTAATGTCTGAAATTCTAAAAAAAGTTAATAACGCAAAAGACAAACCTAAAAAAATTCAAGTGTTGAGAGAACACGCATCCGCACCTCTTAAACAAGTATTAAAGGGAGCATTTGACCCTAATATTGCATGGGATTTACCAGCAGGCGAACCACCATACATGGCAAACGAAGCTCCAATTGGAACTGAACATGGTCTATTAAGAAACGAATCTAAAAGACTATGGCATTTTGTAAAAGGTGCTGATAATGCTACTAATAAATTACAAAAAGAAAAAATGTTTATTCAGATGTTAGAAGGCTTACACCATGAAGAAGCTAAAGTCTTAATGGGAATGAAGAATAAATCATTGAATAAGATGTATAAAGGTCTTACCGAATCAGTTGTCAAAGAGGCATTTGGTTGGAATGACAAATTTGTACGACCAGAAGGTGTATAATTCTGTCGCAGCCCCTAAAATAAGTCTTTTTTACTAAAAAAAACGACAAATAAGTGAAATAATCGCTTGCCTTTATGGTTCAGTTAGTGTATAATGGTACCATAAATAATGAGAAAAGGATATATTATGAATAAAATGATAATAACGCTTTTAATTGTTAATGGTATTATATGGGGAATATTTTTACCATCACAAGCAAAGGCAGATGATTATAACACGGCCGTCATTGGCCATGTTGTAAAAGAAACAATAAGTGGTAATAGTGTGGACATGTCCGTACTAGAATCAGAAATGCAAAAGTTGGCGTATCAGTTTGCTTTACAGATGACAGATGTTTTAGAAAAAAACTTACCTGTTATATTAGAAAGTTTGGCGGCTGAGTTAAGACTAAATGCAGACAGCAAATACAAGTGTTCTCTTTTAAAAGACACAGTAATTGCTGATAAGGAATGTTCATAACTTATGGCAAAAAAACAATCACGAAAATTTAGAGATGATGTACCAGAAATACCATTCTTGTATGATTTCTATTTGGTGTATTGGGAGGACATTCAATCAAATGCTGGTTGGATTGAGATGAAAGAAATTCTGAGAAGCAAACCTGCTACATGTGTATCAACCGGTTGGTTGGTAAAATCAGATGCTAAGGTTCATGTTTTGATGAGTGACTACAATTATGATGACGCTGGTGAATTGGCAGACGGAGGTGGCACAACAGTTATCCCGACTAAAAATGTAATCAAGAAATTCAAAATTGCAGATTTATAATAACTATATCCTGGGAGGATTATATAATGACAACACAAGTGAAAAGAAAATCGAAAGAACTAGACCACTATCTTAAATCAGTAATTAGTGGCGTACCTACAAAGATAGACCATTTTACAAATGGTACAGACAAACAAATGACCTATTACTCAGGTAATTGGGCAACAGATGTTTGTAATAACTTCACAGAAAAACAATCTGAAAAGATATTTAAAAACATGTCGAAGTATATGGACCGTGATGATTTACAATTCTTTCAGAGGCGTAATAAAGACATCAATATCGGTACATGGTCAGAGTATGGCGAGAATGAACCTGAAACAATTACGAGTTTTGAATATATCATAATTAGGAAAGCCTAATGCGAGAAAAAATCAAAACAATTATCCAAACATTGGTGGCTGTAACGGCCATCTTGTTTGTTTCTGGTATATCGTATTTGGTTTCAGCAAACTCAGATAAAGTGCCGTCTGAAAAGATAGAAATTGAGATAGAAAAGGCTGTAGAAACCTTAGAAGCTATTACTACTCATACTTTACCTAACTTTGAGAGGTCAAACAATCAAACCTTTATAGACAGTACCATTGCTTGTGTAAACTATATTTACAATACTACAACAGATGTATTACCTGTAAACTTAGAACTATTGGTGGCTCAGGCTGCCTTAGAGAGTGCATGGGGTAATAGTAGATTTGCCTTAGAGGGTAGAAATCTATTTGGTATTCGTACATATGATTTGAGAGAACCACATATGTTACCATCTAACAACCCTAAGAAATGGGGTGTAAAGGTGTATATGCATGAATGTGATTCTGTACAACATTATATTAATATCCTAAATAAAGGTACAAAGTTTGAAGAATATAGAAAACTAAAACATGATGAAAATGTTAATGACCCTTATAAATTAGTTATGACACTTGACGCCTATGCTTCAGATAAGAACTATTTTGGTAAAGTAAAAAGTATTATCAAAATGTTAAGAGAAGACTATACATTAGAATAGGAAGAAAATGTTAACAATCATAATCGTATTTTTAAGTGCCATATCTATATCTGTAATAGCCGCTGGTTATTCCATTGCTGGATTGACGGCCTTATTCGCAGGTGCAGTAGTACCTATTATTGCTATGGGTAGTGCATTAGAGGTCGGCAAACTTGTAGCCGCCTCATGGTTATATAACAATTGGCGAAACAAACTAGTACCTAAAACCATACGAGCATACTTAACATTTGCTGTTATAGTTTTAGTTTTCATTACATCTATGGGTATCTTTGGTTTTCTATCAAAGGCACACCTAGACCAAGTACAACCACAATCAGGTAATAATATTAAGATTGAATT
>Ga0208413_1001929_pt1 | contig 12495 bp, 9 predicted proteins | sample AntAceMetag02UKD_FD_184761 | JGI IMG/M metagenome (GOLD analysis project Ga0208413, IMG submission 184761) | Saline lake microbial communities from Ace Lake, Antarctica - Antarctic Ace Lake Metagenome 02UKD (SPAdes) (version 2) | ecosystem: Environmental > Aquatic > Non-marine Saline and Alkaline... | reverse complement strand
TCCACGACACCGCGGTGCGGATCTATCGGCCGGCATAGGTCGATCGGAAGTTGACCGGTTGTTTTTACATGCTCATCTGGCCCGGGCCGCTCCACGGCGCTACTTTGTCGGTAACACCCGACGAGGCGGAGCGGTCGACCAGCTGGTGGACGACAGTCACCCCACCCATGCTTCTTATCTGGAAGGCCAGCGGCTGGTCCGTCGGGCGATGAACCCGCCGATCCGGGCAGTGCTTGAGCATTGGCTGGGGCTTCACGACCGGGCTCGGTTGCCGGCGCGCGAGGATCTGGATCCGGTCGACCTGCCGCGGCACGTCTTTCCGTATCTGTTTCTGCTCGAGAGGCGTGACGCAGGCCTCTGGCGATTGCGGCTGACAGGGTCTCACGTCGTTACGGGCCTCGGCCACGACTTCACCGGCTGCGATCTGGTCGACGAGCAGATTCCGAGCATCTCACAGTCGCGAACCGCCCGGTTGCTGCCGTCGATCCTGGAGACCGGGCTGCCGGCGCACTTTCACGGCCGGTCGGAATTCCGCTTCCTGGTTTATGACGACCACGAGCAGATCCTGCTGCCGTTCCGTCACCTGAACAGCGCCACGGTCGACGTCGTCCTGGGGGCGATCGTTTACGAGGGTTTGGACGAACCTTACGGGCCGGGTTCGGCGTGGTAGCGGGCCGGCACAGCGCGTCGTGCCGGCCCGCAATCCGATCCGGCTCACCGTTCACCCCATCAGCGTCCGAGGCAGCCAGGTGATGATCTCCGGCCAGATCAGGAACACCGCCACCGTGATGAAGTCGGCCACCACGAAAGGCCCTACACCCCGAAACACGGTGGAGATCGGAATGTCCGGGCGCACCGCCGCCACCACGAAGCAGTTCAGTCCGATAGGGGGCGTTACCAGACAGACCTCCGCCATCTTCACCACGATGATCCCGAACCATATCGAATCGTAGCCGAGCGCCATGACCGCCGGGTACACCACCGGCAGGGTCAGCAGCAGCATGCCGATCGCGTCCATGAACATGCCAAGGACCGCGTAGGCGAGCAGGATGCAGACCATCACCACCCACGGCTCGAACGGCAGCGAGGCGATGAAATTCGTGAACTGCTCGGGCAAACCGGCGAAGCCCAGGAACCGGACAAAGATCAGCACGCCCCAGATCAGGCTGAAGATCATCACCGTGAGCTTGGCGGTATCCAACAGTGACTCCCGGAGCCCCGGCCAGCGCATGCCCTTGGCCACCGCCATCAGGAAGACCACGAAGGCCCCGAGCGCGCCCGCCTCGGTCGGCGTCGCCCAGCCGAGGTACATCGCGGTGAAGATGATCACCACGACCGCGATCACCGGGAAGGTGCCGGGGACCGCCTTGATCCGGTCCGACCAAGTGTAGCCGCGGATCGGCGGGCCGACCTTGGGATCGATCTTCGCCCAGATCAGGATGATGCCGACATAAATGAGAGCCGACACCAAGCCGGGGATGAATCCGGCGAGCAGCAGCCGTCCAACCGATTCCTCCACGATGATCGCGTAGATGACCAGAATCGCGCTCGGCGGTATCAACGTCGCGAGCGTGCCACCAGCCGCCACCACGCCGGCCGCAATGCTGCGCTTGTACCCAGCCGCCAGCATCTCCGGAATCGCGACGCGCGAGAACACCGCCGCGGTAGCGGTCGACGCCCCTGACACTGCCGCGAACCCGGCGGTCGCCATCACCGACGCGACCGCGAGACCGCCCGGTAGCCAGCCAAGCCACTTGCGGGCCGCGTCGAACAGCGACTGGGTGATGCCGGCGTGAAACGCGAGAAAGCCGATGAGAATGAACATCGGCAGAACCGACAGGGTGTAGGTGACCGACTTCGAGTGCGGGATCGTGCCGACCATCCCGGCTCCGGCCTCCCAGCCGATCATCGCGATCAGGCCAACCATGCCGACGACCGAGGCGGCGATGTACACGCGCACCCCGATGACCACCATGATTAGGAGGGCGATGACGCCGAGGATGCCGATGGTGTCGTTGCTGAGTTCCGTCACGCGCCGGTCCTCCCCGAGGGGCTGTCCCGACGGGTATCAAGCGCCCCGGCCTCGGCGGCCTCCTCCTCCGCGAGCCGCCGTACATTGGCGATCAGCGGCACCGCCACCGGTGCTGCGTCTGCGTTGGCGAACAGGCGGACATAGCCGACCAGATTGAGGAGCAGGCGCAGGAACAGCAGCCCGAACGCGAAGGGAATCAGCATCTTCGACGGCCACCAGGGGATTTGGGCGTCGATGGTCGAATCGCCGTAGTTGTAAGCGCGCATGGCGTGTTCCCAACCGTAGTAGATCAGGACCGCCAGGAGGATCAGGCCGAGCAGCTGCCCAGCCGCCTCGGCCAGCCAGAGCGGCTTCCCGCGCAGCTTGCCGATCAGCAGCTCCATGCGGACATGGCCGTTCATCCGCTCGCAGTAGGCGATCGCCAGGAACGCGAAGACCGCGATCGACATCTCGACCGCGTCGATGTAGCCGAAGATCGGGTAGTTGAAGAGCTTCCGGCCGAGAATCTGGGCGACGCCGACAAACATCAGCCCGAAGATGAACAGACCGGAAAAAATTGCGGTGACGCGCTCAACCGCGTGCAGGGCACGGTCGAGCCGGGCGACGGCGCGGCCTCCGGACGCCTCTTGTTCCGGCGTCCAGGTCAGGGGCTGGGTCATGTCCTGATCCCTCTCGATGAGGAAGTTGCCCGCCCCGGAAGCCCCGTGCGGCGGGCCAATGCGCGACCGATCGGCTGGAGGGGGCCGCGCCGATGGCGCGGCCCTCCCGATACCGGATCCCGCGGCGGCCTACTTCTTGGCGGCGATCGCCGCCTCGGCTTCCGCCACGATCATGTCGATCAGGCCCTGGGCGTCGAACTTGTCCTTGTTCTCCGCGACCCACTGGTCCCAGACTGGCTTACCGGCGATCTGGCGGAACTCAGCCAATTGCTCGTCGGTGTAGACGATCTCCTCGAGCTTCTCGCGGAACATCGGCAGGTTCTTCTTGTCGATGTCGTGATAGGCCTTGATCTGCACCGGGTAGGCTTCCGCCTTCAGGTCCATCAGCAGCTTCTGGTACTGCTCCGGAAGCTTGGCGTAGGCGTCTTTGTTGAGCACGGTGGCGCACTCGGACGTGCCCGGCGACATGTTCGAGGTGAACCAATTGCTGATCTCGTGGATCTGATAGGCAGCGTGCGAGTAGGTGTACGGGAAGGACGCGGCGTCCATCGTGCCTCGCTCCATACCCGTATAAACCTCGGTGGCGGGTACCGTGGTCAGGCTGGCACCGAGTTTCTCCATCGCCGTGCCGATTCCGCCGCCGGCCCGAACCCTCAGGCCTTTCCAGCCTTCCAGGGTCTTGGGTGCCGGACCGCGGCCGAGAAACTCATATTGCGGCAGAAGCGCCGAGAAATACGGCATGGCGTTCCAGTTGGCCATGTCCGCAACAAATGCCGGGTGCGCCATCGCCACCTCCCGGACCTTCATCGACACTTCGAGGTCACCGAGTGGCAGAAACGGCATGGTAAACACCATCCAGGCCGGATTTTTGCCTGGATGATAGAAATTGCAGAACTGGGCGGCCTGAAAGGCGCCGATCTTGATACCATCAAGATTCTCGCGTGCCTTCGACAACGCTTCACCATAGTGAACCTTCATCGTGAAGCTGCCACCGGTCTTTTCGGCTAGCTTGTCCGCGATGTATTCGATCCCAACGGTAAAGGCGCGCTCTTTGCCCCAGGTCGAAAGGTTCCAGGAAACCTTGGGCCCCTCGACCTCGGCAGCTTGTGCGGCAGAAAGACCGATGACGCAGGTGCCGGCGATCATGGAGACGCGAATGAGCGTCTTGAACGTCATTTCATCCTCCTCTGTGACAAATTTTGTTTCGCTCCGGCTGTGCCGTAGCGTTTCGGGTCGATCATCGACCAACTTTCGCCGTGCACTCCAACACGGCCTGGAATGGCGCAGCAAACGCGCCTCGTCCGGCGATCAATGCCTAAATCAGCGGCTCGCCTGGACTGTGAGCGGCCCCATCCGATCGCGATAAACGCCATCAGGCAGTCGCCACACTCCTGTGTATACAATCTTCGCCGATTGTTGCAACCGCAGTGTCAGGCGCTTCGCGACCGTTCGGTCGATTCGACATCCGTTCGCGACGGCCGTATCCGGCGGACCGTGCTCCAGAGATGCCGTTTCAGCAGACGCTTCACCGCCTGTCGGGCCGCCTTGAATCTCACAGTCAAATTGCCGACACGCGTCCGGAAAAACCCACACTACCATCATTTACCTATTAAATAATAAATATAATATCGTTAATATCAAATTAATACTCGAAATTTCTAATACTTCTCAAACTTTCATTCCGTCCAATCTGGTGATATACCCAAATTCTGATTGTGTTGCAGAACATTAAACCACTGTAATTATTTTGATTTTTGATAAATCTTCTTCGAACGCCATCACCCCAACAGTTGGACGAGACCGCCGCTCATGACGATTGCGACGCCACAGCCCGGTTCCGCCGCGACAAACGCGGTCGCGTACGCCCCCCTAGCCTGGACATTCGTGCTGGCCGGGATGTTCAGCCTGGCGATCAACCTGCTGGTGCTGACGTCGCCCATCTACATGTTCCAGGTATTCGACCGGGTGCTAAGCAGCGGCCACCTCGACACTCTGGCGTGGCTCACGGCGCTGGCGGCCGCCGCGTTCGTGACCTTTGGGGCCCTGGAAGCGGTCCGCGGCCGCATCCTGTCGAGGGCCGCGACCTGGCTCGACCGAGTGCTCGCCGACCGACTGGTAGCCGCTAGTCTTGCCTCCGGGCTGGCGGGCGCGCCCCAGGGCTCGCGACCGCTGCGCGACCTGACCCAGATTCGGGGATTTCTGGCCGGGCCAGCGATGCCGCCCTTGCTCGACAGCCCATGGACGCCGGTGTTCCTCGTCGTGCTCTGGATCATGCACCCCTGGCTGGGCGCCTTCGCGGTCGCCATGGCGATCCTCCTGCTCGGGGTGATGCTGATGGGCGAGGCGCTCACCAGGCGACCGACACGTCTGGGCGACGGACATCAGTCCGAGGCCCACGGTCTGGCGGAAGGGGTGCTTCGCAACGGCGACACGGTCCAGGCGATGGGTCTGCTGCCGGCCCTTCTGACGCGCTGGAGGCAATCCCAGGAAGCTGCCCTGACCGCCCAGCAGACCGCTTCCGAGCGCGCGATTCGGCTGCAGGGCTTCTCAAAGGGCGCGCGGCTGTTCATGCAGACCGCGATCCTCGGCCTCGGGGCCTGGCTGGTCGTGCGCGGCGAGCTTACGGCCGGCGGCATGATCGCGGCCTCGATCCTGCTGGGCCGTGCGCTCGCGCCGGTCGACCAGCTGCTCGGCTCTTGGAAGCAGTTCGTCTCGGTGCGTCACGCCTGGAGTCGCGTGGCGTCGCTGCTGGCGGAGCACCCGGGCCCGGCGGCCAGCATGCCACTGCCGAACCCGGTCGGCAGGCTATCGGTCGAGGACATGTCCTACGTCCCGCGGGGCGCGGAGAAACCCCTGCTGGGCAACGTCTCCTTCGAGGTGCCACCAGGCACCACGGTGGGGATCGTCGGACCCTCGGGGGCAGGCAAGAGCACGCTGTGCCGCCTGCTGGTCGGAGCCCTGCAGCCCAGCGGAGGGCATGTGCGCCTCGACCACGCCGACATCTCCGAATGGGATAGGGCCGATGTCGGCCCGCATCTCGGCTACCTGCCCCAGGACGTCGCGCTGTTTGCCGGCACCGTCGGCGAGAACATCGCCCGCATGGGAGACGGCGATCCGGCGCTCATAGTCGCGGCCGCCAGCTTCGCCGGGATCCACGAGATGATCCTGCGCCTGCCACAAGGTTACGCGACCGGGGTCGACGACATCGCGTTGCGCCTCTCCGGCGGACAGCGTCAGCGCATCGGTTTGGCGCGCGCCCTGTACGGCGACCCGAAGCTGCTGATCCTGGACGAGCCGAACACCCATCTCGATGGCGACGGCGAGGTGGCGCTGTTCGCCGCGCTGGCGTCGGCGAAGCGGCGCGGCTGCACGGTCGTGATGGTCAGCCACCGGCCGGCGCTGCTGAGCGCCGCCGACCTCCTGCTGTACCTGCGCGATGGCACCGTCCAGGCGTTCGGACCCACTGACACCATTCTGCCAATGCTGACCGGCCACCAGCCGACCCAGGTGCTGCCTGGCCTGGCACAGGCCTCGTCGGTCGGCGCCAGGAGGCAATCATGAAAGACACGCCGGCGCTTGCCGCCCCGATTCTGCGCCGAACGCTCCTGGCCCCGGCGCTCGGCGGCGTCGTTGTCAGCCTCGCGTTCTTCGGTGGTCTTGGCGCCTGGTCGGCGTTCGTGCCGCTGGCCAGCGCCGCCCTCGGCCCGGGGGTCGTCAGCCCCGACGGCAGCCGCCGCACCGTCCAGCACCTGGAGGGCGGCATCGTCGGCCGCCTGCTGGTCGAGGACGGCAGCCGGGTCCAGGCCGGCGACCCGCTGGTCGTCCTCGAGGACGACGCCGCCCGTGCCACCCACCGACTGGCGCTCAACCAGTTCCACCGGCTGCTCGCCATGGAAGCCCGCCTCATGGCCGAGCGCGATGGCGCCGCCGGCCTCCGCCTCGTCGCCGACCTGCAGAGCCAGGCCGCCGACCCGGAGGTCGCCGCCCTGCTCGACGCCGAGCGCCGCCTGATGGCCGACCGCCAATCCTCACTGCAGGGCCGGCGCGACCTGCTTCGCCAGCGCATCGCCGAGATAGCCGAGGAGATCGAGGGCCTGCACGGGCAGATCGCCAGCCGCGACCAGCAACTCGCCATCATCCGCGAGGAGATCGACACCGTCTCAGGACTGGTCGCCAAGGGCCTGACCCCCAAGCCCAGGCTCCTCGCCCTGCAGCGCACCCAGGCCGAACTCAACGGCCAGCAGGCGACCAGCCGCTCCGCGATCGCCCGCTCCCGCCAGTCGATCGGCGAGGCCGAGCAGAAGATCGCCATGCTCGACGTCGAGCGCCAGGAGGAGATCACCACCAAGCTCGCCGAGGTCAGCGGCGAACTCGCCGAGGTCCGCAAGCGCCTCGTCGGATCCGCCGACGTGCTCCGCCGCGTCGTCGTCAACGCGCCCGTCGCCGGCACCGTCGTCCAGATGAAGGTCCACACCGTCGGCGGCGTCATCGGCGCCGGCGAGCCGATCCTCGACATCGTGCCCCGCGACGACGACCTGGTCATCGACGCCCGCATCGCCCCCACCGACATCGACGTCGTCCGCGAGGGCCAGACCGCCCAGATCGTCCTCCCCGCCTTCACCCAGCGCAACCTGCCCCGCATCGAGGGGACGGTCCGCAGCGTGTCGGCCGACCGCATCGTCGATCCCAAGACCAACGCCGCCTACTACAGCGTCCGCGTCGAGGTCGACCGCCGGCGCCTGGCCGAGATCGGCCCGGGCATCGAGCTCACCGCCGGAATGCCCGCCGACGTCATGGTGGTCACCGGACAACGCACCGCCTTCGAGTACCTGGCACGCCCGTTCCTCGACTCGCTCCGGCGCAGCCTCAAGGAAAGCTGAACCCTTCCACCCGCTCCGTTAGACTGAAAGGACTATTTGAAATGGCGAAGCCCCGCGTCCTGATCTCCACCGACATCGGTGGAGCCGACCCGGATGACATCCAGTCCATGGTCCACGCCTTCCTCTACGCCGACAAATACGACCTGGTCGGTCTGGTATCGACCCCCACGAAGCACGGTGGGCGCGCCTCCGACATCCACAAGGTCATCGACGCCTACTCCAAGGACTACGCCAAGCTCAAGACCTGGTCGTCCGACTACCCGACACCCGACTACCTGCGCTCCATCGTCAAGCAGGGCAGCGTCCCGGTGGCGCCGTCGAAGGGCTGGTCGAACCCGACCGACGGCTCGAACGCCATCATCAAGGCCGCCCACGCCTCCAAGGAGCCGCTCTGGGTGCTGACCTGGGGCTCGATGACCGACCTCGCGCAAGCGCTGCACGACGACCCGTCGATCCAGGGCAAGATCAAGGTCTACAGCATCGGCGCCTGGAACACGAAGCAGGACCCCGCCGCCCGCGACTACGTCTACAACAACTTCAAGAACCTCTGGTGGATCGAGAACGACTCGACCTTCCGCGGCATGTACGTCGATGACTCCGGGGCCGCCAAGAACGGCTGGAAGATGGGCGACGCCCAGGGCCACGGCGCCCTCGGCGAGCACTTCTACAAGGCGATGCCGTGGGGCCTGAAGATGGGAGACACCCCGTCGCTGCTGTACCTGCTCGACGGCGCCGACAACAACAACCCGGGTGCGTCGAGCTGGGGCGGCTCGTTCGCCAAGACCGGCCACGGCCCGAACTACTGGACCGACAAGACCGGATCCGGCGACAAGCTCGGGCACTACCCCGGCGCCGACACCGTGCAGGACCACCAGGGCGCGTTCTACAAGGACTTCGTCGGTCGCCTCGATCGCGCCAAGTCGGCCAACCCTGACGGGACACCCCCGACGACCAAACCGACTCCGACTCCGAATCCGACTCCGACACCCCCGCCGACCACCGACAAACCTGAAGCGGGCATCGGCACGGGCGCTCAAGTGGTTGCGGTCGACGACGCGTTCTGGAGCGTCAGCGTCGGCGAGACCATGTGGCAGAACGCCCGCTACCTAACCTGGAACGACAAGGGCAGTGGCGAACTGACGGTGACCTCGGTCGCCGCCGAGAGCGCCGCCGGTGCACGCGTCAGCTTCGACAACGACGGCACCATCGTCTACAGGCCCGTGCCCGGTTGGACGGGCGAGGACCATGTCCGGTACGCTGTCGCTGGTGAAGACGGCAGCAGTGACACAGCAACGTTCGCGGTTCGGGTCGGCCAGGATGGCGAGGCCGCGGCACCGGCACCGATGCCGCCCTCAGGCAATGGTCCGGTGATCGCCGTGGACGACAACTGGACGGTCAAGGCGGGCAGCCCCCACTACTTCAACAGCCGCTATCTGCTGGTCAACGACGAGCCGTCCGTCGGCAACCTGTCGATCACGAGCATCGCGGCGTCGACAGCCAAGGGTGGAACCGTTACCTGGAACGCCCAGAACGGGACCACAATCTACAAGGCTAAGTCCGGGTTCTCCGGCACGGACTCGGTCCAGTACGTGGTGGAAGACTCCGCCGGCAACACCGACACCGCAGCGATCCACTTCGACGTGCTGCTCGCCTGATCGACCGATCCCGCGAACCCGACGGCGGCCGGACGACCGGCGGCCGTCGGGTCGCGACATGTCCCGCCGGCGCTAGACCGGCTCGCCGTTGAACAGCTTGAGAACCGCGATCGCGTCCAGTTCTTCATGACCGCGGGCAGCCATCAGGCGGAACAACTCCGCAGCCTGGGTCGACATTGGGATCGCCGCTTTCACGTCGTGCGCCAGGTCGTGGACCATGTCGAGGTCCTTGAGTACCTGTCGCAGATAACCGGACGGCGCGTAGTCGCGCGCCATCATTCTCGGCCACATCGCGCGCATCAGGTTGGAACCCGCGTAGCCGGTGCCGAGCGCCTCGACGAGCTTCGATGAGTCCACGCCGCCGCGCTCCGCCAGGTTCAACGCCTCGGCCAGCACCACGAAGTTGGTGAGCACGCAGACCTGGTTGACCATCTTGGTCACCTGGCCGGCGCCGACCGGGCCGAGATGCACCAAGCTCGACGCCAGCCCCTCCAGAACCGGCCGTACCAAAGCGAAGTCCTGCTCATCTCCGCCGGCCATGATCGCGAGGCCGCCGGCGCGCACCGCCGGTGGACCACCGGACACCGGCGCATCGACCCAGCCGGCGCCGGTCGCCGAGCGCAAGCGAAGTGCCATGTCCCTGGTACGGGCCGCCAAGGTGGTCGAGAAGTCCACAAGGACGGCGTTCCCACCCACTGTTTCCGCCACGCCCCCCGGACCGAGGACGGCTCGATCCAGATCGTCGGTCGTGGTGACGCAGGTCATTATCAGATCGGCACCGTCGGCTGCCGCAGCCGGCGTCGCTGCCTCGAACACTCCCCAGTCGGCGGACGCCCGCCGCCGATCAAGCTTCGGGTCGTAGCCGGTGACCTCGTGTCCGAGATCGATCAGCCGACGCGTGAACCCCTCGCCCATCAATCCGAGGCCCAGAAAGCCGATGCGCATGACCACCTCCAGGATGCTGGACAGAGGTTAGGGCGAACCGACGCCCGGCGGCCAGAAAACTTGGCCGACACCGGATCCGCCGTCGTCGGGTGGAAAAAAAAGTGCCCCCGCCGGACTTCGTTGGATCATCGGGATCACCTTATCGAACCGGCCCAAGCCTCACACGAACACCACCAAGCCACAGAAAAATCACAAGCCGCGCCTCATCACACAGATATATCACAAATTTACTATAGACGATCTCGATAGGTTAACTAATAGTCTCTTTCTTGATGGCAAATTATATTTAAATCGACTTTCGATTAGCCGTTTCATTACATCAGTCATAGATTTGTTAACCATTAAGTTTAACTAACCGTTCATTCTCTGGTTGATATCTCACTGGGCAGTCCAGCGACGTGATGCTGGTTCACCGCCAAGGATGAGACCCCAGCCATGCGATCAGCCACGATCTCACCGGCCCGCACCGTGACGGGACCACTGATCGGAACCTTTGCAGTCGCCGGGGTTTTCAGTCTTACGATCAATCTGTTGGTGCTTACGTCCCCGATCTACATGTTCCAAGTCTTCGACAGAGTTCTGGCCAGTGGAAATTTAGACACCCTTGCCTGGCTCACTGTACTCGCCGCGGCTGCCTACTTGACCTACGGCGCACTCGAGGCCGTTCGCGGCCGGATCCTGGCCCGCGCCGCCACCTGGGTCGACCGCACCCTGGCGGCCCCGTTGATCGCCGCCGGCATCCGGGCCGGACTGGCGGGCGAGCCGACCGGCGCCCAACCGCTGCGCGATCTGGCTCAGGTCCGCGGCTTCCTGGCGGGTCCGGCGATGCCGTCAATGCTCGACGCACCCTGGACACCGGTGTTTCTGGCGGTGCTCTGGATCATGCACCCCTGGCTTGGGGCGTTCTCGATCGCCATGGGGGTCGTGTTGCTCGGGGTCATGCTGGCGGGCGAGGCCCTCACCCGGCGCAAGACACAAGAGAGCGACGCCCACCAGGCAAGCGCGCACGGTCTAGCCGAGGGTGCCTTCCGCAACGGCGAGCTCGTGCAGTCGATGGGGCTTCTGCCAGCCCTGCTGCAGCGCTGGCGGCGTGAGCAGGACGAGGCCCTCGCCGCGCAGGAGATCGCCTCGGACCGGAGCTTCCAGCTGCAGGGTTTCACCAAGGGCGCCCGGCTGCTTATGCAAACATTGATCCTCGGAATCGGCGCATGGCTGGTGGTGCGCGGCGAACTGACCGGTGGCGGCATGATCGCGGCGTCGATCCTGCTGGGCCGGGCGCTGGCGCCGGTCGACCAGCTGCTCGGTTCGTGGAAGCAGTTCGTCTCGGTGCGCGGGTCTTGGGACCGGTTGAATGCCGTGCTGGCGCGGTACCCGGAACCAGAGCAGTCAATGCCGCTGCCCGATCCCGCCGGCGCTCTGGCGGTCGAGAATCTGACCTACGTTCCAGCAGGCCACGATCGACCGGTGCTGCAGGATGTGTCGTTCGCGGTACCGGCCGGCGCCTCCATCGGCATCATCGGCCCGTCGGGCGCCGGCAAGAGCACGCTCTGCGGCCTCCTGGTCGGAGCCCTGCAGCCGAGCGCCGGTCATGTCCGCCTCGACCACGCCGACCTCGCCGATTGGGACCGTGCCGACGTCGGCCCGCATCTCGGCTACCTGCCGCAGGACGTCGCGCTGTTCGCCGGGACGATCGGCGAGAACATCGCCCGCATGGGAGACGGCGACCCAGCGCGCATCGTCGAGGCCGCCCGTCTCGCCCAGGTCCACGAGATGATCCTGCGGCTCCCGTTGGGTTACGAGACCAGAGTCGACGACGTCTCGATCCGGCTTTCGGGTGGTCAACGGCAGCGCATCGGCTTGGCCCGGGCGCTGTACGGCAAGCCCAAGCTGCTGCTTCTCGACGAACCGAACGCCCATCTCGATGGCGACGGCGAGGTGGCCCTGCTCGCCACGCTGGCGGCGCTCAAGGCGGGCGCTTGCACGGTGGTCATGGTCACTCATCGCACCAGCATGCTCGAGCACACCGACCTGTTGCTCTGCCTCAAGGATGGCGCGGTGCAGGCCTTCGGCCCCGTCGAACAGGTCTGGCCGATGCTGTCGGGCCAAGTCTTCAACCCGGTCTCGGCGCTCGCCCGGGCCGCCTCCAGCCGGTGAAGGTGACCGCCATGAACCCCATCCTGCCATCTGCCGCGCTGTCCCTGCGCCGGACACTGAGGTCACCGATCCTCGGCGGCGTCGTTGTCAGCCTCGCGTTCTTCGGTGGTCTTGGCGCCTGGTCGGCGTTCGTGCCGCTGGCCAGCGCCGCCCTCGGCCCGGGGGTCGTC
>Ga0208413_1001928_pt1 | contig 12498 bp, 13 predicted proteins | sample AntAceMetag02UKD_FD_184761 | JGI IMG/M metagenome (GOLD analysis project Ga0208413, IMG submission 184761) | Saline lake microbial communities from Ace Lake, Antarctica - Antarctic Ace Lake Metagenome 02UKD (SPAdes) (version 2) | ecosystem: Environmental > Aquatic > Non-marine Saline and... | reverse complement strand
ACAATCAGGCCGCACCCTGGCCGAAAAAGTGTGGGAGGACCACGTCGTTCGCCGATCCGAAGGCGAGCCAGACCTGCTCTATATCGATATGCATCTCGTGCATGAGGTCACCAGCCCGCAGGCATTCGACGGATTACGCGCTGCGGGACGACCGGTTCGTCGTCCCGATCTGACCCTGGCCACCGAGGATCACAATGTCCCGACCATCGATATTGACCAGCCCATCGCTGATCCGGTGTCGCGCGCCCAAATCGATGCCTTGCGTTCCAATGCTGAGGAATTCGGTGTACTGCTGTACCCGCTAGGCAGTATTGAGCAGGGCATCGTGCATGTGGTGGGTCCTCAATTAGGCATCACCCAACCGGGAATGACCATTGTCTGTGGTGATTCGCACACATCGACCCATGGAGCCTTCGGCGCCCTAGCCTTCGGCATTGGGACCAGCGAGGTTGAACATGTTCTGGCAACGCAGACGCTGCCGCTGAAGCCGTTTAAGACTATGGCGATTACCGTCGAGGGTGCGCTACCTGTAGGCGCCAGCGCTAAGGACTTGATTTTGGCCATCATTGCCCAAATCGGCACCGGCGGCGGTCAGGGTCATGTGATTGAGTATCGCGGCGAAGCGATTCGTGCGCTGTCCATGGAGGGTCGGATGACCCTGTGCAATATGTCCATTGAAGCGGGGGCGCGCGCGGGCATGATCGCGCCGGATGACACCACGTTCGAATACGTTCAAGGCCGTCCGCATGCGCCCACCGGTGCTGACTGGGACGCTGCAGTTGCCTACTGGCGCACCTTGGTGACCGATGATGATGCTCGTTTTGACACCGAGGTGTTTATCGATGCCACAGCCGTAACGCCGTTCGTCACCTGGGGGACCAACCCAGGGCAGGGCCTGCCCCTGTCGGCCGTGATTCCCTCACCGGATGATGCGGCTGACGACAATGCTCGAATCGGGATCGAGCAGGCCCTGGAGTACATGGACCTTGTGCCCGGCACACCGCTGCGCGATATTGCGATCGACACCGTTTTCGTGGGGTCTTGCACCAACGGCCGCATTGAGGATTTGCGTGCCGTAGCACAAATTCTGCAGGGACGCCACGTCGCAGACAGCGTGCGCATGCTGATCGTTCCGGGTTCTGCGCGCGTTCGCTTAGAAGCTCATGCTGAGGGACTTGATGAGATCTTTTCCACTGCTGGCGCCGAATGGCGCGAGGCAGGTTGCTCCATGTGCCTGGGTATGAATCCAGACAAAATCGCCCCCGGTGAGCGCAGCGCGTCGACGTCTAATCGCAACTTCGAAGGACGTCAGGGCCCCGGGGGGCGCACCCACCTGGTCTCACCCGAGGTCGCTGCAGCAACGGCCGTTCTCGGCCATCTGGCTGCACCCGCAGATCTTTAATTCCCTTCGGCTGATTTGAAAGGCTTAGTAATGGAAAAGTTCCTGGTTCACACCGGTACCGCTGCACCGCTGCGTCGCAGCAATGTCGATACCGATCAGATCATTCCGGCGGAATACCTCAAGCGGGTTACCCGGACCGGATTTGAAGACGGATTGTTCAAGGGATGGCGCAGCGATCCTGACTTTGTCCTTAATCGGCCGGAGTACCAGGGCGTATCGGTGCTTGTTGCCGGTCCTGACTTCGGCACCGGCTCCTCGCGCGAACATGCCGTGTGGGCGCTGAATGACTTCGGTTTCAAAGTGGTGATCTCGTCGCGATTTGCCGATATTTTTCGAGGAAACTCAGGCAAGGCCGGTCTGTTGACCGCCGCAGTTGACCAGTCGGTCGTGGAGGAACTGTGGTCCATCATTGAAGCTGATCCCGCGGCCATGGTCACCATTGACTTACCGGCCCAGACGATCACGGCTGCCGGGCTGACCGTATCTTTCGATGTGGATCCCTATGTTCGCTGGCGTCTGCTGGAGGGTTTTGACGACATCGGTATTACCCTGCGCTACGCCGATGAGGTAGCGGCCTATGAAAGCGCTCGGCCCTCGTTCAAGCCAACGTCGGTCGAACCAACCGCGGCGGGATAGCACGCGTAATTGCTTGAGTTCTCAAGGTTTTCACGGTTTTCGCTGCGGCGTGGCGGTGTCACCACGAGAGCGCATCAGGTCTAGGCTGTACTCATTGCGGCTGAGGGCCCACCTCGGCTACTCCAACGTCTGAGAGGACTGCAGTGAACAAGGCGGATCTTATCGACGCTGTCTCCGCACAGCTTGATACCAGCAAGAAAGACGTGTCCGATGTTGTCGAAACCATTCTGCATGAGGTAAAACGAGCCATCTCGCGTGGCGAAAAGGTTGCGATCAGTGGATTTGGTGTTTTCGAACGCCAGTCCCGTGCAGCCCGCACCGGTCGCAATCCGCGAACCGGTGAGGCGGTGAAGATCAAGGCAACCAAGTTGCCCAAGTTCCGCCCGGGTGCGGAATTCAAGGCCATCGTTGCCGGTGCTCGAGCAGGTGCAGCCAAGCCGACTGCTAAGAAGGCCCCGGCTAAGAAGGCAGCAGCTAAGAAGGCCCCGGCTAAGAAGGCAGCAGCTAAGAAGGCCCCGGCCAAGAAGGCAGCAGCTAAGAAAGCCCCGGCTAAGAAGGCAGCAGCTAAGAAAGCCCCGGCTAAGAAGGCAGCAGCTAAGAAAGCCCCGGCCAAGAAGGCAGCAGCTAAGAAAGCCCCGGCCAAGAAGGCCACACGTCGCTAACGCTGTAGTTATGTGACCTGATCTAGTCAAATGGGTCACCGTTATTCTCCTCAGGGCGAATGACGGTGACCCATTTTTCAGTTGATCAGAAGTTGGGTTCGCGGTCCTACCCCTAGCCGCAGCGCATCCCACAGATCCACCTCGGTATCAACATCTCTGCGCATGCCAGGAACGTCAAGGTCTGATAAGTCCCAGGCTCCAGATGCCACATGCTGGGCTCGTGAACGAGGGCCAAAAGCAGGCTGGAGCCTTGTGCTTCCGGTGCGCATCAGTGCGGTGGTTCCCGTGCCTGCGGCATCGCAGATGATGCTGCGCTGATGACCTGATGCGTGTAGCAACGCCATGTCAATGTCCGCGGTATGCACAGCGGGTAGGTCAGCGACCATCACCAAGACGGGGTCAGCCGGATCAACCTTGAGCGCAGCGTGGTTAATAGCGGTGTTTAGTCCGAGGCCAGGGTCAGGGGCATGCTCGATGCCTGAGCGAGGCCCGGTGGGCACATCCGCCCCCACGACAATGATGCGAACAATCATGGACGACTCGGTGAGTGCGCTGATGGCATCTTCGGCAAAAGCTAGAGCGAGGGCTGAGCGCTGCGTGGCGGAGTGGTTGATGAGTCGTGACTTAGCGTCGACGGCAGCTTTCACCGGAACGATCGCCGTCCATTGCTGCACCGGCCTATCCAACCATGGAAGCAGGGGCTCGTTCAGCCGCGTGCGGATAGGGCGGGACTCCGCGTAATTTAGTCAGAATGCCGGTGACGCGTGACAGGATGTGTGTGCTGCTTCGTCAGACATGATGGGGGCCCATGTATGGCACCAACGTGAAGCAAGTACGCGGTTGCACCACAAAGAATTGAAACTGCTCCCTCGCAGGTCAATTCAGGTCATTATTGGAGTCCCGACACCCTGCCAAGATTCAACGTCCACCGCCGAGATCGCCCACCGACGCATTGGAGTATTGATGACCGAAATTGCGGTGATGGGAAGTGGCTCTTGGGGCACTGCCTTCGCCATGGTCCTGGCTGACGCCGGTGGTGATGTGACGATTTGGGGTCGCGAACCAGAAACTGTCACCGGTATCAATCGGGATCACATGAATGAGCGCTACCACCCGGGTCTGGCATTGCATGAGTCAATTCGGGCGACCACGAAGGCCGCGGAAGCTCTGGCGCAAGCCGATATCGTTGTGCTTGCTGTGCCGGCGCAAACCCTTCGGGAAAACCTCAGCCTATGGCGATCTAGGCTGCCACCCAACGCGGTTGTGGTCAGCCTGATGAAAGGCATTGAGATTGGTACGTCAGCTCGCATGAGCCAGGTGATTCACCAGGCTGGGGGAGTGCCCAACGAACAAATTGCGGTCGTTTCTGGGCCCAATCTGGCCCGCGAGATTGCCCAGAAGCAGCCCGCTGCAACAACGGTGGCGTGCGCCGATGAGTCGAGCGCGCGTCAGCTTCAGGATGCCTGTACCACCGAGTATTTCCGGCCGTATTGGACGACCGATGTGGTGGGTGTCGAAATCGGTGGTTCGGTGAAGAACGTGATTGCCTTGGCCAACGGAATTGCTGCTGGCATGGGTCTCGGTGAAAACTCCCAAGCCTCCCTCATCACCCGTGGACTAGCTGAAATGGTGCGACTTGGTGTTGCTCTCGGAGCCGACCCCCTCACATTTCAAGGACTTGCCGGCGTGGGTGATCTCATTGCCACCTGCCAGTCTCCGCTGTCACGTAATCGAACCTTCGGCACCAGTTTGGGGCGGGGTCTGACGTTCGCCGAAGCTACCGAACAGATGAAGCAGACGTGCGAAGGGGTCAAGAGCGCGCAGTCTATCTTCCAGCTCGCGTGCCAACACGCGGTCGAGATGCCCATCACCGAGCAGGTGGTGGCCGTGGTTCACCACGGCCAGCCGCCGATTCAGATGCTGGCGAATTTCATGGCGCGAGCACCTCGAGCCGAACCTGGCATGCCCTCGCAGTAGTAATTGTTCCGACCCGCTAAGGCGAGGAGGGAGTAAGGCTGCGCAGCGCCTGGTCTAGGTCAGACCACAGGTCTTCTGTGTTTTCGATGCCGACCGCGAGTCGAACCAGTGAGTCCGGTACCAGCGGACTTTCCTTTACCCATCTACGGCGACGCTCCAGGAGGCTTTCCACACCGCCGAGGCTGGTGCTGTGTATCCATAATTCGGTGGATTCACACAGTGCGGTGGCACGTTCGGCCGAACCAAGATCGATGCTGATGAGGGCAGCGAATCCCTTCATTTGGCGTTGCGCGATGTCGTGGCCGGGATGATCGGACAAGCCGGGATAGTGCACCTTCGCCACACCGTGGTGCCCGGACAGGCGTTCAGCAAGTATTTGTGCGGACGTGTGCGCGCGTTCATAGCGCAGGGTGAGTGTCCGAATGCCTCGCAGTAGCAAAAAGCACTCCAGCGCACCGGGAACGCTCCCGAGTAAGACGCGCTTCTCGCGCAGCATCTCAGCGGCAACCGGTCGCGCCGTCACCACCACACCGGCCATGAGGTCAGAGTGCCCGCCTAAAGACTTTGTTGCGCTGTGCAAAACATAATCGGCTCCTAGAGCAAGTGGATTCTGCCCGATCGGGGTAGCGAAAGTGTTGTCGCAGAGCACTTGTGCGCCCGCGTCGTGTGCCATCTGGGTGACCGCCGCGATGTCGATAATGTCGAGCATGGGATTGCTTGGCGTTTCTATCCACACGAGGTGAGCGCCGATGAATTGAGTGACGTCGACTTCACCCGTTGAATCCATGAGCGGGCGCAGCGTGATCCGACCTTCCTGATTCAGCTGACGTAGTCGGACGGCAACTCCGGTGTACAGGTGCGGTGGGGCAACGACTATGGCTCCCACCACGAGGCCATCTAGGACCGCTGACGCAGCCGCCATGCCCGTGGAGTAGACCACGCCATGTCCTCCCTCGAGGACTCCTACGGTCTGCTCAACCGCCAGCATCGCGGTCGTACCATCTCGGGCGTATTCCACTTCACCACCGGCCACGTACGCCGAAGCTGGTGTAATGGCGAGGTTTAACGGCTCACCCGGAAGGGTGGGGGGTCTACCAAGATGTACCACGGCAGTATCTACGGCCCAGGAGAAATCTAGCGAAGGTTCCCCGCGGGGCGGTGTTGCGGAAGATTCCGTTGAGGCACTCGGCATGGCGACGACCCTAGTTGACCGTAGTTGTCGATACCTTCTTATCGTGTTGGTGATGGCAGCGAAGTCGACGAACCTGGTCAAGATCGATATGTTCTGGCCGGAGAGCCCGTGACTGACCAACCCGGTACGCCACGCCGGGTTGCGGTTATCCTTGGTGGTCAGAGCAGCGAGCACTCCATTTCTTGCATCAGTGCGGCCGGTGTCATCCGTGCCTTGCTCGATGCGGGGTTCATCGTCACAGCGGTGGGAATTACTCGCGATGGTGGCTGGGTGCACTTACCCAATGGGCAGGTGTTGCAGATGGCTTCAGATGCCGCTCTGCCAGAGGTTCCTGCGAATGCCCGGCCTTTCGCTGCAGGTGTGCAGCCGGGAGCGACCGGCGGCCTCGGCGATGTTGCCGACGTAGTTTTTCCCGTCTTGCACGGTCCCTGGGGCGAAGACGGCACGGTGCAGGGATTTTTGGAGCTAACCGGGATTCCGTACGTGGGCTCGGGAGTTTTAGCTTCGGCAGTGGCGATGCATAAATCGACCATGAAATCGCTGCTGGTCGGGGCGGGGCTACCCGTGGGATCATGGTGTGCGGTGACCGCACAACGGTGGCGCAATTTCGCCGACGAAGTCCGCGCTGAAATTGAAGAACTTTCCTGGCCTGTATTCGTGAAGCCTGCCCGCGCTGGTTCATCAGTGGGAATCTCACGAGTGACAGATCCAGCCGGGATCTCAGCAGCAATTGATTATGCTCTCAGTTTTGATCCGCACGTCATCGTTGAGTCCGGTGTGGTGGCTGCTCGCGAAATCGAATGTGCTGTCATTACTGACGAAGATGGTGCGCCACGGGCTAGTTGCTGCGCTGAGATAGTTGTGGGTTCCGGGCATGACTTTTATGACTTCCAGGCCAAATATCTCGATGATGCAGCCACCTTGATTGTGCCTGCGGTGCTCAGTGAATCCCAGGCGGCCGCCGTTGAGGAATTGGCATGTCGTGCGTTCACGGTGTTGTCCTGCGAGGGGTTGGCTCGAGTTGATTTTTTCGTGACCGACGACGATGTGATCATTAATGAGGTCAATACGATGCCCGGCTTCACGCCCATCTCGATGTTTCCACGCATGTGGGCTGAGTCTGGCCTGGGCTATCAGCAGTTGGTTACGCATCTGGTCCACGATGCTTGGCGCCGTGGCACAGGATTGCGCTGAGTTAAGGCCGCGCATACGCCGGCCGGAGGCATGGCAGGTTAGGAGTCGATGGCAGCCAGGATCGGGCTGATGTCGGCCAACACGTTTGCTGGCGCCGGATAGTCTTGAGGCACGGCAATTTCCAGATAGACAGGATCGTCAGCACTGGGCCATTCCACAGCGGTGAACGCGGTCCCGGCCGTGAGCGTTTCGGGAAACCAGGCTATGCCGTTGACTTCAACCAACGCTGAGGTTGGTTCTAGCGCACCCGGACGCGCTACCCCGCAACGGAAAACGATCGGCGGCTCGCCCCACGCAGCCGTGCTATCGGACTCTGGCCGGGTGGGGCGTAGGCCAGCACCGTCGATGGTGTTGGGGAGCGCGGCCACCACTTCGGTGCATCGGGGGTTTAGGGGTTCAACGGGTGAGACGGCCACCTGGCGCCCGCAAGCGGCAGTGACACAGGCGACGCAGATGATGGCTCCAGTCGATAGCGCAATGCGCACCCTTTTGATTGTGCACGGGTAGATACGTCGATGCAAGACGATCAGAGCGTGACAATAGGACAGGTGAGTGTGCGGGTAATGCCGGGAATGGCCTGGATCGCGGAGAGCAGACCGTGGCCAAAGTCATCCATGGTCGCTGCCTCTGCCCGGACGATGACGTCGTAGGGACCGGTGACGTCTTCGACGACCGATACCCCGTCAAGGGTGCGAATGCTGGCCGTGACACCGGAAGCGGTCCCCACCTCAGTTTGCACCAGAATGTAGGCCTGTACGGTCACCGATGTCCTCCTTTGCTCCCCAAGCGGTCATGACCGGCCGCTGAGATCTGTTCGGGGTTGAGGTCAGAGACTAGCGTGCCCAAAGAACTACTCGGCGCCAGACGGGAGCCTTTCGTGCCAAACAACGATGCTAGACGCGTTATCGGGATCGGTGAATTCGACAACGGCGCCACATTGGCCGACGTTGGCGAAGGGGTGCTGGTCGAACGCATCAGCCTCCTGTGTGGGTCCGGCGGCGGGGCCGAGGCCCTAGGGGGGGATGAAGTCGTCGGCATCGGTGATGATGCTGCCGTCTTGCGCATCAGTAGCGGCCAGATCGTAGCGGCGGCCGACATGGCAGTTGCCGGGCGTCACTTTCGTACCGACTGGTCTGAACCAGAAGACATTGGCGCCAAAGTAGCTGCCGCGAACCTGGCCGACATCGCCGCGATGGGTGCGCAACCGACCTCATTGCTGGTCAGTCTCGGTCTACCCGCTGAGACAACCCTGGTGTGGGTCGAGCGACTCATGGAGGGGGTGATTGACGAAGCTGCACGGGCTGATGCGCGCGTGATCGGTGGCGACGTGGTGCGAGCGGACGCCATTGTCATCTCAGGAATGGCGTTGGGGGATGGGCAGGGCCGGCCCCCTGTCCGGCGTGCTGGTGCCCAACCAGGGGATGTGGTGGCCGTGGCGGGCACCCTGGGCTGGTCGGCAGCGGGCCTGGCCTTACTGACGCGCGGTTTTCGTTCCCCCCGCGTGCTCGTCGATGCCCACCGTCGCCCTCAACCGCCGTATCGGGCCGGCATTGATGCGGCACGTCATGGCGCCCACGCCATGATTGACGTCAGCGATGGACTACTCCTTGACCTGTCGCGGGTGGCGCAGGCTTCTGGAGTCATGATCAACGTGGATTCCACTCTGATGGCGATCGCTGAACCACTGGCCGCCGCGGCATCGGCTTACAATCTGGACCCGCTCCAGTGGGTGCTTGGCGGGGGAGAGGATCATGCCCTCGTGGCAATTTTTGCTGCTGATCAGGCACTGCCCGTCGATTTCACCGCCATCGGCACGGTTTCTCAGCTCGACGATGCTGGGACAGGTCAGTTGCATGTCACCGTTGATGGTCGTGCCCCCCAGATCGAGATGGGATTTACGCACTTTTCCTGACGTGGACTGCAATTGTGCGGTCGATCAGGCGGCGTTGGATCACCAAGGCGTTGGGGGAATTGAACAGTCGCTACGATGGACAAGCGCTGTAGTTTCCTGCCCAATTCGCACCAGGAGGATCTCGATCATGGCTCAATCGCCCGTCTCGGGTCACCATGACAATCATGGACAGACCCCGGCTGCTTGGACGACCGTCATCATCATCACCTTGGCTTTCCTCGTTGGCACCGTCGGCATGGTTATCGGTCAGTGGTGGATGTTCTGGGTTGGCGTTGGCATGGTCGTTCTCGGGGGCATCGTCGGCAAAGTGATGGCGATGGCTGGCCTGGGGATGCCCAGCCACCAGCCCACCGATAACCATCTGCACGGCTGAGTCTTCGTGGCTCTCGGCGGTCACGGCCTGGGAAAAGTGGCTGCCGGTCAACTCATTCTTGTCGTTGAAGATGACCCCGGAATCGCCGATGTGTTGCGGCTTTATCTCGAACGAGACGGCTTCCAGGTTGAGCATGTGGGCGATGGCGGCAAGGCCCTTGATGTCATTCGTAGTCGCCAGCCCGACGCGGTAGTTCTCGACGTCGGGCTGCCCGGTATGGACGGCACGACCGTGTGTCGCACGTTGCGCAATGAAGACAACTGGACACCCATTTTGTTTTGTACGGCACGTGACGATGAGGTTGATCGCGTGCTTGGCTTGGAATTAGGCGGTGATGACTACATCACTAAGCCATTCAGCCCACGCGAGGTCGTTGCCCGCGTCCGAGTGGCTCTCCGACACGCAACACCGCCGGCAGTGGGGGAGAACCTCCATCTTGGTGAATTGCACCTGGACCTATCCGCGCGTCGGTTGTTCGTGGCGGATCATGAAATCGACCTCACCGCAACTGAATTTGACCTCCTCGCTCATCTCATGTCGCACCCGGGTCGCGTGATCTCCCGGGACCAACTCCTGCTTGAGGTGTGGGGTTATGCATCGGCCATCAGTACCCGAACCGTCGATGTCCATGTAGCCCAAGTCCGCCACAAATTACAGGAAGCGTCTCCCATTCGCACGGTGCGTGGCGTGGGTTACGCAGTCGACGAGCCGCCATCATGAACTCGCCATCCAACAAGCAGTACGACGTTGTCACCCGCCGGCGGAGCAGCCTCGCCACGCGCATGATTGCCATGTGCATTTTGGTGGCCACCGTGGTGGCCGTCGTCGCCACAGCGGCCGCTTTTCCGCTGATTCGTGGCACCGCCGAGGCCACAGCACGTGGTGATCTGGCTCGGTTGGCAGATCTCACGACCGCCACGGTGCAGAAGAAGCGCGATGGCCGATTTGTGGTCCCACCGCAGGTGGCTTCCTCGTTGCGGGCCCAAAACGTGAGTGCCTACGTGTTGTTTGCAGGTACCGAAGATCTCCCGGCCGGATTGACCGAAGCCGATGTCGAACAGGTGTTGGCAGGTGAGTCGCTTTCGGCGACTGCTGATTCCGCCGAGGGCGAAGTTCTGATCGAGGGACGCCCCTCGCAAGACCAAGGTGCTGTCTTCCTCATTCAGCCGAGCAGTGTTGTGTCCGCGCCCACCCAAACAGTCCTTCTGCGGTTCGCAGGGGCACTTCTGCTCGGCATCGCCGTATCAATCGTGGTCGCCGTTCTCGTAGCGCAGCGCGTGACCCGACCGCTTCGTCGTGCTGCTGATGCTGCGGACCTGCTGGGCAGCGGCGAGCGCGATATGCAGATAAATCCAGAGGGTCCCGCCGAAGTCGCACGAATCTTGGACTCACTCAATCGACTCAGCGGCGAACTCACCATGTCTGAGGGTCGCCAGCGTGAATTCCTACTCTCAGTTTCCCATGAACTACGCACTCCGCTCACCGCTGTCCGCGGCTACGCCGAGGCTTTAGGCGACGGCCTCATCCCCGCGCACGACCTCCAACGCGTGTCCCAGTTGGTGGTGTCTGAAACACAGCGACTCGAACGACTGGTGGCAGACCTGCTCGACCTGGCCCGCCTGGGCGCTGTGGACTTCCACGCTGAGCGGGTCCGGTGTGATGTGTCATCGGTCATCACCCAGGCGCAGGCGCATTGGCAGGAGCGATGCGGACGATTAGGCGTGCAGTTAAGTGTGGAGGTTGCCGCTGATTTGGTCGCGGTGGCCGATGCGGTCCGGCTGCGCCAAGCCATCGACAACCTGACCGAAAATGCTCTGCGGGTGACCAGCGAGGGACAACGCATTCGATTGCGAGCCCTTGCTGCCACCGGTCACCACGGTGGGTCTGAGGTGGTCGTGGAGGTCAGTGACAGCGGGCCCGGTCTGACCGCCGACGATGCCCACCTGGCCTTTGAGCCCGGCGTCCTTTATGAACGCTACCGAGGAGTGCGGAAAGTGGGTACCGGGCTCGGTCTGGCGATCGTGGGTCGCTTGGCTGCCGCTATGGGGGGAACGGCATCTGCTGGTTCCAGTGACCTGGGTGGAGCTAGTTTCACGATTCGGTTACCTGCGGCCACTGCGGAGTGATTCCGCTAGCCACGCCGGCGAGCAGCGCGTAGGGTTCCGGACATGGCACTTGGCCACCCCGCATCCGACGTAGCCGCTCAGGGGCAAGTGCTGCGGCCCGGGCGAGTAAAGGACTTCCGGCGGCGGTGGCGCCGAATGATCGCTCCGATCGTCACCATTGTGGGCTTGCTCGCGGCAACGGCATACGTTCGCCAGATTGATCCCAACGTTGCCGGGCACTACCCGGGTTGCCCCACGCAGGTTTTCTTCGGCATTGATTGCCCCGGATGTGGTGGCCTACGAGCCACGCATGCCTTGGCTGAAGGAAATGTGGCCGAGGCAGTTGACCAGAATCTGCTCGTCGTCATCCTCTTCCCACTAGTGGTTGTTTTGCTGGTGGCCTGGCTCTGGCGCGCGTGGCGTGGTGAACTGAGCGATCCGGCGTCGATGACTCCCCGACAGCGACGCTGGAGTCAGCTGGTGCCGATCATCCTGCTCATGGCCATGGTGGTGTTCACCCTGGTTCGTAACCTGACCCCGTATGGCGCTTCGGGGATTGGCTAGCCAGGAGTCCCACGGGGTGGTTTCTCCCGTGGTGGCTTCAGCGTCTACTCTGGCCAGATGATGCCGGTGCGCCACAGCGGAGGCACCCATGTCTGTCCTTGACGACATCGTCGCGGGGGTTCGCATCGACCTCGACCTGCGCATGGCCTCGGTTCCACTTCCGGAGGTGAAAGAACAGGCCGCCAGACAACCTGGTGCCTACGACGCACAAGCCGTCCTGCGCGCCCCCGGCGTGGGAGTCATCGCCGAAATCAAGCGAGCCAGCCCCAGCGTTGGTCCGATGGCAGCGATTGCCAACCCGGTAGAACTAGCGAAGGAATACGAAGCCGGCGGCGCACGCATGATCAGTGTGCTCACCGAAGAGCGTCGCTTTAACGGATGCCTTGACGATCTGAAGATGGTGAGTCGGGCCGTTGAAATTCCCACCCTGCGCAAAGACTTCATTGTGTCGAGTTATCAGTTGTGGGAGGCCAGGGCCGCC
>Ga0208413_1001919_pt1 | contig 12538 bp, 9 predicted proteins | sample AntAceMetag02UKD_FD_184761 | JGI IMG/M metagenome (GOLD analysis project Ga0208413, IMG submission 184761) | Saline lake microbial communities from Ace Lake, Antarctica - Antarctic Ace Lake Metagenome 02UKD (SPAdes) (version 2) | ecosystem: Environmental > Aquatic > Non-marine Saline and Alkaline... | reverse complement strand
GATTTAACAACGACCTAAAAGAACATTTTAATGTATTAGGCTTTTGTGAAGGTAATAAAAAGACACAAGGTACGTTTGTGCAAGAGCGGGCGTTTGTGGGTTGACAAAGTTTAAGAAACGTGTTATAAAATCTTTAAAATACTAGCAGGTAAAGTATAAATTTTATTTTCTGCCTTTAGTCCATCCTAATAATAAATATTCGTCTAATAAATCTTTATCTATTCTTTTCCTTTGTCCTTCTTTATTAATCCAAACTGATCCTTTTTTAACTGGTGCCAACTTCTTTTTAATCCATCCTTGATTTATATAATCTTCAAGTTCAGCTTCTTCGCATAAAGTATATCTATTTTTGATTTTATGGTATATCCATATTTTTCCTTTAGTAGGAGATTTGGCATAACCCAACTGCCAGCCTTCCTTAAGGTATTTGTCTACTTCAAGAGAATCTATTGCTATTCGGTTATTACCTTTATAAACATAAACCTTTCCTTTGTTAGACGGTTCTACTCCTCCTAAAAACCAACCATTGTTTAAGAATTCTTTTAATTTAATTTTGTCAACTGCTATAACTTCGCCTGTGTTAGTATTAGTAATATGTCTAAGATTCTTTGATCCTTTATTAAATCCTCCGAAACCTCCAGTTACAATGTTGTAAACGTCAGACCTGCTAACAAATTCTTCAGTGACAATTTCTTTTTCTTTTTCGAACATCTCCTCAGGAGAATCGAACAGATGCAAAATTTCTCTTTTAAAGTTTTCTGCACCGTATTTTTTAATTGCATAGTGTAGCATTTTTCCACTACCCATGTATCCATCGTTAATGTCGTTAGTAGAGTGTGCGCCTATATAAACCTTACTGTTAATTAAATTTGTAGTTTTGTATATTAGATGATATTTGTTTTTTCTTGATTTTGATAAGTTTGCCATTGACTTCCCTTGTAAATAGTGTATACTGTATTTATACAATTGCTTGCAAATACGGAAAAAAATATGTTTAAACAAGATATAAAGCGGATTGGTTGGGCCTGTAAGTATCTATATCACAATCAAACACAGAAGAAGAAAGTACTAGAAGAAATTCAGCGTCCGCTAAATACTCGTAGCACAACAGTACAGTGGCTTAACAGACAAACTGTTGATGTAGCCGAGCAACGCTTGTGGGACATTATGGTCCATAACATTGCCGCATACAAAAAGTTGATTGAATATGTTGGAAGCCTTCCTCCACAACTTAGAATGGTACGACTGGGTAGTGATGTATTACCTGTTTATACACAGCGTGACTGGAGTTACTACTGGCAGCGTGCTGATGTTGTTGCTTATTTGGAGAAACACTACGGCGCTGTAGGCGAAGCAGCAAGAGCATTGGATGTACGACTCAGTATGCACCCTGGTCAATTTACTGTACTTGCAAGCGACAATGAAGAAATAGTAGAACGGAGCATTGAAGAATTTGAATATCACGCCACTCTCATCCGCTGCATGGGTTACGGACGATCATTCCAAGATTTTAAATGCAACGTCCACATCTCGGGTCGACAAGGTCCATCCGGTATCAAACGTGTCCTCTCAAGATTATCTCCAGAGGCGCGAAATGTTATTACAATTGAGAACGACGAAAACTCGTGGGGACTCGACGCAAGCCTTGAACTTGAAGGAGACCTTGCCCTCGTTCTCGACATACATCATCACTGGATTCGCACAGGTGAATACATTCAGCCCACAGATGATAGATATCTACGTGTGATTGACAGCTGGAGAGGCGTGCGTCCGGCTATACATTACAGCTACAGTCGTAATGAACATTTACCCTTAGACTTTGCACATGATAGTTTGCCCGATATGCCCGCATTGCTTGCGGCAGGTCATAAGAAACAGAAGCTTAGAGCACACAGTGACTATTATCCTAACTCAGCAGCTAACGACTGGGCATTGTCTTTCTTAGAATATAGTGATATTATGGCAGAGGTAAAATTTAAGAACATTGCTTCTATTGAGCTATACAACTATGCTGTTAAGAGTGGAGCAATTCAGGGAAATGTTTATACACACCGTGAGTTTGAGTCTTCAACTTCCTCAGAGTATCTCGATGGAACTTTACCTGTTTCTCAACTTCAACAATCGGGTATTCTCCAAGTAGCATAATAGCACGGGCATACTCGTTGTAATCTTGTGTAAAACGGGTATGCCAAGTGTTCCACGATTTAGCTTCTTTGTCAGCAGTTTTGTACCATTCCTTTAGGCTTGCAGATTGTTTGGCAACTGCTTCACTTCTGTCGGGATTAGTAGCATGCCATTCTTTCAATCCTTGAGCAGTTTTAGTATTAGAAGTTCCTCTACGTTTAGCCATTGCTTTTGCGTGATTCTTTTTATGTTCTTCTGTACGTGAAGGTTTAGGAATGCCTTTTTTAACTTTACTCCAATGCTCACGCAATTCCTGACTTGGAGTTCCGCCTTCACCGCCAGATGTCATATTAACAAGTATTCCGCCTGCTGACTTTAGTCCGTACTTTGCAATAAGTTCTATTTCTAAATCCCACGCTTCTTGCTCAGTTAGATTCTCTGTTAATAGTTGTATGCGTGTGTTGTCTTTAGGTTTGATTTCTGCGCCGCTTGAACGACGATGTGATTTCCACGCTCTGTCATCTTTGCCCTTACCTATGTAGTAAGGTGTCTGATCTTCGCGGATATATTGGTAAACATAATAAATATTCATGCTGATAGTTCCTTTTTAACTGTTAGAGTAGTCAGATGTTAGAGCATCGTGGACTACACTTTTATTTATCATTTTGTGGACATTATGTGCGAGTCTAAAGTGGTTGACATACACCATCTTCACTGTTATACTTAAACTTAAACTTAAACTTATACAATAAATACATGACAGGAGAAGAAGACTTTCTTCTCAAATAAGGAGAAACAAAATGAGCTATCTCAACAAGATGTATGGACGCAGCCCCAGCCAGACACAGTCCCAGGCTGATAAAAATCCTAACCGTGTAGCAGGTGGTCTACGAGCGCAGGGTGTTGATCGTTTTACAATGGTTGCTGAAGACGGATCTAACAAAGAAATACCCACACTGGAATATGTTCGCAGTTTAGAAGAACAACTCAAAAAAACACGAGCCGCTTTCACCGTATTAGAGCGAAAGCAGGCTCGTCAAGAACGTAGTATTGAACAGCTAATTAATCAAGTTAGCTCGCGTCCTTAGGCTTACGTCCACGCTTTTTAGGAGCCTCTGCGGTTTTTACCGCTGGGGCTTTTTTAGTGACTTCTTTTTTTGTCTTTGTAGGCTTAGTTTCTACTGGCAACACTTTTTTAACTACCTGAGTAGCAATTGTAGCAGGTGCTGCAACAGCAGGAGTAGTAGTACCTAAAAGTTTTTTTAACCATGTGATCATCGTCTATCTCCTTTAACAATCTATTTATATAAGTAATTAGTAGAGGGAGAAGAGAAACGATGGTTGAGTTGGCAAAAAATTGGATACTGGCTAGAGTACGCGAAAGAACATCATGGGACGGTGCAATACTGATAGGCGCAGGCGTTGCATATCTTGTGATAGAACCAATCGGCACAGTAGTAGCCTATGGTGCTATTGCGTACGGAGCATGGACTATTTGGAAAAAGGAAAAATAATATGGCTAAATCATGGGCAACTAAGAAAAAAGGTAACCTAAAAGCATCAACTAAGTTTGGTTCCAAAGGCAAATAATTATAATTTGCTGATAGGAATATTGCTGCTGGCGTGTAGATTCCAAACCTGCTTGCGTTCTATGCCTTTCTTTTGAGCGAAACGTTTAGCATCACAGTTAGAGCACACATGAAAATAATTATTGCTTAATCGTTTCGGATCCATTGATCCTCTAGCACGATAAAATTCTTGATCACAACAGTCACAACGAAACACTATATAGGTACAACTGCGATAATACTCGTGTTCTGTGCCTAATTTGCTGCGTCTAACGTGCCGGGTTTGCTCTGTAAATTCTCTTATGAACATACATATATTTACATTAAGATTATAAAATCATACGATAAATATTGTTAACAAGAGGTAAAATATGAGCATTTGCACACTTACACCAACAGCCAAAGCACAGATAAACAAACTATGCGAAGAAAATAACTGTTATGCTATAAGCCTTAATCTAAAAGGTGGCGGCTGCGCTGGTTTTGAATATGACTGGGGAACTGTTGCAGATAGTTCAGATCTAAATCCCGGTGACGAAATAATAGAAGCTGACAGTGGTAGATTCGTAATTGGTTCAACCAGCTTGATGTTTTTGATAGGAACTGAAGTTGACTATGTGCGTAGTCTAGTAGGTTCAAACTTTGAGATAAGAAATCCTAATGCAAAATCAAGCTGTGGCTGTGGCGTTAGTGTAAATTTTGATATGGATAAAATTCCACAACTTACGGAATAAATGGAGCGTTTAAATGGCAAGACAACAGGTTGACATTGGTGTAGAAGGTAATGACGGTACTGGCGATAGCATTCGCGAAAGTTTTCGCAAAGTAAATAATAACTTTCAAGAACTATATGCTGTGTTTGGTATCGGTGGACAGATCAGCTTTACTGATCTAAGTGATACGCCAAACACCTACGAAGGCAACGAAAACAAAGTACCCACAGTAAGATCAGATGGTAGTGGATTAAACTTGTTAGAACTTGCCTCAGACAATGCACTGGATGGCGGAGTTGACACAATTGGTTTTGACTTTAGCGTTGACGGTAAGCTGATTGTTAGACAGCTGGTATCTCGTGTTTCTAACGATCCAGAACCAACACTGGGCGGTCCTCTCAACGCAGCAACACAGCCTATTGCAGGTATAACAGTTAGTCAAGCAGCCGTTGATACTTTTAACTCAGTATATGGCACTGACTTTGATATAGGCGATCTAGTTATTAACAAAAGTTTCGCCGATAGAAACTATCAAGAAAAAGAAGTGGCAGGCGGCGGCATACGTCTAGCTGACGAACCTGTTGGCGCAACACAGTACACAGTTACAGCTAATAGCCTAAGCTTGGGTAATTTTGTTGCGCCGAGTCACGGACTGAGTGATGCGTTTAATGGTGCTGAATTTATTTTTCGCACAATAGGAACAGAACCATTTGGTGTAACCAACGAAGGTTCAGTGTTTATCCAAGTTGTAGACGGTGATACTCTGGCGTTTTACAACAGCGAAGCTGATGCTATCAACAACACTGGGCGCATACTACTGAGTGGTGGTACCGGCACATTTACTATCACTGACGCAGCATATGATCCTAGTTTGCCGGGCAATTGGTTAAGCAATGTAGCTATTCCTAGAAAGAGTGCAGTTCGTCGTCAGGGCGACAACATGACTGGTGCGCTTAATCTGTTTGATCACCCAGGTGAACTAGCAGGCACAGGTCTTCCAAATGGTCCAGATGACCTACAGGCTGCTACAAAACTGTATGTAGACAATGCCGCTGCATCTAGTCAAGTAAACCTATTTGTAAGTACCAGTGGAAATGATCTACAAACATTCACCCCAGACGGTAAAGAAGGTCGCGCTCCTAGTTACGCCTTCCGTACTATTAATGCTGCGGCTCAAAAAGCCGAAGAACTGATAGAAGCTGCACCGTTTGAACCCGGTCCGTACCTGCAGACTATGACGTTTAATAATGGTGCTGCCGCTGCAAATATTGTTACAGCTGGCATAGCCAGTCCTATCCTAGGACGTATAGATGCTAGAACATTGATTCTGAAAAACAAAGAGTTTGTAGCCAAAGAAGTTACAGGTTATATTGATGCTACATTCCCTGATTTCGCCAACAGTTATAGTAAAGAAATCTGCCAACGAGATGTTGGATATATTCTAGACAGTGTTAGCTTAGATGCGCTGCTGGGTAACAATGCAAACTATCTATCTCGTTGGTCTGGTATACGATATTATTCAAACGTAAGTGCGCAACGTGCTATTGGTTCACAGCGTATACAGACTATTGCTGGTATTGAATATGCTAAGACACTGGTAACACAATTTATCTTAACAAACACAGCACCATCTATACTGTATCAAGATCGTGTTGCACAGGTTATTGATTTAGGTGAAGTACCTGACACTTCAGCAGATGAAGCTATTGGTGCTAAATTTGATATTGTTCTTGACGTAATCAATGACGGTGTACTAAATGCGCCGGCTATTGTTGATGGTCAAACTACTTACAAAATCAACATATCGAATGATAATCTTGGATTTATTGATCAAGCTAATCCGGAAAACACTGATATTATTCCCGGAAAGGTAGTGAGAGGTAAAAACTCAGGAGCAATTGGTCGTATTATTGATTATAGATACGAAGCTGGTGATAGAGCAGTAAGCGTAGCAACCACAGACGAAATTGAAGTACAACTGTTAGAGCCGTTTGAATTTGAAGAAGGTGAAGAACTAGAATACGGAAATATTGTAAGAGAAACACAGATCACTATACGTGTTGAAAGTGGCATTTACGAAGAAGATTATCCGATTCGTGTACCTGCGAACGTTTCGGTCAAAGGTGATGAGTTTAGACGTTGTATTGTGCGTCCAAAGCAGCGTGTATCACAGTCACGTTGGGCAAACACTTTCTTCTATAGAGATGCAGAATTTGATGATCTTATATTAGGTAAGTCAAATATTGAAGCGGTTGCATTTGATCCACAAACTAATGCATCTAGAACCCCAGGTACATATAGTGTAAGTTTATGGACAACAGATAAATTAGGCAAAGATGCAGAATTTGATATTACCATTGGAGGCGACGGCGCAATAACAGACATCACAATTACTAATGCAGGCAAGGACTTCCAACACGGTGAACGACTAACTGTTAGCGATAATCTATTAGGCTCAGGCGGCGCTACTAGCATTACATTTACAATTGCTAATGTTCCTAACGGTATTGAATATATAAATCCTTTAACTGGAAGAGCTGATGGATATTTTGGTTATCATTACCTAACACAGCCCGAAAAATTAAAAAATATCGGCGAAGGTTATGAAAACGTAGGCAACTGGGAAACTGCTGCTCTGTCTTTGATTGACAATAGAGAATTTATACAAGAGCAGGTAGTGAACTTTGTTGAAGATCAATATCCTGCGCTGATCGGATCTGCTGGATATTCTAGACCTGCATGGGCTAGAGATGCAGGATCAATCGTAGATGCTCTAGTTAAAGATCTACGCAATGGTGGAAATGAGTTTAGTTTAGAAGCTCAGGGCCAGTTTAATGCCAGCACAGTCGCTGCTGGTACAGAAACACAAAAAGCTGCAAGCATAGAATACATTGCCACAATAGGTAAAAGAATTATTAGAGGTCTGGCACCAGTTACAATATACGGAGTAAGCCCTGAATTTACGTTCGATGACTTTAATGGCGACGGCGATCCAGCACAATGGCAATCGCGCCGAACCTATCGTTTAGGAAATGTTGTTAAGTTTACAACTGGGTTGGGAGTAACAAGTTACTATACACCTACAAAAGAACATATATCAGGCAGCACATTCAGCACTGGAGAGATAGCAGAATTTTGGAGAGTAATAGACGGTCCTAGTGTTGTGTTACAAAACTTGATTAATACCGTTAAGTTTGCATTTAATGCAGAGTACAATCCGCCACTGAGAAACGATGAGATGGATGTGTTCTTGATGAACGATGCAACTATTGTGCGAAATCTAACAGTGCAAGGACACGGTGGATTTATGTGTGTGCTTGATCCAGAAGGCCAAGTACTAACTAAATCACCATACATTCAAACTGGTTCAAGCTTTTCGAAATCGCTTAATAAACAAGCGTTTAGGGGTGGATTGTTTGTTGATGCGTTTGTAGGTAACTCGGCTGTACAAGTTACAGAAAAAGTAGACGGCAATGCATTTAGATTAAGGATTCAAAGTTTAGGTTCTCCTACACAGCCACAAGGATTGTTTGTTAGACGTCCAGAAACACCGAGTGCGTTTTACATAGACGGTAGACGTTTCCAAGTTAACGCAGTAACAGCATACGATAAAAATGCAGGCACTGCAGAACTTATATTGTCAAGAAACTCAAACAGCGGCACAGGATTTACCGGTGTAACTAGTTTACTAGGAACCGGCGTTGATCTTGACGACTTTAGCACTCCAATTCCACTTACACTACAAACAGCTGGTAACAGAAGTATCTTAGGCAATGACTTTACACAAGTTAACGACTTGGGTTACGGACTAGTTGCTGCAAACGGCGCCCTAAGTGAAATGGTTAGCATGTTTACATACTACTGCTACGCTAGTTATTATGCTAAAAACGGTGCTGAAATTAGATCACTAACGGGGTCAAGTTGTTATGGTGAGTTTGGTCTAGTTGCCGAAGGGTCGGATCCTAATGAGATTCCAGATTCAATTGCACTATATCAAGATATGACGCAGCCTGCTAAAGCATTTGATGTAGATGCTATTCTTACACTAACAGGTCCTGTTATTTTAGAAGCTGGCGAAGAAATCACACAAACACTTACTGGTGCAGTTGGTAAGATAGCAGTATCAACAAGTCAAACTGGCGGCAGCAATGTACTATATATAACTGATATTTCTGGAGCATTTGACACAACTAATGAATTAAGTATTACTGGTCCTATTACAGGTGACTCTACAGTTACCGCACTGGGAGCAAATAGTGTCCCGATAATTGTAGACTCTAATGGGTACGACAACCCAGTTGAAGGACTTTCGGTGTATGTGTACGATATGCAAGACGCTCCGTCAAACAGATCAGAAGTTAATATATATCATCCCACTCGTCCTGCATTCGCACGTTATGAAGTTGCAAATGCAGAAATTGTACAACATGTAGTTGGTGAATACGCAGACCTTGGTGCATCAGATTATACTAAAACTACAGTAAATGGTAGTGCAAGTGGGTTTGTATTTACACTAACTAAAACAATTGATGCGGGATACCGTGCAACATTCCAAGTAGCAGAAGACGGCACAGACTATACAGTAGGAGATACATTTGTAGTAACTGGTGATAAGCTTGGTGGCGAAACGCCTACAAACGATTGTACAGTTACAATAGACGCAGTTGCACTAGCAGATGGCGCAGTAACCGAAGTAAGTGCAAGTGGTACTATTGCAGTTGAAGCAAGTACTCCAATGTATAGTGGTAAGGTTTATAAGCTTAACTTTAGTACAGGCGATGCAACATTCAGCGCAAATGGTCTGTTAGAAATTGTACCATTTAACACTAGTATAGTTTATTATCGTAATCAAACACATATTATTAGTGATTTGGCTCGTCCAGATGTACTAACTATTCGTCCAAGCACTGCACTAACTTTTGATGAAAATCCAGACTTTGTTTATAGAAGTATTAGCTTCTTAACCAGTGACAGTTTAGGAGATGATTTGCCTACTAATACTGCACAAGCAGGATTAGACAGTTCATACGATTTTATTAGATTAACTATAGATCCTGCTAAAGCACAAGAAGTTGCACTGGCAAATACCGGTACTACAAAAGGTGGAACAGCAGGCGACACAGTACTTGCTGTTAAATTAGCAGATACTAACGAAATATTTAGACTTAACAACAACGCAAGAACGCCCGGAGCAAATAGGCCGGCAGGTTGGACAGCGGACTCATTAACAATTGAATCACCTATTGTGACTTGGGGCGGAAAGAAGCATTATGTGTTTAACTATAGAGGCGTTGGTGTTGGTGACATAGTTGAAGAACCAAGTGAAGATAACATATACGCAATTGTTGACCTAGTTGATTATGATACAATTAACCAAACAGACGCAACTGGTATCGCAAGCACAGTAGTACTAGGTTCGGAACTTGTTACTCTACGTGCAGGTCTCAAAGCTGGCGCTACTGGTAGTGTTACAGTTAATATTAGTACTTGTCGTGCAAGTGGACACGATTTCTTAGATATCGGTACAGGCGGGTTCAACTCAAGCAACTATCCAAATGTCATTTTTGGCGAGCCAGGCGAGAAGAAGGAAGCTAACGAAGTTATCGAAAAAGGTAAAGGTCGTGTGTTCTATGTGAGTACAGATCAAAATGGTATTTTCCGTGTAGGTCGATTCTTCGCAGTAGACCAAGGAACTGGTACAGTTACATTTAGTGCAAGTCTTGCACTGTCAGACGTTGATGGACTAGGCTTCAAACGCGGTGTTGTTATTACTGAATTTAGTACTGACACGGCAATGGTAGATAATGCTTCAGATACAGTACCAACAGAAAGTGCTGTGCGTGGCTATGTTAACAGACGATTAGGATATGATGTAACAGGTGCTCCTGTTGCTAATAAATTAGGCCCTGGTGTACTTGCTCCAAACGGTGCTGTTCCGATGACAGATAATCTAAACGCTGCTGGAAATACTATCACTAATCTAAGTGCACCAGTAACAGCATCTGATGCTGCTACAAAAGCTTATGTAGACAACGCAGCAGGCGGTCTAGATGAAATACAAGATCTGCGCAGTGTCGAATATAATCAATACGATGTAGGACAACTATTAGTTGCTACTGGGTTTAAAAAACTAATTGTTAGTGCAGGTAGTGTAGTAGGAGGTCCTTTTGAGCGAGGGAACGAAATTTCTGGCACAATTACCGGAGCAACTGGACTGATAGTTGATGTAAAAACAGACACAGTACTTGAAGGAGCAGTTGTAGAAATTACATATACTCCACTTACCGGTGAATTTAGCGATGGTAGGCCTGCAGGCTTATCGCTAGATCCCGATATTATAAGAGTAATCGGCGGCACTCAAGGGTTAGTTATAGACGGACCGGTCGATGAATGGGCAAACGGTGTTGCAAATCCTGCAAGTGATATATTGATTACTACTAACAGAGAAGTTACAGTGGTAGGAAGCACAGTAACAGATAGATTTACTACACTAAACTTCCAAATAAATCCTAACAGTATTGTAAACTCAGATGTTAATGCCGGTGCTAACATAGCTCAAAGCAAGCTAAATCTTAACGCAGCTACAACTAGATCAAATGCTATATCTATCAGTCAAGCAGACCTAGGCGTTGCTGCGTTTGATAGTATTGTGTTTGCTAACACGGACGGATGGATAACCATTGCTGACGGTCAGTTGCCGCTTAAAAAAATACAACGTATACAGGACGGCAATGTTCTGGGTAATTGGAGTGGTGACAGTTCAGATAACGATATTGATCAAATACCGTTTAGCACAGTTATTCAAGAAGGCGGCGGCTTAGCTGATGTTGATTTTACATCTATTGTCACAGCGGTTAGTGATCCAGGCGAAGCACTGATTAAGACTGGTGCTGGTACTTACGGTATCTCAAACGTGACCACAACTGGTGAAGTAAACTCAATAGTAAAAACTAGAGCCAATGGCAGTGTACAGGCCAACAGTCTAATATTGGGCGGGGACAGTACATACGAAATCCTAGCACTGGATACTACAACTGTGGTGTTTAAAACTCCGGCGCAGGGTGAAATATTAAGAGCAGTTGGCGGTAGTGGCGGAGTTTCGCCCACATTTCCAACAGTTGAAATACCCGGCAGTGTTAATATAGCTGGCACAGGTGTTTCAGAAAGCGTTCTACAAAACCAATCAACACTTAATGGTGAAAGCAGACTGGCTGTTGACTGGATCTATTCTAGCTTTATTGAAGCAGCAGGTGAAAAAGGTTCAGCTTCAACTGGTTTAGCAATTGGTGCAGGCACTGGTGTTACTACCACAGGTCAAGTAGCTATTGTAACAGGCGACAGCGGCACTAGTTCAAGTGTTACTCCGTTTATTTTTAGCTCAACAGGAGTAACGCCAGATACTGACAATGCTTATGATATAGGCAGTGCTTCTCGCAAGTATGCTAACATATACGCAACACTGTTCCGTGGTACTGCTACTGAATCATACTACGCTGACTTGGCAGAAAATTATCTAGCAGATGCAGATTATGAGCCAGGTACTGTAGTAGTATTCGGTGGCACAGCCGAAGTTACTATAAATACCGAAAAAGACACACATCGTGTAGCTGGTGTTGTGACTACAAATCCTGCACACTTGATGAACAGTCACCTCAAAGGCGATCATGTCACAGGCATTGCGCTTACAGGTCGTGTTCCATGTAAGGTGATTGGCAAAGTTCAGAAAGGTGATATGTTGGTGGCCAGTGCTATACCTGGTTATGCTATGGTAAACAACACACCCGGTGTAGGAACTGTGATAGGTAAAGCATTAGAAGACAAAACAACCACAGATCGTGGTGTAATAGAAGTAGTGGTAGGTAAGCACTAATGAAAAAATCGTATGTAGATAGGTTAATTCAACGTGGTGCGCAGACCAGCACTGATACAAAAAATACGCAGCAACGTCAAGTAGTTGCTACAGCAGGAAAACTGAGAATACAAGTGGGCAAAGGAAAACCAACACATGGCCAAACAAACCGTTAATTTAGGAACCAGTGCAAACAAAGGTGATGGTGATCCGTTACGTACAGCATTTGACAAAGTAAATGATAACTTTACAGAAGTATATGGATTATTGGGCGCAGAAGGTGG
>Ga0208413_1001916_pt1 | contig 12556 bp, 10 predicted proteins | sample AntAceMetag02UKD_FD_184761 | JGI IMG/M metagenome (GOLD analysis project Ga0208413, IMG submission 184761) | Saline lake microbial communities from Ace Lake, Antarctica - Antarctic Ace Lake Metagenome 02UKD (SPAdes) (version 2) | ecosystem: Environmental > Aquatic > Non-marine Saline and... | reverse complement strand
GGCGAAACGTCGACGTGTGGCGGACATGCTGTTCTCTCTTTCAGTATCACCCCCATTTTAAGAGGGCCCACTGTCCGAAAACACCGTGGCAGTCCAGACAACTACCTCTTCGTCTGAAAGATTCGCGCACTACTTTGACTATTTTCATGACCAGGTCTTCAATTCATACGTGGGATTTGTCCTGCGAACCCAAGGTGGTTTAGACGCTTAGAAGACGGTACGGTGTTGTGGTGAGAGTTCTGTTTGTGCTTCAGCGGATGCACCCAAATGTTCGTGAGATTCACAAAGCCCTAACGTCTTCCGGTATCGGTTGCACTTTTGTCGTAGCTGGAGTCGGGCCATCTGAACCGGAACTTTTTATCGACAGAGTTCCGATGGAACATGGGATCACTTCTGCAGAAGACGTTAGGTCATTCTTTAATCAGCTTGAGCCGGATCTTCTGATCCAAAGGGACTTTGGCGGAGTTTTCCATAACTTTTGGACGTGTGCGAAATCCAAGGATATTCCTTCCTATGTCTACGATCAGAACCCTGCACAGGTTCCACTTCTCGATTTGCTTGTCAGACCACTCCGTGTAATTCGTTTTGGTCGTGACTCTTTGAGGTTGAGGTTGAAGTTGGGCAGCTACCGACGAATAACACCTGTTGAATATTGGGGGAGCCCGGGAAGGTGGGTGCCAAGGAACACAACCTACATACCGTTTCCGATGGAGGCAAAGGCTCAGCCGGTGTTTGCGGCCCCCAGAGAAAAGCTATCTGTGTTGACAGTTGCAAAGCACGGGCAGAAACGGAAGCGCGTCCACTGGCTCCTGCGCTCGTTGGCAGGTTACAACAACCCGATTCAGCTTGATATTGTGGGCTCTTCCCCTCCCTCAAACTCGAGAGGGCGACACGCATGGGACAGAAAGCTCCGTCTCGCGGCGTCAAGAATTAATCCGACTGTTATTTCCGTGGTGTTCCACAATGACCTCAACGAAGAAGAGCTATCCCAGCTTTACTCACAAGCGGATGTATTCGTCCTGCCTGCAAAACGGGAAATGATTGCGATATCCCCTTTAGAGGCAATGGCGTGGGGGCTCCCAGTGCTTGTGAGTTCCGACGGTGGCGCTGTACCCTACGTTTCTCCGACAGGAAAGACAGAAGTGTTTCGATCACGCTCATTTTTTAGCTTTAACAAAAAACTCCTGGTCCTCCTTCAAGATTCCAGGTTGAGGGAAACAGTTCGGCTAAAGGGCCTTGAGGCGGTGTCTTCGACACACTCTTATTCGTCATTCGTATCTAAAATTCTTGAATTGCACGAGCTAAGACCGCTAAGTTCAAGTTAGGCGGCTGGTTGGTATGGTTTGACCTCTAGATTTCTGGACTGTGTCGAACGACCGCAATATCTTTGGCGCTGTCACCGAAACAGAGTATTTTTCTTCCCACCCCGTTTTTCCTCTAAAACCCATCTCCAAAGACTGTGCGGGGCTATTTTTGAAAATCGTTAGGTGAGTAGTCCAGTCTTCATCCTTCGCAACAAGGTAGCCGTTGACCCCATGGGACACAATTTCGAGGTTCACTCCGATGGGTGATGCCACAACAGGTTTTGAGAACGCCATATATTGAAGGATTTTGAAACCGCATTTCCCGCGTGCCCATTCATCGTCAGTTAATGGCATGATTCCAACATTCAAGCTCAGAAGAAAATGCTTTTCCGCTTCTAACGACCAGTCTTCCATCACGAGGTTACGAGATACTATGGGCGGTAGACCAGAGCCCATGATTGCGAGTTGCCCCTCTAGATCCTCGGCGATTTTTATAAAACGCGCTAACAGTGGCTCAAGATAACTTTGAAAACTTGCGGGAGTTCCAATCCAACCAATCTTGAACGTTTCAGCGCCTGTTTTTTCTCCCGGCAAGTCAGTGATTTCTCCGGTTGCCAAGCCTTTAACCGCAGATGGGACTGTGACAACAGCTTTGGTCCCTGTTGCTTCGAAATATCTTGCCAAGGTTGAGTTGCCCGCAACGACGAGGTTGGCCACCGTTGCTACGCGTTCAATTTTCTGGCTAAGAAGCCGTGACACGATCGATACTGGGTGGTCACGGTATCGAAGGTACTGAGCGTCATCGAAGTCAATAACTGAGGGTGTTTTTGGAAATAGCATTATTTCTACCCAAGCGGGCAGATACGGGAACAGTTCTTTTTCGACCCAAACTAAATCCGCCCACCGCCCAAATCTGAGTTGCCTGATCCGACGCACATAGGCCCGAAAAATTTGCCAAGACCACGCTAAACGTGTTTGTGAGGGTTCCATTAGTTCTTTTTCGACCAACGGATAGAAACTCGCCTCCCACCCACCGAACGCAAGTTCCTCAGAATACTGATACATTCTCACCCTGCTAGAGGCGCCCGTTTTGGAGTACTTCGGGTATGCAGCAACTTGCCTCACTCCGTAAAAGGATTCAATTTTTGACACCGCGGTGCCTAAATCAAAATTTTTCAAAATCTGAAGCCGCGCAGCGCTACCTAATGCGGCTAAGTCGTCTGATTTCATTTTTAGGGCCGCTAGAAGTGCATTGGTCAAATCGGGAGCAGAGTTCCGGGGCACCACCCACCCGGCGTCACCCACAACCCTTGCAGAGTCGCCGACGTCCGACACTATGTTGGGAACTTCGTTCAGCATCGATTCCGCCACGACGTTGGGGAAACCCTCGCCATAAGCAGACGGAAGAACATGAAAATCGAAGCCACGATAAATTGGGTCTAGTTCGACGCGGCTCCCGAGCATAACAACACGTCGGGCGAGACCCAGGCTCGTAATTAGGTCGACAAGTTTTCTGTTGTCCTCTGTCAGCCCAGGTCCTACCAAAACGAGCAAGAAATTACTGTTGTCGTGGGGCAATTCAGCTAGCGCTCGTAGCAGAAGCTCGTGGGCTTTTTGCGGGTGGAATCTAGCAACCATTCCAAAGACGCGTGTTCCGTGCGGCAAAGCTTCGCTCAAATGAGGAGCGAAATCGTACACTTCAGTTTGTTTAGGTTCTGGAAAACCATTTTCCACCACCTCCATTCGATCTGTCGCAAATCCCAATCTGGAATGAGCCTCAAGTGTGTTAGTGCCAACACAAAGAATTTTCCGCGGATAACGGCTCGATAACTTTGCTAGGACCTTCACAATCATCCAAGTTGGCGCCGCGGATAGCGGACTTCCGTAGCTGCTGGCACGGATGCCCCAAAACAGTCGCTTAGCTCCTGTTACCTTTGAAACTAGGGTCGCTACGAGAGCCCCATGAGGCATCCAGCCATGAATAATGTCGGGTGGTGCAGATTCGCGTGCAGTTTTCAGAACCTTCGGAATCTTTACAATTAAATTCCAATACGTCATCCCGAAGGCACGAACCACGATTCCTGAGTCCTTCAACAATGGCCCAAAATGGCCCTGCGACGTAAGAGACCACACCTCATGTGTGAAATTGGAGCTTGTTGTGCATAAACGAAATAGGTTCCTCTCAGCTCCGCCCTGTCCCAGGCCGATTACTAAGTGCAAAACCTTCAAAAAACTATCTCCTTTACTTTCGGGGTAATCCCACATTCTCGCGGAATTTTGGGGCAAATTTACTGGAAATCACAACAAATTTCCTAACTTCTAGATACGGTCCAAAGCTACGGCTTAATTTTCTGCCACGTGGAACCGCTGTCTTCCTTTGAACCCCGGTCCGAATGGGATCCTTCATGTCTCTCCCTCTTGATTCGACCCATGAGTCTTCGCAGTGAGGCAAGACTCAATTTTCTTGCGGAGCGCGCAGCATTGGCTGATTTTAGGATCACCGGTATCGCTGACAAAGCGAGGGGGAGAAGGATTATTTCTGTCCCTGCTCTCATACGGATGAGAATCCCGTAGTTAGAAAGAGTGGCCGAAAACAGAAGGATGCTTGCAGCGGCGATGGAGAAAATGCCAAACGCAAACCACTTCGAAGACTCCCGGCTCAATGAATACAGGAGGGCCAGCGCTGTAATAGCAATGAAATGCAGGGTTGCTAAACCTGCAATGAACCAGATACTTTCACCACCGTACTCCCAAATAAACGGGCCGAAAAGAACATAGGGCAAGTTGGTAACCGCCGAGCATAATGAAAGGATGTAAAGGTTTTCAGCGCAGGAGGATTCACTGGCCCCATCCGACTCTGGGTTGTCCTGGACCTGCTGGTTGCCAAAGCCAGTGGTGACCGCTACGTTCGACAGTTTATCATGAATAATCTCAAAGGTTCGAGTATCGAGGCGGGGAGAAACGGCTTTTACGGCAGCCGGAAATGAAAGGGCTAGGAAGCTTATAAAAAGAATGCCCCCAACAGCAATCGCTTGATTCTTTCTATTTCGGTTGAAGACAAACAGAAAAAAGATGAAGACAATCACAAATGCATAAGAAAAAATCAGTCCTGCATCTGGACGGACTGCCATCACAACCAACACTCCCATGATGAGTGATGATGATGCAGGAATGATTTTTGAATGAAGCAGGAAAGACAGAGCAAGCGCACAAAGGCTGAGGCCGAGCCAAAATATCGCTTCTCGGAGCAGTGAGGGTCCAAAAATTAAGAAGGGAAGCGAAGATGTGATTCCCGCAACCACTCCCCAGCGGAAGCGGACTCCCGATATTAGAAGTGAAGCCTTTTGGATTGCCAGTGTAACGCCACCGAGGACGATTGTGTTGAAAACAATAAGCGTCATAGTCACCGGCCCGACAACTGAGTAAAAGAGAGCGATAATCGAAGGCCAAAACCCCTTCCCCGGCCAGAGAGGGTCCTCAAGGGCACCGGGAACGACGCTTGAGTCTCCCGATGACCATCTTTCCCCTAGGCGGAAACCCCACTCCTGGTACCACACGCCATCGCTGGGCAAATAAAACGGACTTAGCGGGAGATGCAAGAGAAAGCCGACGAGAAGAAAAATTGGAGAAATCACAATTACCGGCATTCTCGGTAGGCCAATTTTTTTTGCTACAAACCAGTGAGCCGAGTGAAAAGCGAGCAGCAAAGAGGCCGCGAGTAGCCCGTCCGACAAAATATTAGTCATAACTTTCATATTCTATGCGAAAGCAACCCCAGATTCTCCCCACAAAGTGACGAGAGTAGAGCGGCACTACCCGGCCCACTGCGGAAGTCGAGACTTACCCAGAATCAAGTGTGCCGAATGTTCACAAATCTAAGGACGCGGCCAACGCCCACCACTTATGTAGAGAGTCTCCAACTTGAACTTCCTGCACCGATTTTGGTAGCCCTCGGCCGAGATGAAGAAAAACAACTTCACCGTCGTCGTTGATTGTCCGGTCAACATGGAGATCGCGATATTTTGTTTCGGTTATCACCAAACCCGGGTCGATAAATGAGTTATGTAGCCCATGAATTTCGAAGCCATTTTTTAGCGCCTCAGCGACGACCTTTTCGCCGGTGTCAAACTCTGGGAAATCTGGCAAAAACGACGTGCCAAGAGACCGTAACTTTTCCACGTCCCAGACGCACCCTAGAGAGTGGAGGATTGTCTCCTTGCCCCTGTAGCTTGCCTGAGGCCGGACTCCGACGGCAGCAGTCGCAGAAGAAAATTTTCCTAGGAGGTAGTCAAAGACTTCGGCGTGAGTAAACATTATGTCCATCTGGAGGGTCATCAAGAATCGTGGGATTTTTTCCTGCTTCAATATTTGGTCGAAACCAAAATCCAGGCCCCACCCGTTCGCAGTCGACCCTCGGTACGGTGCCGGAAGACGTAAATCACGACCGAGTCGACTCATCAAACCTTTGGGTTCCCATGCCCGAGGAATGAAGTCGGTCTCGATGAATGTGACCGTTGGAAACTCGGAAGGTCTCACCCTAAAACTGGTTTCCGGTGACGATGCATCGACGACCCAGATTGCAACTTTTTCGCCACCAAAGAATATTGCCGATTTGAGAGCTGTGCGCAAGAGCCCCGCAGCGTTCGGATTCGGTTGGTAGGACGATATGAGCAACGTTAAGTCAAGCTGTGAAGAGGTGTTGCCCCTGGACACCGAAAAATTCTGGTCCAATGATAGTGGCGACATTCAGAACCCTCTCTTTGGAAACTGATGAGCAGCGGCCAGCGCTTTGACCGAGTCAAGACTACAAAATTTCTGCACTTTCGATAGAGTCTAACTCTCCGGCTGATCAACGGGCATCGGTTTTGTTTAACCTTGGACAGTTCGGCAACTTGGACCCAGGATAGGGAGCAAATGTCCAACTCCAAAGCTGTGTTGCCGGGATGGTGTTTTAGTCGACAGGGATGGGAGCATACATATGAAAACTAAAATTGCGACATTGCTGAGCCCTCTCTCAAAAGTGTTTTGGACGGTGAGGGGGAGAGTGTTGCGAAGAATGTTTGTCGGATTGAATTCTGCTCCACTTATCGACCTCCAATTGAAAAAAAATTGGGGCCGAGTTGCCGTGATTGGTCGCGGGAGTTCCGCGTCAGCTTTTATTTCTTCCGGCAAGGCCTACCAAACTGTCGTCATTTGTAATTTTCTCGACATCGAACTCGAGCACCCGGGGATGTTAACTCGCTTGCAGGAGTCGGGCGCTGTGATTTACCTCGGAAATCGAGCCGAGAAAATCCCCTCGATGACGCTGGCTTCGCAGCTTCCGCTATCAGCCGTAACCTGGACGGGATTAGGCGGGGTATGGGCGTTAGGCAGGCGCCGGCTAATCGGGAGACTGTCAGGCTTGGGGCTCACAGTCCAGGATTTGCCGGACGACTTTACTCCCGCGATGTTCGAGCGATCGAGAAACGCTGGTCTCGTTGGTATCACTCTCGCTGCATTGCGCTCGAGGGAAGTGGATCTTTTTGGGTTTGACTTCTATGAGGGGACCTACTTGACCGGTAGCCCTGAGAAAGGATGGGGAACCGCCAAATTGTCATATTCCCGAGAGGACTATGGTCGCACTATTAAAGAGCGGTTCCTGAAAATAATTTCCGATTTTCCAGACACTTTTTTTGAAATCCACACGTCCGCTAACTTAGCTTTGACCTCTAACGCGAAGTTGATTTAGGAATTGAGGGCTAACTCAGCGCTTTCCGTCAATTCGGGTCATTCTTTTGCAAGAGATTGAGGTAGAAGGCTGCGTGTAATTTTGCAACTTCCTCCTCGTCATAACCGTTTCGAACCCATCGAGCGCCTTCAGCGCCAAGTCTTTTACGGAGCGCGGGGTCTTCAATGAGTGCCCTAGTAGCCTTTGCGAATGCTAAATCATCTCCGAGAGGCGTGATTAGACCGGTTTTGTTGTTGACCACCGCGTCCACGCACCCCGTTGCGTCTGAGGTCACCACTGCTACACCGCATGCTGATGCTTCGAGAATTACGTTCGGAAAGCCCTCCCGTTTGGAGGGTAAGAGGAGCAAATCAAAAAATCCATAAAGTCTCGAGGGCTCTTTGACGTGTCCAAGTAGAGTCACCTTGCGCCCGTATTGGTCGAGCGCCGCGAGGGTGTCAATTTCCCCTTCGGAAGCCCCCATTATGACAAACTCGTGGTCTATCCCGTTGTCCCGAAGATATTTTCTACAAACGAGGAGTGTTGAGGCTCCTTTGTCTGCCGAGAATCGCCCCACAAAAGCTAAAATCGGTCGGCCTTGCAATTTTGCCAACTTTAGGTGATTGAGCTCTATCGAACCTTGTGGCCTTATCTGCGGGACGAATTTCTTGGTATTGACACCATGAGAACTTCCGGAACCAATTACGAGAATTTTCCCAGGGCCCGAGAGTCTTAGTCGGAGATAGACCTTTTTGAGACTCTGACTAACCGCAACTACTTGCGTTGCGTTTAAGGAAGTAATTTTCTCGAGAAGATAAAGCACCGCCCAAGTGAGTTTTCGACTTCCTTCCAGCCGGAGGCCCCGGAGAACATAAACTCGGACTGGGACATTTCGTGCTGCGCCCGCAACTAGTCCTAGCAACGCGGCCTTCGGCGTTCCAACTGCTATTACTGTGGGTCGGATTTTACCCAACAGCCGCCACCAATGATAGATGGCTATACAATCAGCCAACGGTGAGGGGTTTCTCTTCATCGGGATAACGTGAAAGTTCGTCTGATGGCTGGTTGCATCATTACCTGTGGCCGCGTCGCCCGACACTAAATGGACCTCCCAGCCGTCCGCCCCCATTTTTTGAGGCAGAGGCCCAAGAAGCGCGAGAGACTGGGACGTAGTAACACCAAAAAGAATTGACCGCTCCTGGACCACGAAATTAGTAGTTTTCTGAAATCCACTGGACAGTGCGTCTGATGCCATCAGACAACTCTGTCGCGTTTACGTCAGGAATTAGCTGGTCTAGAAGCGTGGGATCCGCCTGCGAGTCTCGGACGTCTCCCGCCCTGGTTGGGAGGTAATCGCGCGGTAGCTTACGCCCAAAGTCTTTTTCTAGAACTTTGACTAACTCGTTAACTGTACTTTTAGATCCGAACGCTAAATTCACGGGATGAGCAGAATGTATCTGAGCAGAACATGCGGCTTGAATTGCATGACAAACGGAATCAACGTAGGTAAAGTCTCGTGTTTGCTCCCCGTCTCCGAAAATTTGTAGTGGATCCCCACGAAGCGCGGCACTAATGAACCGAGGAATCACCGCAGCATAGGGATGGTCTGGTCGTTGACCCGGTCCGTAGACATTAAAAAATCGAAAGGCTAACGTCTTCATTCCATAGGAATGTGAATAGGCTCCGGCATACGCCTCGGTTGCAAGTTTTGAGACCGCGTAAGGGCTTAGAGGCCTGGTCCAGTCATATTCGCTCCGGGGAATATTTGGATTAGAACCATAAACCGAACTTGAGGATGCAACTACAACATGTCGAATATGGTTAGTCTTAGCCGCTTCGAGCACATTTAGTGTGCCTGTTGCGTTTGCTTCGTGGGTTGGTCGGGGCGCACCAACTGACCTTGGAACGCTGCCAATGGCGGCAAGGTGGACAATCGACGAAACCCCTTTAGCTACGTTTTCTAGAGCTTGCAAATTGAGAATTGACTCTTCTATGAACTCAACTTCGCAATTTTCTATGTTGCTCAACAAACCCGAGCTTAGATCATCGATTACTCTAATCTTCCATTCTGGATGGTCAGAATTTATTGTGGCCACCAGGTTACTTCCTATGAAGCCTGCACCGCCGGTGATTAGAATTTCCACTTTTCCCAGCCTTCTTTCATACCCAGCATAGCCAAAGAAGTTAGACCGTTCGTCCCTCTAAAGGTGCTCCACATTTGTGCCTGTAAGCACATTCCGGGTGTCAAGAATCCTTGCGCAGCCCTTTAGGGGATTCTTCCCATTGTCCTGAGAATGGTTGGTTAATAATATACCGAGGTCAAAGCTCATTTCTTGGCCCTCCACGACACGGACTACGTGTTTGGGCCAAGCGTACTCGGGGATGTTCTTATCGACGCCGTAAACTGAAATCCCTCTTGCTTGCAGTAGCTCCACCACTTTCAGAGCAGGAGATTCTCTGGTGTCCGACGTATTTGGTTTGTAGGCTAGCCCAGCAATCAGGATTTTGCTGTCATCGATTTGTGGGGAATGTTCGCCCAACATCCTTATTGCTCTCTCGACTACAAATTGGGGCATGTGAGAGTTGATTGAATTGGCTAATTCGACAAAACGAAAATTTCTGCCAGCTTTTTGTTCGATTGCCCAAGACAAATAACTTGGGTCAATAGGCAGGCAATGGCCCCCGACTCCTGGCCCGGGCAGAAATTTCATGAACCCAAAAGGCTTTGTGCTTGCTGCCTCAATAGACTCCCAAATGTCAACACCGAGGGTGGCTGAAAACATTGCCAGCTCATTCACTAAAGCGATGTTGACGTGTCGAAAAGTATTTTCAAGTAATTTGGTCAACTCCGCCTCCCTTGTTCCACTTACTGGAACTGTGAATATTCCTAAATCCTCATAGAATTTCGCAACTCTCTCCAGGGAAATTTTGTTGACGCCGGAAACAACTTTTGGTGTGTTCGTCAGGTTCCATTCCTGATTACCGGGGTCAATCCGTTCCGGGCTGTATCCCACATAAAAATCCAATCCAGCCTTTAGCCCTGTTTCACTCTCGAGAAGGGGAACCACAAGCTCTTCGGTTGTTCCTGGGTAGGTTGTTGACTCGAGTACGATTGTGACCCCTGGCGAGACGTGGGGGCCTAAGGCTCTTGCGGCAGCCTGGATGAAACTTAGATCAGGCTGCCCATTGTTGAGGGGAGTCGGGACGGTGATAATGGCATGCGAAAAACCGGCACATCCAACAAGGTCGCTTTGCGCGGTGTAGAGACCTGATGAGATTGCGGCGGCGATGGTCTCAGCGGGAACATCTTCAACATGAGATTTTCCGGCAGCAAGTCGCTCCAACAATTTCTCGTCTGTATCCACCCCAAGGACTCGAAACCCGGCCTCCACTGCCGCCATTGCAAGGGGGAGACCAACGTATCCCTGCCCTATGACGATCACAAATTTGCTAGCAGGCCCAGTATCCACGACTCAACCCTAATGGCTTTTTGATACTTGGCCTGGCGAATTGGTAGCAGTTCGAACAAAGGTTTGCTTGCGTTGTTTGGGCTTTCAAGCCCCAATCGAGCAACACCGCACAGAATGAAGTAATCTCTAGGAGATGGACGCTCACCGAATCTACCTGTCTCCACCCGACATAGGACAAGTAGAAAAGTCTCACTTGCTGGCGGCTTTTGATTCCCCCTGGGTCGGCCCCGACAGCGCGACTGTATCTGAGTTTGAAGATTTGCTCAGGCAGAAATCAAACCGTGAATTTGCGGTTGCCTTGAGTTCGGGAACCGCGGCACTCCATCTCGGGTTGTTGTCTCTAGGGGTGGGAATCAATGACTACGTGATTTGTTCGACGCTAACTTTCGTAGCGACGGCAAACGCGATTCGGTACACCGGTGCCACACCTGTTTTTGTCGACTCGGAGCCGCACACGGGGAACATTTCACCCTTGTTGTTGGAACGCGCCATTAGAAGGTTGCAAAAATCAAATAAGAGGATTGGTGCGGTAATCCCAGTGGACTTCCTCGGATGCGTAGCAGATTACGCTTCAATACTTCCTTTGTGTCTTGAATACGGGATTCCGGTGCTCGCGGATTCTGCCGAGTCGCTGGGGGCTGTTTCAGATGGTAATCCCGCAGGAAGCTTCGGTGAGGCTGCGGCATTCTCGTTTAACCTCAATAAAATTGTTACCGCTTCAGGAGGGGGAGCGCTAGTTACCGATAATTCAGATATTGCAACGAAAGGAAGGTTTCTTTCAAAACAGGCTAGAGAGTCTGTTCGTCACTACGAGCATATAGAACTGGGATTCAACTACAGGCTGAGTAACCTTTCGGCCGCGGTCGGAATTGGTCAGATGACGAGGCTAGACCAAATGACTGGCTCTCGCAGAGCTACGAGGGGCCGGTATAAATCCCTCATGGGGGGTACACGAGGAATCTCTTTCTTAGGCAGAGAGGACTCTCACGATAATTGCTGGCTGACCGCAATCGTGGTCGATTCTTCAATATGTGGTTTTTCGGCTGATGATCTTGCGTTGACTTTCGAGGCTCAAAATATCGAAACGCGACCCCTTTGGAAGCCCATGCATCTCCAGCCTATGTATTCAAGTGAGATAGCGTTTTCTGATGGAACCTCGGAGAAGTTGTTTGCTTCTGGTCTAACCCTTCCTAGCGGGTCTGGATTGAGTGAGGAAGAATGGGACCGCATTGAGGACACACTGATCAGATTTCTTGGCCAAATCTGAAACGGGAAGGGCCTAACTCATGCGTTATTCGCAAATCAAACGTTTACTTGACTTGTTTTTTGCTCTAGCTCTCGTTCTTATATTGTCTCCAATATTGTTAGGCGTAGCGGTCGTTCTAATTTTGACGCAGGGTAAGCCGGTTTTTTTCCTTCAGAAACGCGCCGGGTTGGGAGGCAGCCTTTTTTTAGTCCTAAAATTTCGAACTATGCAAATCCGATCCGACGGCGCTGTCCAGGAGGACTCTGAGCGACTAACAAAGCTTGGCGGTTTCCTTCGAAGGTTCTCGATTGATGAGATCCCACAATTATTTAACATAGTGCGCGGGGACATGAGTTTCGTTGGACCACGCCCCCTGCTCGCAGAATACCTCCCACTATATTCGGAAAACGAGAGGCGAAGGCACCAAGTTCGCCCCGGAATCACTGGGCTTGCTCAAATTAATGGAAGAAACGAGGTCGAGTGGCGCCAGCGTTTCATTTTTGATGTGGAATATGTCGACCGTTGTTCGTTTCTAATGGACTGCGCCATCCTGGCAAAAACCCTGTGGTTAGTGCCGAAGGGTGAGGGGACGCGGATGGCAGAAAAGTTCGTCGCACCATTTCGATAAGGGCCGGGCTTTACTTTCGCATTCTTGCACGATGGGGACTGATGCAGGTTAAGGGGACACCTAAAGTGGCTAACCCGGAGGGTTGGCTGGAAGGATGTTCCTCATGCCTAACGCTTATCCAAGTGAGTTCCGTCGCGACGTTGTCACTGTCGCGATGAATCGTGAACCAGGGGTCACCCTGGAGAAAATTGCTGCTGATTT
>Ga0208413_1001906_pt1 | contig 12596 bp, 11 predicted proteins | sample AntAceMetag02UKD_FD_184761 | JGI IMG/M metagenome (GOLD analysis project Ga0208413, IMG submission 184761) | Saline lake microbial communities from Ace Lake, Antarctica - Antarctic Ace Lake Metagenome 02UKD (SPAdes) (version 2) | ecosystem: Environmental > Aquatic > Non-marine Saline and... | reverse complement strand
TGGCCTGCGAGCTGTTGGGCGGCGCGTTAACTGGCGGCGGCACTTGGAGTGGCACAACCAGCAACGGCCGTGCCGTTTACAACGGCATGCTGACCGTCTTAATTGACCCCAAACGCTTGGGTACGCAGGTTGATTTTGAACGCGAAGCCGACAAATTTATGACTTGGATTGACGACGCCCCACCTGCGCCCGACGTGCCCAAGGTGCAAACCGCAGGCGACCCCGAGCGTCACACCCAGCGTGAGCGTGAAGCAAATGGCATTGTGGTTGACCCTCAAACCATGGCCGAGCTGGAGCGCGTGGCAGTCAGTGTTAACGCAAGCCACTGGCAATCGTCAAGAAACGGCAGTCCAGCATGACCAACACCACACCAGCAAACCCACACTCAGTACAGTCGTTGGGCGGCTTGTGCCAGACGATGGGTGCGCAGGCACGCTGCTGGGGCGCGTGTGGAACCCCGCCGGGCCAACGCCAGGCCCCATGGTGGTGGCCATTAGGGCTGACGGCGTCTTTGACGTGACCAGCCACTGGCCAACGGTTGCAGACTTGCTAGATGAGCCGTTTCCCGCAGCTGCGCTTGCCGCACAGGCGGGGGTGCGCATAGGCGATTTAGAGCAAGTCATTACCAATAGCCAACAGCCGCACAGCGCGTCGCTGCTGCATTTTTTAGCGCCCGTGGACGTTCAAGTCATCAAAGCCTGTGGCGTCACGTTTGCCGACAGCATGCTGGAGCGCGTTATAGAAGAACGCACCAAGGGCGACGCCTCGGGTGCCGCCGCTGTGCGCGAGCAAATCATGGCGGTAGTGGGCAGCAATTTAACCGGCTTAAAGCCCGGCTCACCGCAAGCCATGGCACTCAAGGCTATTTTGAAAGAGCAGGGCTGGTGGTCAGCCTACCTTGAGGTTGGCATAGGGCCTGATGCCGAGGTGTTTACCAAGGCACCAGTGTTGGGTGCTGTTGGCACGGGTGCTCGGGTTGGGGTACGCAGTGACTCGTTGTGGGACAACCCAGAACCTGAAGTGGTGTTAGCCGTTAATGCACGCGGTGAAACCGTGGGCATTACTTTGGGCAACGACGTTAATTTGCGCGACATAGAAGGTCGCAGTGCATTGCTGCTTGGCAAGGCCAAGGACAACAACGCCTCTTGCGCCATAGGCCCATGGATTCGGCTGTTTGACAGCACATTTAACATCGACCACGCACGCCAAATGACAGTAGGTTTGCGCGTCACTGGCACTGATGGTTACGTCTTGGCCGGGCAGAGTAATTTAGCCCGCATCAGCCGTGACCCCTTAGACCTGGTGTTGCAAACCACCAGTGCCCACCAGTACCCAGACGGCTTTATGTTGTTTACAGGCACCTTGTTTACGCCCACGCAAGACCGGGGTGAGGCAGGTGCTGGTTTTACACACCACCTAGGCGACGAGGTGCGCATACGCAGCAGCTGGATTGGTGAGTTGCGCAACGTGGTAGACCACTGCGAAGGCGCGCCACCGTGGCAGTTTGGTGTAAGGGCTCTAATGCGCAACTTGGCGGCGCGTGGGTTGCTTGGTTAAGTCTTTTCCCACGAGTGCTTACGAATTACAAGCAGTTAAATAGCCGCACTGACGACTCCTCAAGCAGCTCAGGAAATGGTGCAGGTGGCACTTCGTCGGTAAACAGCGCGTCTATTCTAGAAATATGCGCCACTTCCACCATGGCTGGCCTGTTGAACTTGCTGGCGTCCGCTGCCAACCATATTTCTCTGGCGTGTGCCATTACGGTTTGGGTAACCTTTACCTCCCTGTAGTCGTAGTCACGCAAGGTGCCATCTGACTCAATCCCTGATATTCCAATGATGGCGATATCCACTTTGAACTGCCTAATGAAATCTACCGCGGCTTCACCAATAATGCCGCCGTCGCGCGGGCGCACCACGCCGCCGGTCACAATCACTTCAAATTGGTCGTTGTTACGCAATATCTCAACAACGTTGATATTGTTTGTGATAACGCGCAAGCCTTCGTGCTGCAATAAGGCTTGTGCTACAGCCTCAGTTGTGGTGCCAATATTTAAAATTAGCGAACAATTATTTGGTACCTGAGCAGCAATAGTTTGTGCGATGCGCGCCTTGCCGTCCGCACGAAAACTTTGTCGCTTTGCACGAGTGATGTTTTCAATGGTCGAGCTGGGCACGCGCACACCGCCGTGAAACCGAGCGAGCGCCTTTGAGTCCGCAAGCCGCTGTATATCTCGCCTAACGGTTTGCAGCGTCACGCCAAGTTCCTCAGCCAGTTGCTCAACGGTTGCAGAGCCACGCAGCCGCACAGCATTCAAAAGTTTAACTTGTCTAGGATTTAAGTTCATAGTTGTGAGCTGTGTCGTCTGTGTTGCAACATTGGTTTTGCTATTGGCGAAATCTACGACGCCAACTTTATTCGGCATCAGGAAGGGTAAATCCCAATGCAAAACGAAAGATAGAGAGCAAATAATAGCGCGAATCGTTTCGTAGCGTGCCACTAGATAGTGGCGTGCATGAGGATTTAAAACGGTATCAAGTTTAAAAAGGAGACATCATGAAACTTTCACGTATCTTTCTTGCCAGTGTTGCTGGTTTAGCTTTGTCGGCGCAAGCCGCCACTGACATTCAGTGGTGGCACTCTATGTCAGGCGCTCTTGGTGAACGCGTAAACGCTATGGCCGAAGGCTTTAACAAGAGCCAAAGCGAATACGCCGTAAAGCCGGTTTACAAGGGCAGCTACGACGAGTCTATGACAGCCGCTATTGCCGCGTTTAGGGCAGGCCAATCGCCAAACATAGTACAGGTTTTTGAGGTGGGTACCGCCACGATGATGTCGGCGAAAGGCGCGATAGTGCCGGTCTACCAGCTTATGAAAGACGCAGGTGAAAAGTTTGATCCCGGTGCTTACGTTGGTGCGGTAGCCGGCTACTACACCGACTCCAAGGGCAACATGTTGTCCTTCCCATTTAACTCGTCGACACCCGTGTATTACATCAACGAGGATGCTTTTAAAAAAGCGGGCCTGGATCCTAAGAACGCACCCAAAACTTGGAAAGAGTTTGGGGTAGTTGCCGGTAAGCTCAAAGCCAGTGGCCAAGATTGCGTTTACACCACCGGCTGGCCAAGCTGGGTACACGTGGAGAACTTCAGCGCCTGGCACAACCTGTCAATTGGCACCTTAGAAAACGGCTTCGGCGGTGTGAAAACTGAGTTCAAAATAAACTCTCCACAGCATGTAGCGCACGTCCAAATGCTGGTTGATTACGCCAAGAATGGCTGGTTTACATACGCTGGGCGTAGGAATGAGGCAGAGGCCAAGTTTTTTAGTGGCGAATGCGCCATGCTGACGTCCAGCTCAGCTGCACAAGGTAACATCCGCAAAAATGCCAAATTTGACTTCTCGGTTAACTTTTTGCCCTATAACGACAGCATTAAAGGCGCGCCGCAAAACTCCATCATTGGTGGCGCAAGCTTGTGGGTGCTAAGCGGCAAGCCAGCCGCTGAAAACAAAGGTGTGGCGCAGTTCTTCAATTACTTGTCCACACCAGAGTTGCAGTCGCAGTGGCACAAGGATACGGGCTACGTGCCAATTACCAACGCGGCAGCCGTGCTCACCAAGCAATCTGGCTACTACGAGCAAAACCCAGGTACGGATGTGGCTGTTGAGCAGTTGAACTTCAAAACACCAACCGCCAATTCCAAGGGCTTGCGTTTTGGTAACTATGTGCAAGGTCGCACAGTCATCGAAGAAGAAATCGAGTCTGCTTTGGCTGGTAAGAAAAGTGCCAAGCAAGCCATGGATGATGCTGTCAAGCGCGGCAACGATATCTTGAGGAAGTTTGAATCAACCAATAGGGGTGGTTAACTAGTATTTAAGTGTGTTTGGCGGGCAGTAGTGTTAACTGCTCGCCAAACAACTAATCTATCAGCAGTTAATTATTAGTTTGAATAAATATTAAATATTATTTAAATAATACCAGCAACCAATAAAGCCTCTATTCATACATGGAAAAACGTGTCGTCTTTCGCTCTAAATGGTTGCCTTACATGTTGGTGGCTCCACAGCTGTTAATTACAATTGTTTTCTTTTTTTGGCCTGCCGGCCAAGCATTGTTTTACTCCTTTCAAAGCCAAGATCCATTTGGAATGAATGTAACCTTTGCTGGCCTCGATAATTTCCGCTACCTGTTCAACGACTCAGCCTATTTAGCATCCTTTAAGGTAACAGCTGTTTTTTCGATGTTGGTAGCCGCTGGAGGTATTTCTATTGCTTTGGTGCTGGCTCTTATGGCTGACCGCGTTGTTAAGGGAGCATTAGCGTACCGCACACTTTTAATATGGCCTTATGCCGTGTCCGCAGCAGTGGCTGGCGTGTTGTGGGGTTTTTTGTTTGCACCGTCCATAGGCATTATTACGTTTGTGTTGAAGCAGTTCAACATAGATTGGAACTGGGTGCTTCAGGGCGACCAAGCCATGTTGCTGGTGGTTATTGCCTCAATCTGGAAGCAAATTTCGTATAACTTCCTGTTTTTCTTGGCAGGTCTTCAGTCTATTCCGCGCTCTCTAATAGAAGCTGCGTCTATTGATGGCGCCGGTCCAGTTCGGCGTTTCTGGACAATTGTGTTTCCGCTGCTGTCACCCGTAACGTTCTTTTTGCTGGTTGTAAATATTGTCTACGCCTTCTTTGACACGTTTGGCGTCATTGATGCAACTACGTCAGGCGGGCCAGCGGGTTCGACACAAATTTTAGTGTACAAGGTGTTTGTTGATGGTGTTAAGTCTGCTGACTTGGGTGGCTCATCAGCACAGTCGGCAGTTTTGATGGTGATTGTTATTGCACTGACGGTCGTTCAGTTTAGGTTTGTTGAGCGTAAGGTGAATTACTAACATGGTTGAACGTCGCCCGCTCCTTTCTGTATTTACACACCTTGGCTTGGTGATTGGCATTGTTATTATTGCCTTTCCGCTTTACGTCACCTTTGTTGCATCCACGTTAACGTTGGAGCAGGTGCTAACAGTGCCTATGCAAATGGTGCCGGGTGATAATTTTTGGAATAACTACGCGCAAGTCCTAACTGGCGGTTCAACCCGTGGCTCGACTGCGCCGGTGGCGCCCATGCTGTTTAACAGCTTGGTTATGGCTTTAATCATCGCGTTTGGAAAAATTGCCATCTCCATAGTTAGCGCATTTGCCATCGTTTATTTCCGGTTTCCAATGCGAAACTTTTTCTTTTGGATGATTTTCGTCACCTTAATGCTCCCAGTTGAGGTGCGCATTATTCCCACCTACAAAGTGGTGGCCGACCTAGGCATGCTAGACAGCTACGCGGGCTTAACGCTGCCTTTGATTGCATCGGCAACTGCCACATTTTTGTTTCGTCAGTTCTTTATGACGGTGCCCGATGAGCTCGTAGAGGCAGCCCGAATGGATGGCGCTGGGCCAATGCGTTTCTTCTTTGATGTGTTGTTACCGCTGTCTGCCACCAGTATCGCTGCGCTGTTTGTGATTCAGTTTATCTACGGCTGGAACCAATATCTGTGGCCGCTATTGGTTACCAACGACGAGTCCATGTACACCACCGTGATTGGTATCAAACGCATGATTGTTGGCGGCGATGCCTTGACCGAATGGCACCTGGTAATGGCCACAGCTATTTTGGCCATGGTGCCACCGGCATTGGTGGTTATCTTGATGCAGAAGTGGTTTGTTAAGGGCTTGGTTGACACCGAAAAATAATTTACACAGGGGGTCACAGCAGAGTATTTAGTGGGCCCCACCTCACGAGACTTAAGAATGGCATCAATAGAGTTAAAAAATATCTACAAACGGTATGGGTCTGGCAAAGACAGCAACCAAGTGATTCATGGTGTGAGTGCCGCTATCAACGATGGTGAATTTGTAGTGATTGTTGGTCCATCAGGTTGTGGCAAATCTACCTTGCTGCGCATGGTGGCTGGCCTAGAGGAGGTGAGCGACGGAGAGGTGTTAATTGGTAATCGGGTTGTGAACAACCTAGAGCCTGCCGAGCGTGACATTGCCATGGTGTTTCAAAACTATGCGTTGTACCCGCACATGACTGTGTTTGACAACATGGCCTACGGTCTCAAAATTGCCAAAATGGGCAGTGCTGAAATTCGAGACCGGGTTGATAAAGCTGCGCGTATTTTGGAGCTCGCACCGTACCTAACGCGAAAGCCGCGCGAGCTATCCGGTGGCCAACGCCAACGCGTGGCCATGGGGCGCGCTATTGTGCGTCAGCCGCAAGTGTTTTTATTTGACGAGCCTCTTAGCAATCTAGACGCCAAACTGCGCGCGCAAACGCGCTTAGAAATTCAAAAGCTACACCGCGAGTTGGGCATTACCAGCCTGTTTGTAACCCACGACCAAGTTGAGGCCATGACGCTGGCCCAGCGCATGGTGGTGATGCACGGCGGCGTGATGGAGCAGTTTGGTACACCAGAGGAGGTGTACAACACGCCAGCCACTACCTTTGTGGCAAGCTTTATTGGCTCTCCACCCATGAACTTGCTCAAAGCCGCGCCCAATGCCCCTGCCAACACGGTTGTGGGCATTCGCCCTGAGCACCTCGAAATAACAACTGAAGGCTGGGCGCTGCAGGTAGACGCCATTGAAATGTTGGGCGCCGAGCGTCTAACCTACGGCCGTTGGGTTCGCAGCGTGTCTGACGAGGTCGTGGTGATTCGCAGCGAAGAATTTTTGCCAGCGCAAACCGTGGGCACCACCATACATGTCACTCCCAAAGTGGGCAAGCTGCACTACTTTGACGCCACTACCGGGCAGCGCAAGGAGCAGTCACAGTGACCCGCGCCAACTTGACGGGGTGGCCATATCCTTTTTGGATTGCCCATCGTGGGGCGGGTGAATTTGCGCCCGAAAACACCATGGCAGCCTTTAGCCTTGGTGCCCAGCATGGCTTTCGCATGTTTGAGTGCGACGTCAAGCTGAGCGCCGACGGCCAGTTGTTTTTGTTACACGACAGCACGCTAACGCGCACAACAAATCACCGCTCGGCTAACAACAGCCCTGAGCTTATTGCGGGTGATTGCGACTGGGCTTTTTTGGCCACCTTAGATGCTGGTAGTTGGCACTCAACGCCCTACGCTGGAGAGCCACTGCCTACGCTCAGTGCTTTGGCCCTGTGGTGCATAGCCAATAAACACCACCTCAATATAGAAATAAAACCTACGCCAGGCACGGAGGCTCTTACAGGCGAGGCGGTTGCGCGGGTTGCGGCACACCTCTGGCGTGACGAACTCGTGCCCCCATTGCTCAGCTCGTTTGCCGTAGATGCGTTGCAGGCTGCCAAGTTGGCGCAACCTACTTTGCCGCGTGGCTTACTGCTTGATAAGCTCAAGCCAGGCTGGCTTGATACTGCGCAAAGCCTTGGCTGCGTTGCTGTAATTTGTAACCACCAATTGTGGACCGAGGATACCGTAGCTTGTGTCAAGGCCGCCGGTCTAAAAGCACTGAGTTACACCGTTAACACCGCCAGCGACGCCAAACACCTGCAAGATCTCGGCACAGATGGCATCATTACCGACCGCATGACAACGTTTAACCAACGCGCCTAACCAAACGGCTGGTCTGGGGTAAGTACCAGTATCAAACGAACAAAAAGGAAGCTAATATAGGCTTCGTTTTGGCGCGAAACGATTTGCTTTTGACTCCTCTGGCGGTTGTCAGCGTTAGGAAAACGTCCATTTAAAGGCGGGAGTTCAACGTTGCAGGCAATCTCTGAAATACTAAATTGGCAGATGTGGTCCGCAGAACACTGGGAAATCGTCGAGCGTTTGCTTGCCGGCTTGTTGGCTGGTTCAGCTATTGGTTTTGAGCGAAGCTTTCAAGGTCGCCCAGCTGGCCTACGCACCCACGCACTGGTGTGCTTATCGTCCACCTTGTTGATGTTGGTAACCGTGTACCAAGCGCAGTGGTTCCCGCAAGGCGGAGACTTGGTTCGTATCGATCCAACGCGCATGGCCCAGGGCGTGATGACTGGCATTGGTTTCTTGGGTGCCGGGGTCATTATTAAAGGCGGAGCGGCAGTTCGCGGCTTAACAACCGCTGCGTCTATTTGGATTACAGCCGCTTTGGGTGTGTTAGCCGGTATTGGGTTTTATTTTCCACTCATTGTTGGCACATTGGGTGTGTTGTGCGCGCTGTCCTTGTTTCGCCACTTAGAGCGTTTCATGCCTTCATTCTCTTACGCTGCGCACTCTGTGGTGGTGCCCAATGGTGGCGACCTAGACGAAGCTGCACTTAAAACGTTCTTAACTGCGTTGCGCTTTGATATTGATCAACTGAGTTGTATGCGTAACTTTGTTGAGGGCACCACCCGTTATGACATGACCATACGAACTCGCACCCGCGCAGGGCTTACCGAACTCAACAAGGCTTGGGGCGTTCGCACTGATGTTGTGAGCTACAGCATTACCCCTTTGTGAGCCGCGTCTTCTCAACCATGCCTTTCAACACTGAAATAAAGCCGCTTTCTGCAATGACTGACGAGGAGGTTGCGGGTATTCACACCGTTATTACCGACGTGGACGACACCGTAACAACCGATGGTCGCTTAACGGCCAAAGCCTACACCGCACTTGAGCAGCTACAAAGCGCGGGTTTTAGGGTGGTAGTCACCACTGGCCGGCCAGCAGGTTGGTGCGACCACATAGCCCGTATGTGGCCTGTAGACGCTGTTGTTGGCGAAAACGGAGCGGTGTACTTTTGGTATGACAGCCACGGTAACAAGCTCTGCTCACGGCACGCGGTAAGCGACGTTGACGCAGCTGCCCATCGTCAGCGTATAGAACAAGTCGCCGCCAAAATTTTGCGTGCTGTACCAGGCGCAGCCGTGGCCTCTGACCAGTTTTGTAGGTTGTATGACTTGGCTATTGATTTTTGTGAGGATGTTGCGTTTATAGGACAGGCGGGCGTTGACGCAGTAGTTGCCATCATGGCATCTGAGGGCATGACCGCCAAGGTCAGCTCGATTCATGTGAACGGTTGGTTTGGTGTCCACGACAAACTAAGTACCAGCATGAGCATGATGCAACACCTATACGACATTGACCTTAACGCTGAGCGATCACGCATTGTGTACGCGGGTGACTCGCCCAACGACGCAACTATGTTTGCTCACTTTCCCATTTCTGTTGGCGTTGCCAACGTCTTGGACTTTGTAGGCAAGATGAGCGCCATGCCCAAGTTTGTGACCAACGAGCGCAGCGGCGCTGGCTTTGCAGAGTTGGCCGATAGACTGCTGTCGCAATTGTCGACGTCGGCTCAAAGTAGCCGCGCGTCTTACAAACGTTAGTCATGGCAATGTCGTCCACACCATTGCCAACTGACCGCGCAGACTTGCTGGCGCGTTTGGCCAAGCCCCTGCAATACGATTTGGCAATTATTGGCGGCGGCGCCACAGGTCTTGGTATTGCTTTGGACGCAGTGCTTCGTGGTTTAAAGGTTGTGCTGGTGGACTCTCACGATTTTGCAAAAGGCACCTCGTCACGCTCTACCAAACTGGTTCACGGTGGTGTGCGCTACCTTGCACAGGGCAATGTGTCGCTGGTACGTGAGGCCTTGCGTGAGCGCAGCTCAGTGCTACACAGCACGCCCCATTTGGCGCAGCCGTTGCCCTTTGTTATGCCGTCGCTGCGATGGTGGGACACTCTGTTTTATGGCGCTGGCTTAAAAGTCCATGACGCATTGGCTAACAAACAAGGCTTGGGCGTTACGCGCCTCTTAAGCAAAGCGCAGGTGCTGGCTTGTTTACCGGGTGCAAATGAAGCCAAGTTAACTGGGGGGGTTAAGTACTGGGACGGCCAGTTTGACGATGCCAGACTGGCAATAACACTTGCACGAACTGCGGCCGCGGCGGGCGCTTTGTTGGTTAACTATTGCGAAGTGGTGGGCTTTGATCACGTGTTTGGTCGCATTAGAGGGTTGCAGTGCCGCGACACCGAAAGTGGCCGGTCGTTTGCGGTTGCAGCCCACTGCGTGGTTAATGCAACTGGTGTCTGGGTAGATGGCCTGCGCCGGTTGGATGACCAAGCAGTTGGCCATACTACGCGTCCATTGCTGGCGCCTAGCCAAGGCGTGCACGTGGTGGTTGACCGCAAATTTTGTCCAGGCGACCATGCAATGTTGGTGCCTAAGACCTCCGATGGTCGGGTCTTGTTCGCCGTGCCATGGCTGGGAAAAGTAATACTGGGAACCACTGACACACCGCGCAAGGATGTTACGCGTGAACCCATGGCGATGAAACAGGAAATTGACTTTATCTTGAACGAGTCGGCTAAGTATTTACAACTTGCGCCAAGTCGTTCAGATATTAGAAGTGTTTGGGTGGGGTTACGCCCACTTGTGAAAGACGCCAACAATACCAACGGCGCCAGCAAAACGCTAAGTCGTGAGCACACTGTGTTGGTGGGCTCAACGGGTTTGGTTAGTGTGACGGGCGGCAAGTGGACCACCTACCGTGCCATGGCTGACGATGTGCTTCATCGGTGTCAAGAGGCTTGCTTAGTGCCGCAGTTGCCCGCGTCCAGCACCTCGTATTTACGCATGGTGGGTTCGTCTTCAGGCAGTGAGCTGCCAGTACCGCTCAGTGATGCACCTGGGCCTCATTTGTACGGCAGTGATAAAACTCACTTAGGGCAATTACCCGGCCACGATCGTTTTGTTGCGCCCAACCTTACCGAGGCCATGGTGCGTTTTGCAGCGCGCTACGAGTACGCCAGAACGGTAGAGGACGTTTTGGCAAGGCGCAGCCGTTTGCTGTTTTTAGACGCGCGCGAAGCTGCTGCCGCTGCACCGGGCGTGGCACACATTTTGTCCGATGAGTTGGGTGTGCCGGTTGGTATTGATGCGTTTGTAAAATTAGCCCATCAGTATTGCGGTTCGGTTTAGTTTGCATAACGACGCTGTTCAGCTACTCGCCCAAGCCACAAGCCAGGCGCTACAAGAGATAACCCGCTTGCCTTACATCCCTGCGTAGTTTGGCCCGCCGCTGCCCTCAGGTGTAACCCAATTGATGTTTTGGGTGGGGTCTTTGATATCGCACGTTTTGCAATGCACGCAGTTTTGCGCGTTAATTTGTAGCGCGTCTGCACCGTTGGCGTCTTTTACATACTCATACACACCGGCGGGGCAGTAGCGCGCTTCTGGGCCTGCATAGTGCTTGAGGTTGATGACCACTGGCACGCTGGCGTCTTTAAGCGTTAGGTGCGCGGGCTGGTCTTCAGCGTGGTTGGTGTTGCTAACAAATACGCTGCTCAAGCGGTCAAACGTGATCACGCCATCTGGCTTGGGGTAAGCAATGTGCTCGCATTCAGCTGCGGGTTTTAGGTAGGTGTGGTCGGCGCGTGTGCGGTGTATGGTCCACGGCGGTGCCTTCATACCCAGTTTGGGCAGCAACCACTGCTCAACACCAGTCATTAGCGCGCCCACTGTGTTGCCTTTTTTAAACCACTGCTTAAAGTTTTTTGCCGCCTTGAGCTCGTCAAACAACCAGCTTGACTCAAAGGCTGCGGGGTAGGCCGTTAATTCGTCTTGGGCGCGGCCATCGGCTATGGCATCAAATGCGGCCTCTGCGCACAACATACCGGTTTTGATGGCGGCATGGCTGCCTTTAATGCGGCTGGCATTGAGGTAACCAGCTTCACAGCCCACCAGCGCGCCACCAGGAAACACCGTTTTAGGCAACGACAACAAGCCGCCTGCTGTAATGGCGCGTGCGCCGTAACCCAAGCGTTTGCCGCCTTCTAAAACGGCACGAATGCTGGGGTGGGTTTTCCAGCGTTGCATTTCCTCAAATGGGCTAAGCCATGGGTTGGTGTAGTCAAGGCCTGTGACAAACCCCAAAGTAACTTTGTTGCCTTCAAGGTGGTACAAAAAGCCGGCGCCGTAGGTGCTGTTGTCCATGGGCCAGCCAGCGGTGTGCACCACTTTGCCTGGCTGCGCTTTGTCTGGCGATACTTCCCACAGTTCTTTAACGCCAAGCGCGTAGCTTTGTGGGTCTTTGCCTGCGTCTAGCTTGTACTTGGCAATGAGTTGTTTACCCAAGTGGCCGCGCGCGCCTTCGGCAAATATGGTGTATTTGCCTAACAATTCCATACCCAACTGAAATTCAGCAGTGGGCTCGCCGTTTTTGCCAATGCCCATATCGCCAGTGGCCACGCCGCGCACCGCCCCTTGCTCATTAAACAGCACGTTGGCAGCCGTAAAACCCGGGAATATCTCCACGCCCAACGCCTCGGCTTGCTCGCCAAGCCATTTGCTCACAGCGCCCAAACTCACCACATAGTTGCCATCGTTGTGAAAGCAGTTGGGTACCAGCATATCGGGCGTGCGTTTGCTGCCGGTCTCGGTTAAAAACAACACGTCGTCGCTGGTCACTGCTTGGTGTAGTGGCGCGCCCAGCTCTTCACCCCCAACTGGATCGTGCAGTACCTGGTGCAAAACAGCGTGGGCCGCCTGTGGCTCATTGAAGTTGCCCCTTTGAACCGGACACATTATTGTTCTGTTAAAGGAGAGAGAGATGAGTCAAAGACGAGGGGCGTACGCGCCTGAATTTC
>Ga0208413_1001904_pt1 | contig 12606 bp, 15 predicted proteins | sample AntAceMetag02UKD_FD_184761 | JGI IMG/M metagenome (GOLD analysis project Ga0208413, IMG submission 184761) | Saline lake microbial communities from Ace Lake, Antarctica - Antarctic Ace Lake Metagenome 02UKD (SPAdes) (version 2) | ecosystem: Environmental > Aquatic > Non-marine Saline and... | reverse complement strand
CTCAAGGTCTTTACCAGTTTGCTTGAGCCGGTGGCCGTTGTGGTTGTTGGCGCCGTCATTGGTGCTATTGTCTTGGCCATGTATTGGCCTATTTTCGAGCTTGGACGTACTGTGTAATGGGTTCTTTATCTGCACAGTTGACGTCAAACCCACCGCTGTGGCTAGCCTTGATGGGCTTGTTGGGCCTCACTATGGGCAGTTTTACCTGCGTGGTGGTTTTACGCCTTCCCGTTAGACTGATGGCGCAGTTTGGCAATACAGCGCGCCTGCCTCAAGCAAACCAGCCCAACGACTCAAACGACTCACACCGATCTCGATGCCCCAACTGCAACCATCAACTGCGCTGGCTAGACCTGATACCTGTGCTCAGTTGGCTGGCCCTGCGCGGCCAATGCGCGCATTGTAAACAAGCCATTTCAAAGCTGTACATCGTTCTTGAATTGCTGATGTGTGCCTGGTTTATGTGGTGCACTTATGCCGTCATCGCTCAGCCTTTGACAACGCTACATCCCACAGCTACAGCGTTGGCTTGGTCCATGTGGGGAACGGTATTGTTGTGTTGCTTGCTCATAGATGCCAGGTACATGCTGCTGCCCGATGTACTCACACTGCCCTTGCTGGCCATGGGTTTGATAGCTAGCGCAGCATCACTCACACCCCAAAGCTTTCAAGCATCATGTATGAGCGCTGGCGCTGCATGGCTTGTGCTGTGGACAATCGCTAAGTGTTACCACCTCACGACCAACAGGCACGGCATGGGCCAAGGTGATATCAAGCTGTTCGCAGCGCTGGGTGCATGGCAAGGACTCGACGCACTGCCGTGGATTTTGCTTGGCGCGTCGCTGGCAGGTACAGTTGTAGGTGCGGTCTCACACCACCGGAAAACGGCGCAGACCGGCACGCTGACCCCAACCAGGGCGACCGATCTGGGGCTAGATGCACAAGCGATTGCATTTGGCCCTTACTTGGTCCTTTGTGCCATGCTCTACCAAGTGCTGATTCATTTGACGCGGCCCTTGAACTGACAACTATTTTTGTTTGGATGACAAGCTACACATGACCCTCAACCCAACCACGCGCATCGCCACACAACACGTATGGGGACTGACTGGCGGCATTGGCAGCGGCAAATCGACAGTGGCTGCCATGCTGGCAGATCTAGGGGCAGTTGTTGTAGACGCAGACGCCTTGTCACGTGGTCTGACCGCAGTTGACGGCGTCGCCATGCCAAGCATTGCCAAAGAGTTTGGCCATGCCATGGTGTTGGCTGATGGTTCTCTCAACCGCGACAGCATGCGTGCACTAGTCTTTCACACCCCAGCAGCTAAAGAGCAATTGCAAGCGCTGCTACATCCTCTTATACAAAAGGCTATAACGCTGGCTGTTGCGCACGCTTTTGAACAACAGGGTGCCTCTCACGTGGTGTGTGATATTCCACTGCTGGTGGAATCTGCGCATTGGCGACAATCGTTCAACACCATCTGGGTGGTGGACTGCGATGAGCGCACCCAAATGGATAGGGTGATGGCTAGAAGCCTGTTGCGCGCAGCGCAAGTGACCGCCATCATGGCCAATCAGGCCACTAGAACGCAGAGAAATGCGGCAGCTGACGTCTTGATATACAACCAAGGTATTAGTTTAGAAGGTCTGCGGCACAACGTGCAATCGGTTGCAAATCAACTGGGATTATCATAGACAAACACAGCCGCCCTCCAGCCCGTTGCCGGCTGGTCTTAGGCAGATTAGATTTACCAACTTCGGCCCATTTGTGATCGTTTACGAATACCCATTTAGTGAAAGAATTCGAACTTACTTGCGCGTAGAGCGCTTGTTGGAACGACTGCTTGACTTGCAACATAGAGACAGCGCCAACGACCACCATTTCGCGCTACAAACATTGTTTGAGATGATGGACATCACGTCGCGCGCCGACGTGCGAGGGGACTTGCTCAAGGACCTTGACAAACAAAAGTCTAACTTGGTCGCGTACAAAGACAATCCCAACATTGACTCAAGTATGCTCAAAGACCTGCTGGCGCAGATAGAGACGTGCCACAAACAGTTGTCAGCAACACCGGGCAAGCCAGGCCAGTCGTTAAACGATTCTGAGTGGCTGATGACCTTGCGTGGCCGCATGGGCATACCAGCGGGCACCTGTGAATTTGACCTCCCGGGATACCACGACTGGCTGCACAGCAGCGTACAACAACGCCAAACACAGCTGACCGGCTGGTCTAGTGCTTTTATGCCTGTTTACAAAGCCTTGCAACTGATTTTGCGTTTGCTGCGGGACAACTCATCACCCAAAACAGTCAGCGCGCCTGGGGGCAGTTTTCAGCAGCAGTTGTCACAAGGCCGCAGCTTTCATTTGCTGCGCATAGAGGTGCCAACCAACAGCGGACTGATTCCTGAAATAAGCGGCAACCGCATGCTCATTGCGGTTCGCTTTATGTCGGCCGATGAACAGCGGCGCTTGCAGCCCGTCAAAGACGATGTCAACTTTGTCATCAGTTTATGCAGTTAAACCCAATTTGAGCGTACAGCATGCATAGTCCCAGAGACATCCCGCCCGTTTTCAAGCCGCATGTTGTGAAGTGCCCCACTTGCGGATTGGACAGCATTTACGCAGCCAGTAACCCCTACCGCCCTTTTTGCCGTGAGGCTTGCAAGCTCATAGACCTGGGTGCTTGGGCCAGTGAGTCTTTCAGCGTGCCCGCACCGGACGCCGACCCACTCAGCGAATTCGACGCACCTAAAGACTAGACAGCGTCGCTATGGTCTGCTGGCATGTTTTCAAGCCACGCCAATACAGGCAGAGTCCCAGGCAAGATTGGTGATGCTTGACATGGCAACTGTGTCCATACAAAGTCTTGACCTTCACGCATGGTCAACTCTCCTGCCCAATCCAACACCTTGCAAAAGTGCAACCTAACCAACGCATGGGGGTAGTCCACCATATCAACGCGCAAGTTATAAGCTTGTCCAATGGTGATGCCAATTTCTTCTTGCAGTTCACGGCGAAGGGCTTGTTCAACCGTTTCGCCAATTTCCAGCTTGCCACCCGGAAATTCCCAGTAACCGCCGTAGTCTTTGTCGCTGGGTCGCGTGGTGAGTAAATAGTGCCCATCAGCGCGCATCAATATACCAACAGCTACATTCACCACTGTGCGCGGCTTACCTTCCATTTCAGCCCCACGGCTGTGCTGCGGATCAGCCACTAAAATATTACGTTGAGTCACGTACTGATGACTTCAGGTCATGCTGTAACGACGCATAATCGCGGGCAAATTGGTACGCCACGCGGCCGCTGCGCGAACCGCGCTCAAGTGCCCACAACAAAGCGTGCGGCTTTGCAGTCTCAACGTCAACCTGCTGACCGACAAAGTGCTGCAACCATTGGTTGACAATCACAATGTATTCGTCTTGACTAAATGGGTAGAAACTCACCCACAAGCCAAAGCGCTCAGACAGCGATATTTTTTCTTCCACGCCCTCGCCTGGGTGAACCTCACCGTCTGGCGTGTGTTTGTAGCTGAGGTTCTCGCTCATGTATTCAGGCAACAAATGACGCCGATTACTGGTAGCGTACACCAGCACGTTTGCGCCGCTGGCGGCAATAGACCCGTCCAAAATTGATTTGAGAGCTTTGTAAGCAGGGTCACCGTCTTCAAAACTCAAGTCATCGCAGTACACAATGAAGCGCTCGTCGCGATTGGCAACCAAATCGACAATATCGGGCAGGTCAACGAGGTCATTTTTATCAACCTCTATCAAGCGCAGACCATGAGCTGCATAGGCGTGCAAGCAGGCTTTAATCAACGATGATTTGCCGGTACCTCGTGCGCCAGTTAACAACACATTGTTGGCCGGCAGACCTTTCATAAAATGCTCAGTATTGCGTCGAATTTTTTCTTTTTGATCGTCTATTTCTTGCAGGTCGTCTAGAGCCATCGGCGCAACGTGCGCTACAGGCATCAACTGTGCGCCACCTGCCCGCGTACGCCTGTATCTAAACGCTATGCTGACAGACCAGTCTGGCTCTATTAAAAGTTGATGCTGATGCGTTGTCTGCAAGTGCGCGATCAGCGTGTCGGCACGCAGTAACAATTGTTGCAACAAGGCTTGTGTGGTGTCTGCGATCATGGCGTTAAGGGCTGGCGTGGCTGGAAACAAAAAATCAGCTGCGGTAATCGGCGTTGATGGTGACATAGTCGTGGCTAAAGTCACATGTCCACACTGTCTCTGCACAGCTACCGCGTCCTAAATCAATACCAATCGTTATTTCAGGCTTGGCCATGACCAAGGCGCCGCTGGCTTCGGTGTAGCTGGGATGGATACCACCGTTGCTGGCCACGTGGACGTCATCCAGATGCACGTTGACATGATCAACATGTAAGTCAGCAATACCAGCGTAGCCAATGGCAGCCAATATGCGGCCTAGATTAGGGTCGCTGGCAAAGAATGCCGTCTTAACCAAGGGAGAATGGGCCACCGCATAAGCCACTTTCAGACACTCTTCTGTGTTGGCTCCACCCGCCACACGTATGGTGATGAATTTGGTCGCACCCTCGCCGTCTCGCACAATGGCATGTGCCAAGAACTGAGATACAGCCAACAAAGCCTCCAGCAAGGCTGGTGCTTCAGCCCAATTTGTAACTGGTTGATGCCCGGCTTGACCAGTGGCCATAACCACAAAACTGTCGTTGGTGGACGTGTCGCCGTCCACGGTGACGCGGTTGAACGACTGGTCGGCCATGCGCTGTGCCAAACCCTGCATCAGCGCCGGTGCAATGGCTGCATCGGTGGCCACAAACCCCAGCATGGTCGCCATGTTTGGACGAATCATACCGGCACCTTTGGCAATACCAGTCACCGTAACGGTGTGCCCGTCAATCACGCATTGACGGCTGACAGCTTTCGGCTGCGTGTCAGTCGTCATGATGCCAATCGCAGCGTCCAGCCACGCATCGGATTGCAAGCTGGCGCAAGCTGCCGCAATGCCAGCGTTCACACGGTCTATGGGCAGAGGCTCCAAAATAACACCCGTAGAAAACGGCAAGACTTGTTCAGACTTTATACCTAAAGCACTGGCCGCTGTGTGCGTCATAGACAAGGCGTGCAAGAAACCTGCAGCGCCTGTGCCAGCATTGGCATTGCCCGTGTTAATGGCCAAAGCACGAACGCCTAGGCCTGCCGCTATATGTTGTTGGCACACGCGAACCGGAGCAGCACAAAAGCGGTTTTGCGTGAACACAGCATCAACCACCGTACCCGCATCTAGAGCGCACACGCTCACATCTTTCCGATTAACTTTTTTAACACCCGCTTGAACAACACCCCAGCGCACACCTTTAACAGGCAGTACATCGCTGGCATGTGGCGAAGGCAACAACACTGGCATGTGAAAACTCCTAAACCTACATCAACGTTAAACCAGCGCCCCGTGGCAATGCTTGTATTTTTTTCCGCTACCGCAAGGACACGCCTCGTTGCGCCCCACGCGGGGGACGTCGTCTGCTCTAGGACCTAGACCGGTAGCAAGTCCGTTGGCGTCAAAAATTTCAGATTCACCACTGCCAGATGGCGCGGTGTATTGCACAGCCCCTATCTCTTCGCCGCGGGCGCTGATGGCCGCTGCGGCAGCTTCCACGGTTTCTGGCTCTGTCACACGCACATTCATCAGCACACGCGACACTTCGTTGCGTACGCTGTCCAACATGAGACCAAACAACTCAAAGGCCTCACGCTTGTACTCTTGCTTGGGCTGCTTTTGTGCATAACCGCGAAGATGAATACCTTGACGCAAATAGTCCAGCGCGCTGAGATGCTCACGCCAATGACTGTCTAAGTTTTGTAACAGCACCATGCGCTCGAATTGGGTAAAGTTGTCATCGCCAACCCGCTCTAATTTGGCCTCAAAACTAATGCGAGCAGCGTCCAACACCAATTGCACAATATCGGCGTCTTCAATCACATCAGCATTCGAAACTGTGCTGTCCAAATCGACCTCTAACTGCCAGTCATCTTTGAGCACACGCTGCAAAGCTGGTATATCCCATTGCTCTTCAACGCTTTCAACGGGTACGTATTGACGCACCAAGTCAGTGAAGGTGCCTTCGCGCAAAGACGTAATTTGATCGCGCAAGCTGGCTGCATCCAAGACATCGTTGCGTTGCTCATAAATGACTTTTCGCTGGTCGTTGGCGACGTCGTCATACTCGAGCAACTGCTTTCGCACGTCAAAGTTACGAGCCTCGACCTTGCGCTGAGCCGACTCGATGCTGCGCGTCACCATACCCGCCTCAATCGCCTCACCTTCAGGCATCTTGAGCCTGTCCATGATGGCGCGCACACGGTCACCCGCAAAAATACGCATCAACGGATCGTCAAGGCTAAGGTAAAAGCGCGATGAGCCTGGATCACCTTGTCGCCCTGAACGCCCGCGAAGCTGGTTGTCGATACGACGTGACTCATGACGCTCCGTCGCAATAATGCGCAAGCCACCTAGAGTCTTCACGGCTTCATGCTCAAGGGCCCATGTTGCACGTGCATCTGCCGCGCCAGTCGCCTTGTCTGCCTCGCTGAGCGTATCGCTAGACTCAATAGCAGCCAGTTGCTTTTCCAAGTTCCCGCCGAGCACAATATCAGTGCCGCGACCAGCCATATTGGTGGCGATAGTAATTGCTTTCTGACTTCCAGCTTGCGCAATGATATCGGCCTCACGCGCATGCTGTTTGGCGTTGAGCACTTCGTGGGGCAGCTTGGCGTCGACCAACAGTTGTGCAATGATTTCAGAATTTTCAATGGATGACGTACCCACCAAAACAGGTTGGCCGCGATCGAAACAACTGCGGATGTCGTCTATCGCTGCCTTGTATTTTTCAGGTGTCGTTTTGTACACACGGTCAAGCTGGTCATCGCGCCGGTTGATGCGGTTTGGCGGAATCACCACCGTCTCTAGGCCATAGATGCTTTGAAATTCGAAAGCTTCTGTGTCTGCCGTACCCGTCATGCCTGATAACTTGCCGTACAAACGAAAGTAATTTTGAAAGGTAATGGAGGCCAGCGTTTGGTTTTCAGCCTGGATAGGCACGCCTTCTTTAGCTTCTACCGCCTGGTGCAAACCATCACTCCAACGCCTGCCCGACATCAAACGCCCAGTGAATTCATCAACAATAACCACTTCGCCGTCTTGAACAACATAATGTTGATCGCGGTGATACAGGTTGTTGGCACGCAAGGCTGCACTAACGTGATGCATCAGTGCAATATTGGCCGGGTCGTACAAAGAAGCACCCGCTGGCAGCAGGTCGGCTTGTGTCAACAGCTCTTCTGCATGCTCATGACCGGCTTCAGTCAGGTGAACTTGATGAGACTTTTCATCAACCGTAAAGTCACCTGGCGTGATCACACCCTCACCGGTACGCGGATCAGCCTCACCAACTTGCAAAATCAGTTTAGGAATGATTTTATTAATGGCCAAATAAACGGTGGTGTGGTCATCAGCTTGACCGCTGATGATTAATGGCGTGCGGGCCTCATCAATGAGTATGGAGTCCACCTCATCGACAATGGCGTAATGTAAATTGCGCGGAACGCGGTCAGCGACGCTGTAGACCATGTTGTCACGCAGGTAATCGAAACCAAATTCGTTGTTGGTACCGTAAGTGATGTCTGCGCGGTAAGCCTCCTGTTTGCCTGCACGATCCAATGTTGGCAAATTAACGCCCACACTCATACCCAAGTAGTTGTACAAGCGGCCCATCCAAGCCGCATCACGGCTGGCTAGGTAGTCGTTGACAGTTACAACGTGGACGCCTTTACCAGCAAGTGCGTTGAGGTAAACCGCCAATGTTGCCGTCAACGTTTTACCTTCACCGGTTCGCATTTCAGCAATTTTGCCATTGTGCAGAGCCAAAGCGCCGACCAACTGCACATCAAAGTGTCGCATTTTCATAACGCGCTTGCTGGCCTCGCGTACAGTCGCAAACACATGTGGCATCAATTCCTCAAGCGTTTGCCCACTTGCCAGTTGCCCTTTAAACACGTCTGTTTTACCTCGCAAGACATCGTCGCTGAGGGTTTCGTACTCTGCCTCTAGGGCATTCACGGCATCCACAGTTTTGCGATACATTCGCAATAAACGGTCGTTGCGGCTACCAAAAAGTTTTGTCAGAAGGTTATAGGCCATAAGTTCGTGTGGGCCAACTGGGCTGATAGATCAACCGTTGACATCAATAGGTACTGGTTTGAGGTGTTTTGAACAGCAAAGTGGTCTCATCCAAATGGAATGTTGACCAGTTGCTTATCGGGTAGAGTTTAACCGCGAGCCGGGTAACTAACGCCTGTGAAAGCGAAGCAGGGTCTCGGTTGTTAGCGACTGGTTGCCAGCTTGGGGCTGTCGCGACCCATGGCCAAAAATTTGGCAGGATCTTTATACCGTCCAGATACCCACACTTCAAAGTGCAGATGCGGGCCTGTGGACCTACCTGTAGAACCAATAAGTCCGATTTTTTGGCCGCCTTTGATCAGGTCGCCAACTTTGACCAACATGCGACTGGTATGGGCATAGCGCGTCACAATATCGTTGCCGTGATCAATTTCAACCATATTCCCGTACTCTGCGTGCCTCAGAGCCGTTACCACCACGCCACCAGCGGCAGCGTAAATAGGAGCGCCTTTTGGACCAGGAAAATCAAGACCTGTGTGCATGGCACTGGCGCCAGTAAATGGGTCAACTCGGCGCCCAAATCGCCACCAGCGGCAGCGTAAATAGGAGCGCCTTTTGGACCAGGAAAATCAAGACCTGTGTGCATGGCACTGGCGCCAGTAAATGGGTCAACTCGGCGCCCAAATCCCGAACCTGTGAGCCCGCTGTCAACAGGTCGGGTGGTTGGAATCATGGCCTGTTGAAGTTTTTGATCCAGCAAGCGTGACTCCAAAACCGTTAGCAAATCTTCACCACTGTTGGCCTCAACTTGCAAGGAGGACAACGCCTGGCTGAAGTCATCGACGGACAATGCCCGAGCTGAGACCAAAGCACCGCCTGCACCTGGTCCAGGCTTGGCAAAACTGACATCCATTCCAGCCAGCTCAGCCACACGCAATCCCAATGAGTCCAGCTGCACCATGCGGGCTTGCAACTCACCCAAACGGGTTGCCATCACATCTAAATTTTCGCGCAAGTATCTGTTCTGAGACTCTGCATTTTCATTGGGGACTTGTGGGATGATTTGTCCAACAATAGGCCAATTGTTCAGTGTGCCTGCTTTTACCAAAGCGTGGTAAGCAGCCATGGCGCCAGCAATAGCGACAACAGCAACACACATGGCTATGGCAAACAAACCCTTAATGCCCAGCTCAAAACTTCGAGTTGAGCGAAATCGCGTGTCAGTGATAATCACATGCATCTAATCTTGCTCCTAACATGGCCGCACTTAACAGTACCACCGTGAAACCATCCATCCCAAACGCTATTCCAATCGCCCAAGCGATGAACAACTCAGTGACATTGCATGCGCTCTTGAGTCGAGTGCGCTTGTCTCAAAGTCGGCTGGAGACAGTCAAACAACTGATTCCTGTCACGCTGAGGGCGAGCATACAAGCCGGCAGTGCTGATGAGGGGCAGTGGACGCTGCTGGTCAACTCACCTGCAGTTGCCGCCAAACTTAGGCAGTTGCTGCCCAGTTTGAATCACGCCTTGCGCCAAAAGGAACAAGTTGATGTCGAGGTGCGCATCAAAATCGCACGCCCGACGGCATAAATGGTGCCGAATGTCTGACTCGAACAGACGACCTACCGCTTACAAGGCGGTTGCTCTACCAACTGAGCTAATTCGGCACGATCTGTATTCTACTTCACTCTGCGTAGGCCGCCGCCGCCTGATGGCGGTTTTGGAAAAGAATCGTTGTCCTCTGCGCTGGTTATTGCTTTTTTATCAACAGAAACAGGCGCAACTGAAACCAATGTTGGCCCTTTAGCCGCTGGTGCGGCAATACCAGGCTGTTGGCTTGGCGCTACAGTTATGTCAGCCGATGGGGTTTCGGTAGCTGGGAACGCCATACCCTGACCATTTTCACGAGCGTAAATAGCCAACACTCTAGAGATAGGTACAAAAATATCTTGTACCTTGCCACCAAACCTACCTTTAAAGCTAACCATATCGTTGGTCAACTCAAGCCCTTGTGTGGCACCGTAACTGACGTTCAGCACTATCTGTGAGTCGCTAACGAAAGCCATAGGCACTTCAACGGTATGGTCAACCGACACGGCCATATAGGGTGTGTAGCCGTTGTGCGAGCACCATTCGTGAATGGCGCGCAACAAATACGGCTTGGTTGTTGGAATGTCGTTGAAGTCCATAACTTTCATAGCAGCAGATACGCAGTCATTTACTTGCGCATGACCTTCTCTGATGGGGTCAGCGCTTCAATGTAAGCAGGGCGAGAAAAAATGCGCTCAGCATATTTCAGCAACGGCGCTGCATTTTTGCTCAGCTCAATGCCATACATGTCCAACCGCCACAACAATGGAGCAATTGAAACGTCGAGCATCGAGAAATTGTCGCCCAGCATAAACTTGTTTTTCAAGAAAACTGGTGCCAATTGGGTCAAGCGGTCACGGATGTGGCTGCGCGCTTTTTCCATAGCCTTGTCGTTACTTTTAACGCCACGTGTTTCCAACACAACAACATTGGTAAACAGTTCTTTTTCGAAATTCAACAAGAACAAACGAACACGCGCGCGCTCAACAGGGTCACCTGGCATCAACTGAGGATGCGGGAAGCGCTCGTCGATGTATTCGTTGATGATGTTTGACTCATACAAAATGAGGTCTCGTTCAACCAATATAGGGACTTGCCCGTAAGGGTTCATGACGGCGATATCTTCTGGTTTGTTGTACAAATCGACATCACGAATTTCAAAGTCCATGCCTTTTTCGAACAGCACAAAACGGCAACGGTGTGAAAATGGGCACGTTGTGCCCGAGTACAAAACCATCATAAGAGGAGTCTCCAAAATGAAAAACAGTGGCTGAACCGATTGGGGTCCCAGTGCCACTGTGTCAGGCGGTGAGGCTTCAATAGCCTCATCGAAAATTACTTGATGTCTTTCCAGAATGCTGCGTTCAAGCGCCATGCCACTATGGTGAAAATACTCAAGAACAACATCACCCACACACCAAGGCGTACACGGGCGTTTTGGGCAGGTTCGCCCATCCACTGCAGATACGCTACCAAATCGCCTATGGCATTGTCAAATTGGGCTTCGTTTAAGCTGCCGGCAGTTACTTGCTTAAAACCAGTAAAAACTTCAGAAGTATGGCCGTGAGACTCTACTTCTTTGGTCAACATAACCTGCTCGCCCTGCAGCTGCCACAAGGGGTTGGGCATGGCAACAGCAGGATACGCCGCGTTGTTCCAACCAGTCAACGTGTTGCTGTCACGGTAATAGCTGCGTAGAAATGTGTACAAATAATCAGAACCACTGCCATTGGCACCCGCACGCGAGCGGGCAATGACGCTCAAGTCAGGCGGATTGGCACCAAACCAAGCTTTGGCTTCTGCTGGTGCGATAGTGGCCTGCATCAAGTCACCAGGTTTGTCAGTGATGAAATTGAGATTCTCCTGAATTTGCTTTTCATTTAAGCCGATATCGGTCATGCGGTTGTAGCGCATGTAGGCCGCTGAGTGGCAATTCAAACAGTAATTGGTAAACAACTGCGCACCACGCTGCAAAGCAGCCATGTCGTTGGTTCGCGATGGTGCCTTATCCCAAGCAATACCACCTGATGCGGCATGGGCCGCACCCGCAAAAAATACGCACAAGACCGTTGAGAGAAGAATTTTTTTAAACATGTTATTTATCTCCATACCTGCTTAATGCGCTTGGAACGTAATACGGTCTGGCACTTCCTTAAAGTTGCCCAAACGGCTCCACCAAGGCATGAGTAGGAAGAAGCCAAAGTACATCAATGTACCTGCCTGCGAAATTCGCTCAAAAATGTATGAAGGCGCTTGGATACCCAAGTAACCTAAAACAAAAAAGTTGATCACAAAAACCGCGTACACAATTTTGTGCCAGTCAGGGCGGTAGCGCATAGACTTGACTGGGCTGTGGTCTAACCATGGCAGGAAGAACAGAATCACAACCGCACCGCCCATCACCACAACACCCCAAAATTTAGCGTCTGTAGCAAGCATGGCGGCAATCGCCAACGCCGCGCCCACCAACACACCCGCCTTGGCTTTAACGCTTAATTTAAGTTTGATCACAGCCAACACTGCACCCGCGGCAGCTATACCCATCAGCACGTACATCATTTCGCCGGTGATGGCACGCAACATGGAATAAAAAGGCGTGAAATACCACACAGGTGCAATGTGAGCTGGTGTTTTTAATGGGTCTGCTGGTATGAAATTGTTGTATTCCAAGAAATAGCCACCGAATTCGGGTGCGAAAAATACAATCGCTGAAAACACCATCAAAAACACAGACACACCCAGTACATCATGGACTGTGTAGTAAGGGTGGAATGGGATACCGTCTAGGGGAACACCATTCTCATTTTTGTACTTTTTAATTTCAACACCGTCTGGGTTGTTGG
>Ga0208413_1001899_pt1 | contig 12620 bp, 11 predicted proteins | sample AntAceMetag02UKD_FD_184761 | JGI IMG/M metagenome (GOLD analysis project Ga0208413, IMG submission 184761) | Saline lake microbial communities from Ace Lake, Antarctica - Antarctic Ace Lake Metagenome 02UKD (SPAdes) (version 2) | ecosystem: Environmental > Aquatic > Non-marine Saline and... | reverse complement strand
CTCGAATAAATTTCGCGTCTTAACAAATGAATGAATCTGATTCCGTATTATATCAATACCGCGTTCGTCTGATGCATTTAAGTGAATGATTAGACTTTTGTTTATTTTATAATGTCTAGACTGAAATTCGTTTATTATATTTATAATTGTAGTTGTTTTGCCAGTCCCAGGAGGACCATATAATAGTAAATTTGGAAAATATTTATGCTCTAATATATTCTCAAACATTGTGCGATTAAGTGGGTCTAGAACAATCTTATCAAATTTAGATGGTCTATATTTTTCAACCCATGGTATCGTAGCGTCCATTTACATATAATGTATGTTATCCTTTTTATAGTTTTACGGAAAAAACACTTTATAAAACAATATAAATTATAGATACTATTCACTAATATAATAATGTCTGATATAATAGAAAAGAAAAAACGTGGTCGTAAAAAAAAGGAAGAAATTAATACTGCAGATGTAGTACACGAAGTCAAGAAAAGAGGACGAAAACCAAAGGGCGGAAAACTTATTACAAAAATCGTCGAACCAGAACCAGACTCAAATACAATTATTAATGTTATTTTACATTTGAAATGTTCATTGAATGATCTTATTGAAATTAAAACGAATGTCATAGGTTCCGAACTTACATATAATCCTGACATGCCTCCTGAGATAAAAACATATAATAGAGATGAAATTCGCGGAGCATTTAGTGAATATGAACTCAATACAGATAAACAAGCAATTGACGATGTTGCATATTCTGCACGAAATTCTGTATGTCAGACATGTAATAAAAAAGATAAGGTAGTTGTAGAGGATCATGATATAAACATGAAGGATGTAAATACAAAACTCAAACAATTGAAAATAAAATTATATAAAAATACATTACAGGATAAAAAATCATCATGTTTTTGGTGTACTTATGAATTTGATAACCCACCATGTTACATACCTAAACATGAGATGGATGATGTGATTTTCGGATATGGTTCGTTTTGTAGACCTGAATGTGCTGTCGCACATCTGATGAAAGAGAACATAGATGATTCCACGAAATTTGAGAGATATCATTTATTGAATCAAATATATAGCAAGGTTTACAATTATAAAAATAATATTAAGCCTGCCCCAGACCCACATTATTTATTGGATAAATATTTTGGAAATCTTACTATCCAAGAATACAGAAAACTTCTGAAAACAGAACATCTATTATTGGTTATAGATAAACCCATGACTCGTGTCCTACCTGAACTGTTCGAAGATAATGACAATTTTATATTGAATATTTATGGAGATTCTAATGCATCACAAAGTAACACTACTAGTGTATATAAAGTGAAACGACAAAGTGAGAAAAAACCCGGTCCAAGTAAATCCAGTATTATGCGAGATAAATTTGGATTGTCATAGATATTTGCTTTTATCTATGTTTCATTGCAATTTTATACTCTTTTTGAATTTAATCAATGAAAAATTGATTGTCGAATATAACTTTCATATTACATTAAAAATACCAATTAATATGTCATCAGCTACCGAAAACTTTATATATATTCAAAAGTTGCCATTCGTAAAGCAACTTTTGAAAGAAAACAAGAAATTGAAACGCCGAACCAAGGAACTTAAACGACTTGTGAGATTGATTTCGAACAACCTACCATTATTCGATTCCAGTAGAAAATGCGCATCTAAAAATAAACGAGATGAGGATGAAGATGAGGATATTATTGATCTCACTAGTAACGATGATTATAATGACGACGATACATTTCATGATTTACCATCTATAAAAATTAAGAAAGAAAATATCAGGATTATTATTACCGAAGAAAATACAAAACTTATAGAAAAAATCAGAGAGGAGGAAGTCCAAGTTGAGGAAGAAACCGAGGAAGAGGCTGAGGAAGAGGAAGAGGAAGAGGAAGAGGCTGAGGAAGAGGAAGATGAAGAAGTTGAGGAAGAGGCTGAGGAAGAGGCTGAGGAAGAGGCTGAGGAAGAAGCCGAGGAAGAAGCTGAGGAAGAAGCCGAGGAAGAAGCTCAGGAAGAGGCTGAGGAAGAGGCTGAGGAAGAGGCTGAGGAAGAGGCTGAGGAAGAGGCTGAGGAAGAATCTGAGGAAGAGGCTGAGGAAGAATCTGAGGAAGAGGCTCAGGAAGAGGCTCAGGAAGAAGCTGAGGAAGAGGCTGAGGAAGAATCTGAGGAAGAGGCTCAGGAAGAGGCTCAGGAAGAAGCTGAGGAAGAAGCTGAGGAAGAGGCTGAGGAAGAAGAAGAGGCCGAGGCTGAGGCTGAGGAAGAGGAAGAAGAGGAAGTATATGAAGTTATAATTAAGGGTAAAACATACTACACATCAAATGAGATTTCAGGTGTAATTTATGGTGTAGATACCAACGGTGATGTTAGCATAGAGGTTGGGTCTTACAAGGATAGTAAACCAGTTTTCAAAAAATAAAATAAACACGAAAAAATCACTACAAATATATTTATTTAAATTTACACACGTTATGGAAAGTCTATAATTTTTTTTTTCGTGTCTTGTTTTGTTTTAATTCATAATATAAATTCTTTGTCTTTGCCCCACCTCGTATTGGTTTAGGAGTGGCAATAGTATCATTTTTTTTTGTAGGTTTGTCTTGTAACATTTTTACGAGAGGATCGTGTTGTATTATATTTTTGTTTTCGTTATTTTGTAATTGTGTAAATTTTATAAATAATAGTTCATCTCTGAAGTTACATAAGTCTAAATTATTTTTATTTTGGTCAGTAACCTTTCCGTCAATTAGATCAATATATGTATATATTTCATATTTGGGTATTTTAACATTATTATTATCATAGATTATTCCGAATGTATCATCTATTGTAATGTCTGTTGGTTGTTGTAATTTATTTATAATCTTTTTTGCAGTATTAATAGTGAATTTGTCTTTTTCAATATTGGTAAAGTTTATGTTTTTCTTAAGCAATTCAAAGTCTTTAATAAATAAATTGGATAGTGTCTTGAAATTCTCATTGTTGTATTTGTCGTTACCAAATATAATATTGTTATCATTTATATATTTCTCATTATTTCCTGATATATTATATTTCTCATTATTCTCATATAAATCTTTAATTAAGTCCTGAACGGTGCTTGAAATTGAAACTAAATTACTTCCTATTACTATTTTAGATACACGATTTAATTCAATCATAAATTCTCGTGATTCACGTATGTTGTATGCATCTATTGGAAGTGCTGTTCTCATAAATGCGTTTATATCAATCACACGTTTATTCATATTGTCATATTCATTCTTGTCGATTGGCTTTTGTTCGATTAGCTTTTTATCTAGGGCTTTTTTAATCGGGGCTGTGGTGTTTATTATGTAATTATTCATATTTAAATCATTATCAGTAATACAACGTTCACTTTCGGGAAAATCTTTCCATTCACATTGTAACATAACTAAGTGTGCATAAAACAATCCCATCGCCTGACGAATAGTTACTGTTGATAACGATTGTATTTGACTATTCCAATTTGATACATTCATAAAATATTCCCCTATAGTTTTTATGTCTGATTTGATAATATCTGGAATATATCCTGAATCGTTAACACCTGATTTTTTAACACCTGATATTATATTATCTAATTTCGTTTCATTTTCGATTAAATTATTAGCTATATTACGTTTTTCTTCTTGTTTCCAAGAATCAAATTCATTATAATTTTTTGCTAATCGTTTACTTAGATAATGATTGTATATATCATTTATCCATATTACCTTAGATATTGTATATGGTTTCGATTCAATATTCAAATATGAATAGTTAGGTATGTTATTCAGTTTTGTTACACTTGCATTTTCAACTGTATTTTCAATTGTATTGAATATATTTCCTGATAATGGATATGTAGTAAACAATAAGTTCAACATCTTATTTATGTTATAATTCAAAATTTTTACATAATATTTATCTGTTGCTGCTTGAAAATCCTTTCGTGCTTTTTCTTTATCCGATTTATTCATGTTTGTATTATCAACATACTTGGGCTTATTTGGGTCATCTGATTTACTTATTGAATTCACGTTTTTTGTAAAAACTTCCTTTATAAAAAAAAAATCTAGTATTTCATCATAGGTGCCGAATTTGCCCTTTATTTTAACTGACTTTGTTATATATGGGTATTCATTATACCTTGTTGCGTTCAATGAAGTTCCTACAATATTTTTTGATGTCAATGATATATCATTCTTACCTGGTATATTAGTAGACATCAAAATATTAATTGTATCAATTACAATTGGATCTTTACTTTCTGACATTCCTATACTATACATCATGTTTTTTTTGCGCATGTTATTTCATATTCACCTCTACACCCTGTTTCTTCGCTCGTTCTAAAACTTCCTTTGCTTTGTTTACTTCTATTTCAGTTACTTTATTGTCCAAGTCTAAATGATATTGCGTAAATGCCTCTGGAATACAACAAAGTTTGCTATCTTCATTACATAAATAATCTACCAAGACTATGAAACCAATTGTAATTAACAATGCCACATATATATCACGAGTCCCCATCCAAGCAATCGCAAATACTAATATCTGTTTACTAAATGTATGTTTCAAATACAATTCTACATTTTTACTTAATTTTAAATTCACGAACCGAGATGCAATATTCAATATTATTATCATCAACCCAGCAAAAATTTTACTATTATTAATAGTTTGGACGTGATTATTTACAACGTTCAATAAATTGTATTGGAACTTCATCTATAACATATTAGAGGAATAAAATTTTCAAATACGCGAACTTTTTTGTCGTTGCAATTCATCTTCTAAAGTTATTTTATTTGCGATTATAGAGAACGCACACTTAGTGTCGCATGGATTACATGCTGGACCAATGAACTTTAATTCAGGGAATACATGTTCGGACATTTCAATATTGACAGGAACACCCTTGTTTAGCAATGCACCTTTAGAACAATTTGTTCTCCTAAACCTGTTTTGGTCTTCTATTAATTCTTTACTGAGTCTATTGTACACCTCCTGATCGTATGGAGTAAACGTCATTTCCCATAAGAATCCTTCAGATATATTTAGCATATGTTCAAAGTTATCCAGTTGATAATAATACATTGTGAGAACACAGACAAAAATGCCTAATATTAAGTCAATGCTAGTATAATATATGATAGTGGTTACTGCTAACAATCTGCCTAAACTGGTATAACTGAATGGTATCATCCTTTCTGGATAGAATACAAAAAGTGCTATTAATAATATCAATACGAAATCAGCAATCATTATACATTTATATCATAAATAATTATTCTACTAATATATTAGAATATGACCTCGTTAAATATGTCAAATTGGGTTCCAGATGGACCATTAAAAAAAAGAGAACCTACTATTCGTCGTCCCGGCGCTAAACCGATTTCGGACGAATATGATATACCCGAGTCTATACTAGAAACTGAACAGAATAATAAGGTTATGTCTTCTAAAGTAACCCAGTTACTCAGTAAATTATCAAGTGACAATGACGGCAATAAACTAGCTGATTATGAACCAAATTATCGTCCAGAAATAACTGTTTCTAAAGTTGACTCAGTAGATATTAATCCTCCTCCTCCTCCTCCTTCCAAAGAACCAATGACGGATAAATATTCAGCGAATGATATTAATTTAGCGAATCTTAGTAACTACACACAAACTTATAATTCTCAACCCCTTTTTCAAAAAAAAGACCCATATTATGCTAAAATGGGAGTATCTAATAGCGGTGATGATAAACTCATGGAAAAAATAAACTATATGATACACCTCCTAGAACAACAACAAATGGAAAAAACTTCAAATGTTACAGAGGAATTCATTCTATATGTGTTACTTGGCGTTTTCGTTATATTCACAGTGGATTCATTCACCCGTGCTGGCAAATATATAAGATAAAAAAATATAAAACAATATTAGATGGATAATATTGTTTTAATTATACTCGCTATTTTTAGTGTTTTAATAATTACATACTATATTGTTTTTGGGTATCTTGAGGGTAAAATTTCACTTGTATACAATACTGATATGAATTCAGAAAATATCCCTATTAAAGTTTCGAATTCTGATGAATTCTCTTACGGAATGTGGTTAAATATTAATAAACTAGGACAAAATAATATTATATTTGATCGTCCGAATGAATTAAAATTTTTTATTGAAAATAGTGCTCTTAAAATTGATAGAGGTACTAATGACTACGAAATTATGATTAACTTCCCTCTACAAAAGTGGGTACATGTTATTGTATCTGTGGAAAATATAAAAACTGAAAAATCTTTCGTGAATGCTTATATAGACGGTAAAATGGTAAAATCATATCAGATTCCTTATCTAAAAGGTGCAGAAACCACGATTGAACTCGGTAATTTAGATGCAAAACTTGTAGGACTGAAACGCTGGAAATATCCATTGAACCCAGCTATGGTTTTAAATGAATATAACTCGACTAAATTAACTGGTCTATATAATTTAGATATAACTCTCATGAAAAATCAAGAATTAGCAAAACGATTTAACGTATTTTAGTCGCCAATGTGCGGAAAATTTAGGACAAATATATCTATTTTTTCTATGTATAAAAATATCCTATTATTTACAATTATATGTAAATATACAACTTGTCATGGTGTGTTTTTATATATTAAACGTAAAATTGAGGATTTTTATATAGGATACATTTGTCCCTAAGTTTACGCATAGTTAATTGTTAAAATATTATGCTAACAGTATTTTATGTTGGTTCGTCATTTTCATCACATAATGATGTAAATCATATTTTCACGATATTTTGGAGCCCTGTTTTTATTTTTTTTAAATACAGATTTTTAAATTATAAATTGTATATGATTAAATATAATATTACACCCTTGCCACCCAGCTCTTTTAGCGGTTATAGATAATGGTGTTCTTGGGATAATACAATCTGGTTTTATATTTTCATGTTTAATATATAAAATGTTTATAATTTTGTAAGATTTTTTTTCATATAAAACAATTAAATAATCTATTTCTTCGTTAATATTCTTTAATGTTGTCAAATATTCGCCTCCAATCGTCTTGAATGTATTTTTATTTTTAATATCATTTACTTTTTTTTGAGTAGCACTTTTTGCCTTAATTTGAAATTTTTGATGACAATTAATACAAATTAAATCTTTAGATTGTTCATTCGTTTTACATTTTTCAAAATTATTACTACAACATCTAACACAATTTACATTATTTTTAATATAATATTCACATGCCTCGCCAACTATCCTACTTTCACTTTTCCAATTATTATTTTCTTTAACTTGTAAAATAAGTTCATTTAATTCCATTTTATTTATGATACAAAATAACATAATTATAATTTGTTTCAATTTTATTTTACAATAATAAATGTTTAAATTTACTACTTAAAGAACGAATCGCTCATAATTCATTTTGTTGATATAAGTGTATTAGAAAGTCCACCTGCGGTTTCTCTAGCTAATACATGGATCACTTTCGGGTAGTATACTTCTCGTTCGCTTCCTGCGAGTGTATTTCGGTGAATATCTAAACATTTTTGAGAGAACTTGGAATTACAATCTTTGTAATCTGGGTTCTCTTGTTTCCATTCCGCCAACTTTCCCATACTTCTATAGGATACTGTTTGTATCGCTTTTTGTAACTTCTTGTCATCTGGTTGTTTGGTCCATGTGTTTTCATCTTTGATGTATATTGTTTCACGTTTCACGTCCGTACAGTGTATGGGACGCTCTGTTACATCAAGTTGTTTCAAATTATCTAAAAATATCTTGGAAATACCACCTACAAAACCAAGTTGAGCATTGTTCTCCAAGTCCTCGTAGGAAATCTGAATATTATTTATAAAATCAGAGAAGTTGATTGCATCTTTGCATTGTTCGTTAAGGAATATTTGGATGTTGAATTTTTGATTATTTGTTTGATGAATTACTGTATTATTATTGATCGGTTTACAACACTCAATTATTGTTTCTTTATTTTGAAGCATAATCTTAGTAAGATTTTCATTATTTTGCAAAAGAATCGTTTCTATTGTCTTTGAATTTGTATTTGTTTGTTCTACAATGAGATTGCGTAATTCTGTATTGTCGCTTAATAATCTCTCGATTATACCAGTTTCGCATTTGATTTCATGACGATTAACATTACATTGGTTAGTATATGTTTTCTTGCATTTTTTACAAGCAAATAAGGTCTGGAGTTTTTCTGGCGTTTTTTGTAATTTCATGTGTTTTTGTGTTGAAATGTGTCTTTTCCATTCAGATAATTTATAGCATGTCAGATCACATTTTTCGCATATAAATTGTTTTATTTGTTCTGGAGTTTTTTTCGGCGCTAAATGTTTACGAGTAACTATATGTCTCAACCATTCTGTAAATCTAATACACCTAAACATACACGATTCGCAGTAAAATTGTTCGGAGTTTTTTCTGGCGTTTTCCATATTCCTAAATGTGATTTATATGATTTATATTTAGCGCCAAAAAAAACTCCGATAAAATACGCAAAATATTATGCTGTGAAGAATTTATATTATTTTTGTGTTACAAAGCATTTTGCTGTGAATCGTATTTTCATGATATTTTGGAGCCCTGCTTTTACTTTTTGGACATTTTATAAATGTCCAAAAAATATTTCAACCTATTAATAATGATTCAGTTTCCCAAGACTTATAAGACTTATTGAATTTCCTACTTAAAGAACGAATCGTTCCTAATTCATTTTGTTGATATGAGTGTATTAGAAAGTCCACCTGCGGTTTCTCTGGCTAATGCATGTATCACTTTCGGGTAGTATACTTCTCGTTCGCTTCCTGCTAGTGTATTTCTATGAATATCTAAACATTTTTGAGAGAACTTGGAGTTACAATCTTTGTAATCTGGGTTCTCCTGTTTCCATTCCGCCAACTTTCCCATACTTCTATATGATACTGTTTGTATAGCTTTTTGTAACTTCTTGTCATCTGGTTGTTTCGTCCATGTGTTTTCATCTTTGATGTATATTGTTTCACGTTTCACGTCAGTACAATGTATAGGACGCTCAGTAACATCCAGCTGTTTCAAATTATTCAAAAATATCTTTGAAATACCACCTACGAAACCTAGTTGTGCATTGTTCTCTAAGTCCTCGTAGGAAATCTGAATATTATTTATAAAATCAGAGAAGTTGATTGCATCTTTGCATTGTTCATTGAGAAATATTTGGATGTTGAATTTCTGATTATTTGTTTGATGAATTACTGTATTATTATTGATCGGTTTACAGCATTCAATTATTGTTTCTTTATTTTGAAGCATAATCTTAGTAATATTTTCGTTATTTTGTAAAAGAATCGTTTCTATTGTCTTTGAATTTGTATTTGTTTGTTCTACAATGAGGTTGCGTAATTCTTTATTGTCGCTTAATAATCTGTCGATTATACCAGTTTCACACTTGGTTTCATGACGATTAACATTACCTTGGTTAGTATATGTTTTCTTGCATTTTTTACAAGCAAATAAGGTCTGGCGTTTTTCTGAGCCTTTTTGTAATTTCATGTGTTTTTGTGTTGCAATATGTCTATTCCATTTTGATAATGTGCTACATGTTACATGACACTTTTTACATACAAAATATTGGTGTTTTTCTGGACTATTTATCACTCCTAAATGTTTTTGTGTAGTAAGATGTCTATTCCATTCTGATAATTTATCACTCCTAAATTGGCAAGGTTCACATAAAAATATATCGGCGTTTTTTTCAGACTTTTTCATACTCCTAAATGTGATTTATATGATTGATATTTAGGTCTAAAAAAAACTCCGATAAAATACGCAAAATATTATGCTAACAATATATTCTATAAATTCGTCATTTTCGCATCATAATGCTGTAAATCGTATTTTCATGATATTTTGGATCCCTGCTTTTACTTTTTGGACATTTTATAAATGTCCGAAAAATATTTCAACCTATTAATAATGATTCGTTTCCCAAGACTTATAAGACTTATTGAATTTCCTACTTAAAGAACGAATCGTTCCTAATTCATTTTATTTGTATAAGTTTACTGGAAAGTCCACCTGCAGTCTCTCTAGCTAATACATGGATCACTTTTGGATAGTAAACTTGACGATCACTTCCTGCGAGTGTATGTCGATGAATATCTAAACATTTTTGAGAGAACTTGGAATTGCAATCTTTATAATCTGGGTTCTCTTGTTTCCATTCTGCTAACTTTCCCATACTTCTATAGGATACTGTTTGTATCGCTTTTTGTAGCTTCTTGTCGTCTGGTTGTTTCGTCCATGTATTTTCATCTTTAATATATATTGTTTCACGTTTCACGTCCGTACAATGTATAGGACGCTCAGTAACATCCAGTTGTTTCAAATTATCTAAAAATATCTTTGAAATACCACCTACAAAGCCAAGTTGTGCATTGTTCTCCAAGTCCTCGTAGGAAATCTGAATATTATTTATAAAATCAGAGAAGTTGATTGCATCCTTACAGGTTTCATTCAAAAATATCTGGATGTTGAATTTCTGATTATTTGTTTGATGAATTGTTGTATTATTATTGATTGGTTTGCACAATTCAATTATTGTTTCTGTTGTTTTATTCATATTTTCATTATTTTGCACCATCATTGATTCTATTGTTTTATTCATAGTTTCATTATTGTTCGTCATAATCGTTTCTATTGTTTTTGAATTATACTTCGTTTGCTCTATAATAAAATTACGTAATTCTATATTATCGTTCAATAAACGGTCTATTATACCAGTTTCACATTGTCTTTCATGTTGCATAAGATCCGAGTCAGATATATATAATTTCTTACATTTTTTACAAGCAAAATCAGTGTGGACCTTTTTCGTGCCTTTTTCTATTGCTAAATGTTTTCGTGTTAGAATATGTCTATTCCATTTTGATAATGGACCGCATAATAGATTACAATTATTACATGTAAACACCTCTAATTTCATCGGACCTTTTTCGTGCCTTTTTCGTTCACCTAAATGCTTACTGGTTGTCGTATGTCTATTCCATTTTGATAATTTGTCACATGTAAATTGGCAAGGTTCACATGAAAAAACACGGACCTTTTCTTCGTGACTTTCCATTTACTATAAAGTCAGATAAAAAGGTCCGATACAAATACGCAAAAATATTATGCTATGATGAATTTATATTATTATTATTTTTCAAAGCATAATGATGTAAATCGTATTTTCATGATATTTTGGAGCCCTGCTTTTACTTTTCGGACATTTTATAAATGTCCGAAAAATATTTCAACCTATTAATAATGATTCGTTTCCCAAGACTTATAAGACTTATTTAATTTCCTACTTAAAGAACGACGACGTTATAAGTTTTTTTACTCATTATCCCAATAAAAATTGAATTTCTTTTTCATAATTTATTATATCTGATAATTTATATGAACATTATACAAAAATGAACCAGATTTGCGGATATATTTACATAAGAAATCACGAAGCATATGATATATATAATGGATGTAAGATGGGTAAAGCAAATAATATTCCTGAGAGGGATACAACTTATGCTACTGGTGAGATTAAGAGAGGTTATTTCGAAGCTGTCTTTGAAGTTCCTATTGAAAAGATGGGATTTGTTGAACGCTTATTACAAAATGAGTTTCATGAATTAAATATTAAATATGATGCGGGAACTGAATTTTACAATAAAAAAATTATTACTCTCATTGAACCTTATCTTAATACACTTCGTATTAAGTATAAAAAATTATCCAATCAAGACATTAGTGATTTGGTGAGATGCAACAGAGTAAGGAAAACTATAAAAAAAATAAACATTCAATCGTTAATTCATATTCTAAAATCCAAGAGAACAAATAAACAAATTGACTCCTATATACCACGAAACGACCAAATTATAATTATTGATAAATCGATTCTACATTTGCAACAACACGATAAAGGTATGCTTGTATTAATGTGCGGTGTAGGTAAAACCTTGATTTCATTATGGATTACACAAAAACTAAACGCCAATACTATTCTTATTGGCGTTCCTAATAAATTATTATTGAAACAGTGGGAAGAAGTTATTTGTATATTGTTTCAAAGCGTTCCATATTTAATTGTTTCGGGTGGGATAGATAATGAAAATATACTCAGATTTTTAAAAGATAATAAAAATAAGTGTATTGTAATAACTACATATTTATCAGCGCATAAAGTATATACCGCGACCAAAAATATAGGATTTACGTTTGATATGAAAATAAATGATGAATGTTTTCCATTTGAAACAGGAATACAAACAAATAAAGGAGTAATAAAAATAGGTAAATTATACAATATGTTTGAGAGAAAAGAAGAATTACCATTAATATTATCATTTAATGAAATTAATAAAAAGTTTGAGTATAAAAAAATGACTTATTCATGGAGAAAAGAAAATATAAATTTATTAAAAATTCAAATGTCTAAAAAAAATATTAAATGCACAGAAAATCATAAAATTTTAACTAATAAAGGTTATATCAATGCAATAAATTTAAAAGAAAATGACT
>Ga0208413_1001896_pt1 | contig 12632 bp, 11 predicted proteins | sample AntAceMetag02UKD_FD_184761 | JGI IMG/M metagenome (GOLD analysis project Ga0208413, IMG submission 184761) | Saline lake microbial communities from Ace Lake, Antarctica - Antarctic Ace Lake Metagenome 02UKD (SPAdes) (version 2) | ecosystem: Environmental > Aquatic > Non-marine Saline and... | reverse complement strand
CCTGTCGAAAGATTGGGAGAAATCCATCGCCAGCGCTGAAGCGTGGATACTCATCGCACACATCAGACGCGTCACACGGCATCTCGCAAGGGATTGAGAAAGTTCAGTTAGTTTCGAATCAGACTCTGAGACAACCGATGATAATGGGGCGGAGAAATTCCGCCCCTTTTTCCACCCCCGCGCTAGACTGTGGGGACCAGGACCGCAGGGGAGGCGCGCCATGTCCAGTCAGAAAGATGATTTCGAAGCCGTGGTGAAAACCGGCGCTACTGGGACTGTCGCAGCCTTTGCACCCGCGCGCAAAGGCGGGCTGGCACAGATCCAGCATATGTTGCATCTACAACCTGCGCTGGTGCCGCTGTTCGTGCTGGCGATGTCGATCCTGACCTTCGGGCTGCTTTTGGGCACCAAGTTCTTTTCGCCCTTCGCGCTGACGCTGATCCTGCAGCAGGTGCAGATCGTGGGCATCGTCGCCGCCGCACAAAGCCTTGTGATCCTGACCGCGGGCATCGACCTGAGCGTGGGTGCGATTGCTGTGCTGTCCAGCGTCATCATGGGGCAATTCACCTTTCGCTACGGTTTGCCAGTCGAGGTGGCTGTGCTGTGCGGGCTGGCCTTTGGCACTGCCATCGGCACGCTGAACGGCTGGCTGGTCGCGGTGATGAAGCTGCCGCCGTTCATTGTCACACTCGGGATGTGGCAGATCGTGCTGGCGGCCAATTTCCTGTATTCGCGCAACGAAACCATCCGTGCGCAAGATATCGAAAGCGAGGCGTCGCTGCTGCAATTCCTTGGCACGACCTTCAAGGTCGGCGCGAACGAGGCGGGGCAGGGCGGTGCCACCTTTACCTATGGCGTGATCGCCATGGTGCTGATTTTCGTCATCCTTGCCTATATGCTGCGGCACACGGCCTGGGGGCGGCATATCTATGCCGTGGGCGATGACCCTGACGCGGCACAACTGTCGGGCGTCAACGTGCGCGCGACGATCATTTCGGTCTATGCGCTGACCGGCTTTATCTGCGCCATCGCAGGCTGGGCCTTGATCGGGCGGATCGGCAGCGTCAGCCCGACATCGGGGCAGTTGCTGAATATCGAAAGCATCACCGCCGTGGTGATCGGCGGCATCAGCCTGTTCGGCGGGCGCGGGTCGATCCTTGGCACCTTCTTTGGCGCGCTGATTGTGGGGGTGTTCACGCTGGGCCTGCGGCTTGCGGGCGCGGATGCGCAATGGACCTTCCTGCTGATCGGGGTGCTGATCATTGCGGCGGTCGCTGTGGACCAATGGATCAGAAAGGTATCAGGCTGATGGAACCCATTCTTCAGGGGCGCGGGCTGGTCAAGCGCTATGGCCGTGTCACCGCGCTGGACCATTGTGATTTCGATCTTTACCCGGGCGAGATTCTGGCCGTGATCGGCGATAATGGCGCCGGCAAGTCATCGTTGATCAAGGCGATGTCCGGCGCCATCATCCCCGACGAAGGCGATGTCTTGCTGGAAGGGCGCAAGGTCAAGTTCACCTCGCCCAACGACGCGCGCCGCGAAGGGATCGAGACGGTCTATCAGACGCTGGCGATGTCGCCTGCCTTGTCGATCGCGGACAACATGTTCATGGGGCGCGAATTGCGCAAACCGGGGATCATGGGCAAGGTGTTCCGCCAGCTTGACCGGCCAAGGATGGAAAGGCTCGCCCGCGAAAAGCTGACCGAACTGGGGCTGATGACGATCCAGAACATTAATCAGGCGGTGGAAACGCTGTCGGGCGGTCAGCGGCAAGGTGTGGCCGTGGCGCGCGCCGCGGCCTTCGGGTCCAAGGTCATTATTCTGGACGAACCCACCGCCGCGCTGGGCGTCAAGGAATCGCGCAAGGTGCTGGAACTGATCCTTGACGTGCGCGCGCGCGGTATTCCGATCATCCTGATCAGCCACAACATGCCGCATGTCTTCGAGGTGGCGGACCGGATCCATATCCACCGTCTGGGCAAGCGGCTGTGCGTGATCAAGCCGGGTGATTACACGATGTCGGATGCCGTGGCCTTCATGACCGGCGCGCGCGAGCCTGACGAAGCCGCCTAAAGCGGGCCGGCGCGTCACCGCATGGCAAAAGATCATCATCCAAGGCGGATATGGCGGGCTTAACGCCACGTCGCTGACAACCGTGGCGCGTGGCAGCACGTGCAGATCGGCAGTTGAGCCAACTCGTCAAAGCCGGTACATGTTTTGTGCGCCAAGGATGAAAGAGAGGCTCAGTGTTCGAGGTCATCTGCATCTCTTTTGCATTCTTTTTTGGGCTAGCGGTCCGGCAAGTCGGCTTGCCACCGCTCGTTGGCTTTCTTGCCGCGGGTTTTGCGATAAATGCAGCGGGGCCAAGCCTTGGCGTGCCAGAGGAAACCGGCGAGATACTGAAATATGTCGCGCATTTGGGCGTGCTTTTACTCTTGTTTGCGGTCGGCCTGAAATTGCGCGTCGAACAGGTGTTCCAGCCTCAAGTGCTGGCGGGGTCGCTGGTTCATTTTGCAGTGACGGCAACTGTCTTTACCGTGGGGCTTGCCGTGTTCTTGCAGCTTGATTGGAATACCGCGTTGCTGCTGGCCATCGCGCTGTCGTTTTCATCGACGGTGTTTTCTGCAAAAATCCTGGATGCAAAGCGTGATCTTGGTTCATTTTATGGCCGTACAGCCATTGGCATTTTGATTGTTCAGGACATTATTGCGCTGGTGGTTTTGGGGATATGGGGCGGTCAGACGCCCACCATTTGGGCGCTGGGCGTCTTTGCAATTCCGCTGCTGCGACCTGTCCTGCACCGGCTGCTGGATTTCACCGGCCATGACGAGCTGTTGGTCCTGATGGGGATGCTGTTGGCGTTGGTCGTGGGGGGGATGGGCTTCGAAAGCCTAGGTCTGAGCGCTGAAATCGGTGCGCTGGTGATGGGTCTTTTGCTATCCACGCATCGCCGGGCAAATGAGCTGTCCGACGCGCTTTGGGCGTTGAAAGAGGTTTTTCTTGTCGGGTTCTTCCTGCAGATCGGGATGTCGGGTCTGCCGGATCTGGATGATCTTGTTTTTGCGGGGGTCTTTGCACTTGTTCTGCCGCTCAAGGGGGTGCTGTTCTTTTTCCTGTTCATTCTGTTTCGTATGCGCGCCCGCACGTCTTTCATGGCCGCCGCCAGCCTGACCGCCTATAGCGAATTCGGATTGATCGTGGCGGCGGGTGTTCTGCCGGAATGGCTGGTGCCGCTGGCGGTTGCGGTTAGCCTGTCTTTTGTGGTCTCTGCGCCATTGAACAGGCTTTCGCAAAGGTTTTTCGACCGCTACGAAGATCGCCTGCAGCGGTTCGAACTGTCGCGTATTCATGTAGATGAATTACCCACTGATCTTGGCAATGCGCGTATCTTGATCCTTGGTATGGGACGCACCGGAACAGCGGCCTATGATCATCTAAGCCCGGTTTGCGACCGGATCGTGGCGATTGACGCTGACACCTACAAGACCAAGGCGCATCGCGAGGCTGGCCGGAACGTCTTGTTTGCGGATGTCGAAGATGCGGGTTTCTGGCGGGGCCTTGATATATCTCTTTTGAAGGTGGCGATCCTTGCCATGGACAATGTCGAGGCAAAGGAATGTTCAGCACGCGCACTGCGCCGCAGCGGGTTCAAGGGGCCGATCGTGTCGCATGCGCTGTTTGAAGACCACATCGACCGCCTGACATCCGCAGGCGCGACGCATACCTATCTGACGATGAATCAAGCCGGGATGGGCCTTGCCGATCATGCCGCACGCGCGATCGCTCTTGCTGTGCCGGGCGACGCCGGCGGGTGATTTTGGCGCTAGGAATGTGACAATCTGATGCTGATGAGCGAGAAACCGAAACAATCCGCGCGTCATAGTGTCAACATCGCGGTGCAAACAACCCAAACCAGCCGTGTCAGACGTGCCTTGGTCATGGAACAGATGGCCAACGCCACGCTGCGCCTGTGACGTAGAATACGAATGCCCGTCAGAAGCGCGCGGCTTGCGTGACATCGTCAGAGCAAAGCTCAGATTGCCTTGACCAACCTCTGCTCCGGACGACAACGCCACTGCACCAGTTTCCGCATGTTTAATTTCATGGGATGAGAAACCAGCTAAAACGCCCTGGTCCGCGCTTCGTAAACTGTTCCACGGAGCGGTCCGGCGATTTGGCCACCGTCTGTAAGGTGCTCTCGTATGCCGGACGGAATTTCTGGGTCGTCAAATCGAAAAAGTTTACAACCGGAAATGGCTTCGCGATGATTGACCGCACGCCCAATGAATTCCATCACGATACGCGATGCCGCTGGATCATGCGCATCCGCGCCCGATACGCCCATCCGCAGCCCTGAAAGAGTGGAAACGCGATTGCGATAACTTTGAAAAAGAATGGTCTGGGACAACTCTGACCCGGTAATCGACTCTTGATCGAACAAGTAAAGGCGGTCCCCAACGTTGATGACAATTCCCTGGTATTTATAGACATCAGGCAGTGTAGCAGAATTGGTCTTTTTCAGACGTTCGATCCTCTTAAAAAAGGTAAAACTGTCTGACGGAAAGATATGGATCAATGCACGCAAAACATGCTGCGGGGTTGAGAAAGAAAAGTAATACTCGTAGTAGAATCCATGAATTCTTGCGATCTGATTGCGTTTGCGCTGCGACATTTCCAACAGGTTCGGAACCGCGCTTAGCGCTGGTGGCAAATTGGAGCTTCTGGCCGGGCGCAGTGCGATAATCTTGCGAAATTGGTCTGGCGGTAGCAGCAGTTCAAATTCGTCAACGCCGAGAAAGTCACACAACTTGCGTAGATTGTTGCGAGAGGGATGCGACGCCCCCGATAGATATCGCATGAATTGTTGACGATTGATCCCCACCCGGCGGCAAAGCTCGGAGATCGAAGGGTAGTATCCCACAGCAAACTGCAGGTTGGTTGATAGGTACAGTTGTGAGTCTTCGGGCATGTCGTGACTTGCAGCTATAAGTGCGTCTAGTTGCGACTAAACCCTACCACTCCATTTATTGCAAGGCCATTGGTTTGTGCGCATTAATCAACGGAAAAGTGTCGGAGGCAGCACCTCGACCAAGCTCTTGGCGGCGGCTGAACTGGCTTCGACGAGGGTAATAACAACAAGGTCAAAATTACCGTTCCAAAACCAACCAAAGGGATATCAAAATGAAGAAAAATCAGTTCGCGAAAGCAGTCGTTGCAGCGTTGCTTGGCACGTCAATGTTGTCGGTTCCAGCGCAGGCGCAGGAATCTGGTCCTGTGAAGGTCGGCCTTCTTCTGGGCTTTACGGGCCCGCTTGAAAGCCAAACGCCGACAATGGGCGCCAGTGTCGATATGGCCGCTGCTGAAATCAACGCCAGCGGGGCGTTTTTGGGCGGAAGAACGTTCGAGATCATTCGTGGCGACTCGACATGCGGCGACTCTGCTGCGGCCGTTGCCGCCGCGACGCGCTTGGTTGAGTCCGAAGGCATTGTGTCCATCGTCGGTGGCCTGTGTTCCGGCGCTTCGGGCGCTATGTTGCAGGCAGTTGCGCGCCCGAACGGCTTGATGATGATATCGCCCTCAGCTACGTCGCCAGCCCTGTCAGCTGTAGAAGATGATAATCTCTTCTTCCGGATGTCGCCAACCGATGCGCGTCAGGGCGTCGTGATCGCAAACATTATGCAGGAGAATGGCATCAGTGAAGCTGCGATCACCTACACCAACAACGACTATGGCAAGGGGCTTTCTGACGCTATTGAAAGTGCCTTCACCGAGCTTGGTGGCACTGTCACGTTGAATTCCGCCCATGAGGACGGCAAGGGTGACTACTCTGCCGAGGTTGGCGCCCTTTCAGCCGCTGGTGGTGAAATTCTGGTTGTTGTTGGCTATAGCGACCAAGGCGGCAAAGGTATCATCCAATCAGCGCTTGATAGCGAGTCATTCGAAAAGTTTTTCTTGCCTGACGCAATGGTCGGCAACATCATTTTCGATACGTTCGGCGCCGACATCGACGGCTCTTTTGGAACCGTTCCTGGCACAGGCGGCGCAAGCGCGGATGCGTTCAACGCGATGGCGGCGCAAGCTGGGTTTGACGTGACTGTCTACACCGCAGAGGCCTACGATGCCACTATTCTGACCGCTCTTGCGATGCAGGCAGTTGGCACATCAGACTCCTCCAAAGCGGCAGAAGTGGTCTTTGAAATTGCAAATGCTCCTGGTGAGAAAATCTACCCAGGCGAATTTGCCAAAGCTGTCGAAATCTTGGCTGCAGGCGGACAGATTGACTATGAAGGTGCTTCCTCTGTCACGCTGGTTGGTGAAGGTGATGCCGCAGGTTCGTATCGTGAAATCCTGGTCGACGGTGGCGTAGACACAACAGTGCGCTATCGCAACTAAAGAATTCAAATCAGCGGCTCGACTGATGGTCGGGCCGCTATTTTTCAAAGTTGGTCGTAATGATTTCTATTGAAAACATCCATAAACATTTTGGTGGCCTGCGCGCAGTGGACGGGGCTAGCTTTAGGATCGAGACTGGATCCATTACTGGTCTGATCGGGCCAAATGGCGCGGGAAAGACCACACTTTTCAACATTATTGCAGGTCATTATACACCAACGTCCGGAAAAATCATTCTAGACGGTGAAGACATCACGGGCCTTGCTCCCCATAAGTTGTTTGCCAAAGGTTTGCTGCGGACCTTTCAGATTGCACATGAGTTTTCAACCTTGAGCGTGCGCAACAACCTTATGATGGTGCCCAAAGAGCAATCGGGCGAGAGCCTTCTGAAAACTTGGTTTCAGCCCGCTCTTGTAAAGCAACAGGAAGAGGAAATTCGCCAGAAGGCAAACGAAGTGATCGATTTTCTGGAGATTGGTCATGTTGCAGATGAGTTGGCGGGCAATCTTTCCGGGGGTCAGAAGAAGTTGCTGGAACTCGGTCGGACCATGATGGTCGATGCAAAGATTGTATTCCTAGACGAAGTGGGCGCAGGTGTGAACCGGACGCTACTTAATACAATTGGCGATGCAATTTTACGTTTGAACAAAGAACGCGGCTATACGTTTTGTATGATCGAACATGACATGGAATTCATCACAAGGCTCTGTGATCCTGTCGTTTGTATGGCTGAAGGCAAGGTATTGGCACAGGGGACCGCTGAGGAAGTCAAGAGCAATGAGCAGGTCATCGATGCGTATCTTGGCACTGGCTTGAAGAACAAACCCAAATCCCAGCAGGTGGGCGCATGAACTTCCTGACAGGCAAGAATATGACCGGCGGTTATGGCGGAGCTGATATTCTTCATGATTGCACAATTGGTGTCGAAAAGGGCGAGATCGCAGTTATCGTTGGGCCGAATGGCGCCGGCAAATCAACCGCTATGAAAGCTGTCTTTGGGATGCTGCAGATCCACACGGGGCAGGTCATGTTGGACGGCAACGACATTACGGCTCTTGCTCCACAAGACCGCGTTCGGGCTGGCATGGGTTTCGTGCCGCAAAACGCGAATGTCTTTACTTCCATGAGCGTGCAAGAGAATCTGGAGATGGGTGCGTTTATTCGCACCGATACTATCGCAAGCACAATGGAACAGGTTTTTGGACTGTTTCCAATCCTGAAAGAAAAACGCAAACAGCCTGCCGGTGAGTTATCCGGAGGACAACGCCAACAAGTTGCTGTAGCGCGCGCGCTTATGACCCAGCCAAAAGTATTGATGCTGGATGAACCGACAGCCGGTGTTTCGCCTATTGTGATGGATGAGCTATTCGACAGAATTATCGAGATCGCCAGAACAGGTATCGCAATCTTGATGGTCGAACAGAACGCACGGCAAGCGCTTAATATTGCCGACAAGGGCTTTGTGCTGGTTCAAGGACGAAATAGATATACTGACACGGGTCAGGCACTCATGAGTGACCCGGATGTCCGCAAAGCTTTTTTAGGGGGCTAAAGATGGATTTCATCAATAGTTTTGTATTGCTTGGAAACTACGTCATTATCCCCGCATTTGTCTATGGGTGCCAATTGGCGCTTGGGGCGCTTGGGGTGACCCTCGTGTATGGGATTTTGCGATTCTCCAACTTTGCTCATGGAGAAAGCATGGCGTTTGGTGCCATGGTGACAATTCTTGTGACATGGGCGATGCAATCATATGGGATATCCATTCATCCTTTGCCGACTGCTCTCCTCGCGCTGCCTTTTGGCATTGCGGCGTTGGTATTTCTGATCTTGGTCACAGATAAGTTTGTTTATCGCTTCTACAGAAAGCAAAGGTCGGCACCTGTCGTGTTCCTGATTGCTTCTATTGGCGTCATGTTCCTCTATAATGGCATAATTCGCTTTATTATTGGGCCGAACGACCAAAATTTCAATGACGGAGAGCGGTTTATCATTCGTGTTAGCGAATTCAAGGCGATGACCGGCCTTGATGAGGGTATAGCGCTGAGAATGACGCAAGGTGTGACGATTGTCGTTTCGATCGCCATTGTGGCCGCGCTTTTCTGGTTTTTGAACCGAACAAAGACCGGCAAGTCGATGCGCGCGTTTTCGGATAACCGGGATTTAGCGCTGTTGTCCGGGATCAACCCAGACCGCGTTGTCATGATTGACTGGATTTTGACGGGTGTGTTGGCAACGATTGCAGGAACGCTTTACGGACTTGATAAGAGTTTCAAGCCCTTCACTTACCAGCAGCTACTTCTGCCAATCTTTGCGTCTGCTATCGTCGGCGGTTTGGGTAGCCCGATTGGAGCCATTGCCGGGGGGTTTATCGTAGCTTTCTCCGAAATCATGCTGACCTATGCCTATAGGAAATTCTTTTTCTACTTACTTCCGGAAACATGGATGCCTGATGGCCTGATCCAGCTTCTATCAACGGACTATAAGTTTGCAGTTTCCTTTACCATTCTGGTGATTGTGCTGCTGGTTCGTCCGACGGGTATTTTTAAGGGTCAAAGCGTATGAATACGAATGAAGGATCTCAAAGCGGAGCATTCATGCGTTTCAAGGCGCCTGTGTTCCGAAATATTGCCATGTTTTCTATCATGGCGTTCCTTTTCCTTGTGGTTGGGTTCGTGCAGGGTTGGGGGTTCTCTCTGACGATTTTAAACCTGTGCCTTATCTCTGCGATCATGTCACTTGGGGTGAACATCCAATGGGGATATGCTGGGCTCCTCAATGTCGGTGTTATGGGCTTTGTGGCGCTTGGCGGTTTGGCAGCGGTGCTCGTCTCTGTCCCGCCTGTCGAGGAGGCCCATCACCGCAGGGGTGCTGGTTTACTTCTTTCGTTGATCATTCTTATTGTCACGGTGGCGAGTATCATTGTCACCTCTCGCAAAGTTGCTCCGCCATACCGCCGGCCTCTCATCGCCGGTATTGTCGTCATTGGCTATTTTGTAGTGCGGTTCTTTTATGTTCCTGCCGTGGAGGCAATTGAAGCCGTCAATCCGGCACTGCAGGGGAATCTCGGTGGGCTTGGGCTTCCGATAATTTCGTCGTGGATTGTTGGTGGCATATTTGCGGCTGGGGCAGCGTGGGTCGTGGGGAAGATTTCACTCGGTTTGCGGTCTGATTACCTTGCAATCGCGACATTGGGTATATCCGAGATTATCATCGCCATCTTGAAACACGAAGAATGGCTTGCGCGCGGTGTAAAGAACCAAATCGGCTTACCCCGGCCTGTTCCTTTTGAGGTCGATGTTCAGAACGACCCATACTACCAAGGCATCGCCGACAGCCTTGGTGTCAACATCATTGAGTTTTCATCAATCTTTGTGAAGCTGTGCTATGCAGGCCTATTCCTGATTGTCCTTCTCATCGTATTGTATTTTGCGGAGAAGGCCCTCAAATCCCCTTGGGGGCGGATGATGCAGGCCATTCGCGATAATGAAACCGCTGCTGAGGCAATGGGAAAAGATGTGAAAGGCCGCCATCTACAGGTCTTTATCTTGGGATCGGCGGTGATTGGTGTTGCAGGCGCCATGCTCACGACGATCGACGGGCAATTCACGCCGCCATCCTATCAACCGCTTCGCTATACATTTCTGATTTGGGTGATGGTCATCGTGGGGGGATCTGGTAATAACTGGGGCGCCGTCTTGGGCGGGTTCGTCATCTGGTTTTTCTGGATTCAGGCCGAGCCGCTTGGTCTTTCGCTGATTGAATTCGTGACTTCGGGCCTAGCTGAAACCAACGCACTCAGACAGCACCTGATTGAAAATGCGGCACATATGCGCTCTTTCACCATGGGCCTGATCTTGTTGCTTGTTTTACGCTTCTCACCAAAAGGCCTCATTCCTGAGCGATGAAATTGTGAACCGGTGAATGGGGCAATCCGACCATTTTGCCATGCCCTGTGACGTTGCCTGATGTGCTCAAGTGCTTGGTCAGAAAACGGTCGGCAGGCTGGGTGACGCCAACATGGCCAGAAGGCCATGAGCGACGATTTGCAAAACGATATGTGAGATGAGGGATATAGAATTCATGGATATGGCAGACCTTATCGTTGCGGCACCTGACGCTGATAGATCCGCACGCCAAACCGTAGAGGAATGTCTTGCAAGAATTGCGGCCGAAAATCCCAAACTGAATGCAGTGTCAGTGCTCTTTGCCGAAGCGGCACTCGCGCGTGCAGATATTCTGGATCGCGCAGCTGCCGAAGGCCAACCCACTGGGCGGCTGCATGGGGTGCCGGTTCTGTTGAAAGACGTTATTGATGTTGCGGGTCACCCGACAGGTTTTGGGTCAAAAGCCTATGCGATCGGTCCAGCTGCGCGCAACGCGCCGGTCATAGACAGGCTTGAGGCGGAAGGCGCGATCATACTCGGCAAAACGACTATGGTCGAATTCGCTGTGGGAAGCTGGGGCACGAACACTGTGCAGGGCACACCATGGAACCCCTCTGACGCCACCCAACATCGTGTTCCCGGAGGCTCAAGTAGCGGGGCTGCTGTTTCAGTCGCTGCAGGGTTTGCCCCGATTGCATTCGGTAGCGACACTGGGGGTTCTATCCGAATTCCAGCAGCACTTTGCGGAGTGGTTGGATACAAGCCTAGCTTTGGCTTGATCCCGCTCCAAGGTGTCGCTGCGACAGGCGCAAGCTTTGACACCCTTGGCCCGTTGTCAATGTCCGTCGCGCAAGTGCGTGCCGCCACTGAGGCCGCAGCAGGGATCTCGCTTTGCTATCCTGACACGTCACTTGCCGGTTTGGTTCTCGCTCATGTCAGTGCTACGGCATTAGCGCCAATCGACCCCGTTGTTCTGGCGGCCTACAGACGTGTCCTGGCGACATGCGAGGCTGCGGGCGCGACCTTACGGGAATTTGAACTGCCATTGTCTTTCGTTGATTTACAAGCGCTTAATGGAGACATTGTCGCCTATGAATGCTACCAGCAACTTAGCGGCATTGTTGATGATCAGGAGTCGGATATCGATCCCTATGTTCGCAAGCGCGTTCAGAAAGGGGCGCTGATCACAGCCTCGGCCTACCGCGCGCGTTTAGAGAAACTTCAAGCGACACGACGCACATTTGAGCAAGCTTTTTGTGGCTTTGACGCGCTGGTCCTGCCCGGAACGCCCATCCCAGCGCCAACATTAGAACAAGTTGATGAAAGCCAGATACCCATGTCTCGGTATACGCGGTTGGCAAATTGTCTGAACCTTTGCGCCATCACGTTACCAATTGCCGGAACGCCTGCGCCGCTCGGGATTCAATTGGCAGATGTTCAAGGGTCTGACGCTAAACTTCTTGCGATCGCCGGGACACTCGAAGCAGAAATGCGCAAAAAGTAACTGTCGGAGCGCCTCGGCTCTTTGCAGCTATTTGATACTGAAGTTGCGAAGGCCCGGAACAGTAGCATCAATATCAGATCCATGCTGATCGGTAGAGTGGTAAGCCTGCCAACGCGATATTTCAGGAAGGGCCAATTATTGGTGTTCACCGATGAAGTGTCCGAAGCTGATGTGTTTTCTGCAGTCTTGAAGGTCGCTTTCCATTTCTGCTCTGCGGAAGGTCAGGAGGCTCAAGATCTCAAACCTAGCCATTTACCTCCGTTTAACTGTGTCTCTTCTCGGGTGGCAATCTTGGGTGTCGACGATGGATGGTGGCAAATTGTATAAGATTCCAGATGGTTGCGTGTTATCATGCTATAAGTGTATTCATGGTTTGGTCGTGTGATTTCGCACAGCGTTGCGGGCGTCCTGCTGCGCTGGCATCCGGCGGTGGGCAAAGCGCCCCGGGTCTCCGCTTGGCGGGTCCAACGATGGGCGTCGTCGCGGCGGCGGAACGTCTCGCGCCCGCAGCGGCCCTTTCGTCTGGTCTGGACCCGGTAGGCACCGGAGGGGATTTTGGTGATGGAGGCCATTTTCGTGTGCGGCTCATCTGTGCAATGAGTCGTCGTAGAGTGGACTATTCGGGGATATCGGGGCGTAGTGCAACGTAGCAGCATCCGCCGCCAACAGTTTGAAGATACAAAAAATGCAGATACATCATAACGCCAGATTATCGATTGCCCCGATGATGGACTGGACCGACCGGCATTGCCGTTACCTACACCGGCTGATGTCGCGGCATGTGCTGGTGTATTCCGAAATGGTGACCGCCCCCGCTGTGATCCATGGCGACCGCGACCGGCTGA
>Ga0208413_1001893_pt1 | contig 12655 bp, 16 predicted proteins | sample AntAceMetag02UKD_FD_184761 | JGI IMG/M metagenome (GOLD analysis project Ga0208413, IMG submission 184761) | Saline lake microbial communities from Ace Lake, Antarctica - Antarctic Ace Lake Metagenome 02UKD (SPAdes) (version 2) | ecosystem: Environmental > Aquatic > Non-marine Saline and... | reverse complement strand
AGTAGTTGTGTGTGAAGTGGTTCCTGCCAAAGCAGCACCAGCACCTAAGCCGAAGCCAAAGCCAGTTGTTAAATTAAGCGATCTCAAGCCACGGCAGAAGAACGCTTCGGTCGGTACGGTACAAGCAGCCCTTCAAAAAGAAGTTGGGCTAGCCAAGCAAGTCTCTCCCGTATTTAATGCTGCTACTAAGGCAGCGTATGCCAAGTGGCAGAAAAAGCTGGGTTACACAGGCGCAGACGCCGATGGCCTACCTGGTAGAGCTTCACTTATAAAGCTAGGAAAGAAAAATGGTTTTACCGTGAAAGCAACCTAAACAAATAGCCCCCCTAAATCTTCCGCCAAGAAGATAGGGGGGCTATTTTTGTTGTCTTTGATCAGACCAATCCACCACGAAGGATATGACCAATATGTTAAAACATCAATTTACCCAAGTAGCAGGTAGGGCCAGTATAGCCCTAATTTCAGCCTCTGTTGTCGTTATGCTTTCAGCATCTTCACTAGCAACTTCCACGGCTGTTACGTCAGTCCCAAGCGACGCCAGAGGAGTAGCTTTTACTACCGCTATGGCAGTTACCTCGGTCCCTACAGTTGCTCGAGTTCAGATGCCAACGGTCACTCGGAAGTATAAACATCCGTCCATGCACGGATATAAGAAGAGCGTCTACACCGGCAAGTTCTACAACAAATCTCAGGAGCACTTTCGAGAGTGCGTAATGTTTCGAGAATCGAGACACACATATGGGGCTACCAATTACCCAACCTCAACTGCTGCTGGCGCATATCAATTCCTGGATCGAAGCTGGAGAAATGGACTTCCTCATATGATCTACCCAGAACTCAAGAAGGACTACGGCAAACCAGTCGCCAAGAAAATCCGTACCAAACTGCAGAAGACCCCGATCAACAAATGGGCTCGTGAATTCCAGGACCGAGCATTTTTTACTGCACTCAACTACGAGAGCAAATGGTCGGGCAGGCACCACTGGAATGAGACTGTTCCCGGAAGAACCTGCAACTTGTAGTATAATATCTCTATAAGGTCCCTGCATTTTCTACTCTATGCAGGGACTTTTGTTTTGTCTTATCTAGTGGTAAGGTTTAAATACTTAAACTAGATAGGATTAAAATGAGCAAGGACGAGACCTACTACGATATGAATGCGCTGGAGCCATCAATACTGGTAGGTGGCCAGAAAATTATCGCTCACGCCATAGGACGTTGCAGAGGTTACTGGTGCCCGGTCCATTACAATTCCAACCACCACATGGACTCGTGGCCCCAAAACTGGCGTAGCGACAGAGCCCTAATGGAGCGCATCTGCCCACACGGTATTGGTCATCCTGACCCGGACGATCAGAAATCTATGGACGAGTTTGAATCCGTCCACGGTTGCGACGGCTGTTGTGCTAGACCATATGACATAGAAACCGAGTTAAGGATTATCAACAATGATAAATAATCAAGAAGAAGAAGAAGTTAAATCTTTTAGAGATACCGTTCACCTGCCAAAAGATGCAGGAGAATACTCAGAGGATTTGTTAGTAATCCTTAATCGCATTCCCGACGGCTGGGGAAAATGGATTTCATGTAACAAAGGTTGGTACCCTTTAATAATAGAACTCGACAAAAAACTTTCGGCCATATATCCAGACTACGAGATCCACCAAGTCAAGGAAAAATACGCTACCCTTCGCTATTATTTCGGACTACCATCCCCTGAGCATCAATGCTGCAAAGATATTGACAACCTAGCGCCAGTCAGAGGACCAGTTAACCCTGCATATCTTAGTAAGGAGGATAAGAGCCTCAGAACAATCGAGATGCAATACAAACTGTCGGAGTGGTTCCACACAGAATACTGCCCGCACTTTGATAGCGCAGAACATGAAGCAACACTAAATGCGTATGAACCAGAGGGTCTACGTCAAAGCAATCTATATGAAGAGATGTCAACTATAGTAGAAAAGTACGAAAAACTTTCATCTCGCACATGTGAAATTTGTTCAAGTTTACATGGAGAGGTTCTTACGCAGAGCCACTGGCTTATTAAAACTTTATGTCCTCCCTGTGGTAAAAATCTTAACTACACAGAAACAATAGAAGAATAAGTTGACAAGTAAACGGTTATGTGTTTAGACTTACTCTTAAGCAATAAAGATAATTAATCTATGACGAAGGGCACAAACAATGAGTTTTCAAGAAACAATAACTGTTAAGAAGTCAGAGACAGAAAAGAATATCTACACGGTTAAATATTCTAACTTCACGGGGTCCGCTACTATTCTTACAGATAATAAAGGCTCAATCTCTGAGGTAAAGTTTAAGACGCAAGTAAATAAGTCAATGTCTGCATATGATCTGCGAGAGTTTCCACTCGGTGCAGTAGAGACAATTATCAAAAACAGGTCCAGCGCACAACCGGCTAAGACTCGTCCATCGTTAGACCGTCCTAACTCTCTTAATGATGTCTTTCTTAAGAACCTGTCTCATTTCTATATTGATGCCCTAACACGAAACGAACGTCCCTTAGTAGCAATCTCTAAAGCAACAGGTGCACCACACAGTACCTCTGCCCGTTGGGTAGCTAAGGCTCGTAAAGAAGGTTTCTTGAGATGATTAAAGATGGCAACGTGGATTACGACGAAGGATATTACGGCGGGTATGAAGACGGCGCTCGAGACGCGCTAATCGAATTAAAAAGAGTTGCCAGCGATGGCATAGCAGTAGTTATTGAATCTACGTCCTACGTTGGACTACTTGAAACCGAACGTCGAATAAAAGAAAACATGAAAATAAGTAGAACAAATAAAAAAGAAGACTTAGACGCGAGTAAAGACAACAACGTGGACTACGACGAAGGATTCACGCAGGGGTATGAGTTTGCAAAAAATAACACTAATACCCAATTCAATTCTGAAGAGCAAGCAATCGACTTTGGAGTACGACAGGGAGTATATTTTGCCATTAGAGTCCTAGAAACATTTGACACATATGTAGATAGGGACAGAGCCATAGCAGAAGTTATCAAAGAAGCACTTGAATATAAAATTCTAGTATGATATATTTTTACCGAACCTAGCAGATAAGACAAAAGACAAAAAAACAAAAGGAACCCAATGACAAATTTAATTGAATTTAACGCTTTCCCAAAGATTCCACGTCTCAACCGAGACATAGTTATCACGGAAAAAATTGATGGAACTAATGCAGCCATCGGAATTACCGTAGATGGGGATATCTACGCTCAATCCCGTAAGAAAGTTATCACTCTTGAGGAAGACAACTTTGGGTTTGCTGCATGGGTTAGCAAAAACAAACTAGAAATCATTTCAACGCTGGGACCTGGACTTCACTTTGGTGAATGGTGGGGGCATGGAATTCAACGAGGATACGGACTATTACAAGGAGAACGAAGGTTTTCACTATTTAATGTGAAGCGTTGGAAGGATGTCGGTCTCACTGAATACGGGCTTACTGTAGTTCCTACTTTGTACGAAGGTCCGTTTCACACAGACGCTGCAAAAGACTGCATCCAGTCATTTAAATATCAGGGCAGCGTAGCAGCTCGAGGGTTTGATAGACCAGAAGGAATTATTATTTATCACTCTGCAGCCAATCAGATGTTCAAGGTCACAGTTGAAGATGACCACACATCAAAAGCGTATCTGTTAGACGGCACGACAGTAACGTTGGCGAACGTCGGCTCAAAAGGTGGAGTAACGATCTACCCGAAACGAGAGTTTAAAGGTGAAGTAAAGATGTCCCCGAAATCAAAATTCAAAGTTGGAGATCTCGTGGTAGACCCATTCTCAGGTCATCTTTTTTGGGGAATTACTAAAGCCGAATACGTTAATGAATCCGATCAATGGTACTACTCAAACGAAAACTGGCGTATAAATGAAGACGATCTAACCCTGTACGTCCAACCAGAAATTACCTCGTGTGGCTGCTCAGGTAGTTACGTCAAGAAATCACTGACATCTAAGCCAAAGTTTAACTTGGGGGATCGGGTGCTGCTAGATGAGCACTGCGAAATCTTGGTCATCACCGGAATATTGGGTAGCAGCAGCGTCGCAAGTGACTGGTCATACGATGTCTGCACAACGACAGGGATGCCGGTAACACGCGTAAGTGCCTCTCGTCTTGACCTCTACATCCCACCTACACCTGAGCCTAAGTTCAAGGTTGGGGATCGGGTACGGAATGATATGTTCATCGGGACAGTAACTTCCATTGAAACATATGACGATCAAGTTGATGAGTTTTGGGTGGCGTGGGATAAGGGTGGGCAGAGTCAATGCGATTCTAGAACACTCACCCTCTACATCTCACCTACACCTGCCGAACTGATCCCAACGCTAAAAGAGCATGAGTGGGTGCGAGTGACTACTACATATAACGAAAAGCCTTTTGAGGGGACAGTTTTTTTTGCTCATGGGGCAATCATGGTTGGACTCAACATTCTCGCTCCAAACGATTCACCTCCAAACCCGTCCATCACATCAATCGAACGCTGCGACCCACCGGAGGTGAAGTGATGAGCGACATTCCGCGTTACAAGATGGACTTGTACGAGGGCGAGTCTTCAAACAAAGGTTTATGGGTGAGGCATGAAGATCACGCTGCCGCTATCAAGGCTGCTGTTGAGACTGAGCGTGTACGGTGCCTAGACATCGTTGAAAACATTTGGGGTTACTGCGTCAATGAAGATGGAAACTTACGACAAGATCCTGATGGTGATTTAGTGCCACGAGTTCGTATTGAAACCGCGATTAGATGGGTAAAGGTGGAATGATAAACCTAACTAGAATAGTACGCCAGAATATGCCCTATCGGGCATGGTGTGGCGTACCGTTGAGCACTACAGAAAAGGATTTAAAATGGTAGAAGAACATCATGAAACTGGGTGTCCAACCTGTGGCAAGGATAATCCTGGAAAGAATAGAGTGTACTGCTCTCCTAAATGTCGAATAGATTGGTACAACAACCATAGTCCGAAAGAAGCTAGGCAAGCTAAATTTCGTATTGTTGACGTTCCTGTATGTAATATCTGCAGGAGAACTAGAACAAAAACTAGAAACCTTGTGGTTCAACACCTCGAAACACTTAGTGGATTTAATCCTTTATATATGACATGTCTAAACCATCAAGACAATTTACAAATACTATGCGCCCCGTGCCATAAATCTATGATAAAAGAGAAAGAGAAAGAGAAAGAGCAGAACTATCAACTATCAAATTAAGTATAACTGGAGTTATAATTAATTAATTAACCTGGAAGAAGGAACGTTAGATATGAGCTACTGTAGATTCGTTGAGGCGGATGTTTATATCTTTGGAACTTTTAAAGATAAATTCGAGTGTTGCGCGTGCTCTTTGTCTGAAGAACTCTTCGAATCTTTTATATCGGATACGGAGGAAGAGATGCTTGAACATATAAAAGCACATAGAAAAAAAGGAAACTATGTTCCAGATTATGTAGACGATAGGTTACTGCAAGAAATTACCGCTCGAGATAAAAAAGATTTAAACAAACAGAAAAGAGATGATATTAATGAAGAATTTTAATAACTATGCCTATGAAGTAACTAGAAAAACAATGAAGAAGCATGGCCATGACCTAGATGCCAAAGGCTACAATCTAGAACTTGACATAAACGTTAAAGACAGTCAAATTGCTATGGTTTTTGAAGACGTAGCTTTTACTATTGAGACGTTAGAAGAAATGGGAGCGTTTGGCTCAGATAATTATGAAGACTGTCTTAAAGCTTCTATAGACGTCAAAGCAATACCTAACGGTTTTAACTCTAGGACTGTCATTCATGTGTCTCTGGGAGACATGTCTACCTACGCAGATCTAAAAGAGTTTGTTGCACAGCTTGAAGATCTAAAAACTTCTGACGATACTCTTATTGACGGACACCTATCTATGGCAGTAAAGTTGGACAAGTCGTATGCAGAACGAACTTCATGCGGTGAATGTAACTACGAGGACTACTGCATATCTCCTGAACCTCACAAATGTTATATAAAGTTTCGTACGGTATGAACTTATAGAATAAAGATTTGGAGCATTTATGTGTGAAAATACAGCCGTACGTTGGTCGGAATATGAGCTAGCTAAAAACCAACTAGAAAGCGAATGTAGAAACAAAGTAGTAATAGATTTAGAAAAACACATTGCAAAATATAGAGAAAATGATTTTTCAAGCGAGTACATTCAAGGGATGGAACGAGCTCGACTTTTAGTTCTCTATAGAGATAATGTAATTCCCGATACTACAGATACTGCGTGTCAAGACAAACTGTTCTAGGCTTCTAGTACTCTAGTAACCCAACAACCACTAACTATTTAAGGCAGGCTTTTGTGTCACTTTTATTTTCTTTTCGGCTTTCTGAAGACTTTGTTGCTACTTATGCAGATAAGAAAGCACCGTTTGGTTATAGAGACGCAGGAGGCAACTCTGTTGGGGAAATTACATTCTTAAGAACTTACTCAAGGATCAAAGAAGACGGCACTAAAGAGACGTGGACAGATGTATGTGAGCGGGTCATCAATGGCATGTACTCCCTTCAAAAAGATCACTGCAAAACTAATCGTTTACCGTGGAATGACCAGAAGGCTCAATCATCAGCCAAAGAAGGTTTTGACCGTCTCTTTAATCTGAAGTGGACTCCACCCGGCAGAGGTCTTTGGGTTATGGGAACTCGTCTTGTAAATGAGCAGCGCAATAGCGCAGCCCTTCAAAACTGTGCCTTTGTTAGTAGCATGGAAATGACCAAGAACAATCCAGCAAAACCATTTGCATATCTTATGGAAGCTTCCATGCTTGGCGTTGGCGTTGGTTTCGACAATAAGGGTGCTGACAAAAACTTCAATATCTACAATCCATTAGAAGAGTCAGTTGTATATGAGATTCCTGATACCCGAGAGGGTTGGGTTGAATCTTTGACCATGCAAATTAACTCTTACCTTAAGTCAGATCAAAAATCAGTGAAGTTTGACTACTCATTAATCCGTCCTGCAGGCGTACCAATTAAGATTTTTGGTGGGACCGCAGCGGGACATCAGCCATTAGAAAAACTACACAACCATATTACTAAGTTGTTTAGTGGTAGAGGTGGCGAAATGGTAACTCGAACAGACATTGCCAATATTGGAAATATGATTGGCGTCTGCGTTGTCTCAGGTAACGTGCGTCGCTCAGCCGAACTTCTCATTGGTTCTATTGATGACGAAGAGTTTTTGAACCTCAAGAATTACGGAACCTATGATGACAAAGGTAAGTTCACTCCTGGACCTGCAGCAGATCGTCAAGAGTTTGGCTGGATGTCTAACAACTCAGTAGATGTAAAAGTTGGAGAAGACTTATCTCCAATTCTTGATGGAGTAGTTCGCAACGGTGAGCCCGGAGTTTTGTGGATGGATGTGTCGCGTGCGTACGGTCGTCTTGCAGATGCACCAAATAACAAAGATCATCGCGTCGTAGGCTACAACCCTTGCATCACTGATGATTCGTGGGTATTGACTGAAGATGGTCCGAGGCAGGTGCGCGACTTGGTTGGCACCCCGTTCGTAGCGATTGTAGATGGAGAGAAGTATCGAACCGAGTCAGATGGATTCTTCCTTACAGACCATGATCGTCAGGTCTTTGATTTGACAACGGTAGAGGGACACACACTTAGGATCACAGACAACCACCAAGTGATGACCCAACGTGGGTGGGTAGAAGCGGGAAATCTTACTCACGAAGATAAGATTGTCCTGCACGATCATGGAACATTAAGTGTGTGGGGAGGTGCTGGCTCCGAGCAAGAGGGATATCTTATTGGTCAACTCTGGGGAGACGGAACTTTCAACAATAAAAGTGCTGTGCTAAGTGTCTGGGGCGACCACCCAGAGGTCAAAGAAGCAGTCTTTACAGCAGCATCTACACTTTCACACAGGTCTGACTGGCAGGGATTTATGGAAGTTCCGGGACGGAATGAGTATAGATTGAAGAGTGCATCTATTGCACATCTTGCTGACTCTGTAGGTATGCGCCCGGGATCTAAGAAGATTACAGACGATCTTGAGCAGATGTCTTCAGAGTTTTACGTCGGGTTCCTCCGTGGCGCATTTGATGCTGACGGTTCAGTAGAAGGAAACCTAGAGAAGGGCGTAAGTATTCGTCTACATCAGTCTGATAAAGAGCAACTTAAGCGGGTCCAGCGTATGCTCTTGCGGCTAGGCATTCAATCAACCGTAGCAATGAACCGAACCGCAGGCGAAATGTCTCTACCAAAGAATAATGGCACAGGCGACTATCAAATTTATGCTACCAAGGCAACTTGGCGACTAATTATTTCAGCGCAGAGTGCTCATAGGTACATGGATCGCATCGGCTTTTGTGATTTAGAGAAGAGTGATAAGTGGTTTCGTATCAACAGTCTCCGAAGCAAGGCCGTATACACTAAGCCATTTTATGCAACGTTCAAGTCATTGACTCCTTTTGGAACTGCATCGGTTTATGATGTCACCGTAGAGAAAGTTCACGCTTTTGATGCCAATGGGCTGTACGTTCACAATTGCGCCGAACAATCTCTTGAGTCCTTCGAGATGTGCACCCTTGTAGAGACTTACCTAAATCGGCACGACACTCTAGAAGACTACAAGCGCACTTTAAAGTTTGCTTATCTCTACGCTAAGACTGTCACTCTCCTCCCCACCCACTGGGAAGAGACCAACGCAATCATGCAGCGTAACCGTCGTATTGGAGCGTCAATGTCGGGCGTAGCAGACTTTGCAGATAATCAGGGTCTCCCAACTCTGAGAACATGGATGGATGAAGGATACGGAACTATCAAATATTACGACACCATCTACTCGGAATGGCTTGGGATTCGGGAGTCGATTAAAACAACAACCGTTAAGCCTTCGGGAACAGTTTCTATTCTTGCTGGTGAGTCCCCTGGTGTACATTGGACTCCCGGTGGTAAGTATTTTCTGCGCACGATTCGCTTCGCTAACAGTGATCCGATGCTTCCTTTATTCAAGATGGCTAATTACCGGGTCGAACCAGCGTTCGAATCTCCAGACACTACCTCCGTTGTTTACTTTCCAATTGCTTCAAACTCATCTAGGTCTGACAAAGAAGTTACCATCTTCGAGAAAATGGCACTAGCAGCACAAGCACAGCGATACTGGTCTGACAACTCTGTTAGTGTTACGATTTCGTTTAATGCAGAGACAGAAAGCAAGCATGTCGGATCTGTTCTTCATATGTATGACGGTCAGATGAAGACAGTTTCATTCCTACCCCAAGGAAACGATACTTATCCCCAGATGCCCTACGGTCAAATCACTGAGGAAGAGTATAACGAGTACACAATGAAACTCTTTCAGATTGACTTTGCGGGAGTCTACGCAGGTATGGCATCTGATGCTATCGGAGAAGCTTTCTGTAGCACGGATAGTTGCGAGGTTAGAATGATTACGGATATTGCTAAAGAAAAGAAAAATGCCTAAAGAAAATCCTTGCGCTCAAGGTCACGACATTGAGGTGTGGAGAGGTATAGACATCTGTATGAGATGTGAATACTCTACCTCTCCACTAAAGCAGGCTCCCAACGAAATAGAAGGACATCCTATCTAATGCCTACATATTCATATGTATGCGAGATTGGACATCCTTATATCGAGACTAGAGGGATCTCAGATCCTCAACAAAGAACTACTTGCCCGAAACCTGACTGCGCTAAGAAACTAAAAAGAAAGTTTGACAATACTGCTGTCATGTTTAAAGGCCGAGGGTTTTACTCTAACGGAGGTTAGTGGTAGAGTTTTGCTACTACTACATAACGAAGGGACTGTAATGACATATATTGTTGGAGTTGTCTGCGATGGTTGCGGAGCCGTAGATGCAGACGCAACTGTTGATGGAACTAACTTAGAAGACTTTCCAAGAAAGAACTGGATATCTGTTGCTACTTGGCAGGGTCAGCAAGAAGGACAATCTTCAATAGATAGTCACGCATGTTCACTTGACTGTCTGAACAGTTTATATATAAAGATGAAAGAAATTGAACATGGACATGCCCACATCTAACATTAGAATTCGAGACTTCGACGAAGAATATAAGATAGAGCCAGCGCATTTAAACTTTGGCACAGTATTCGTCAATACTTTATCTCTGAACGATTCAATGATGTTTGCTGCTCTGCGGGAAAAAAACTTGGATTCAATATCTCCATATCAAATAATTGAAACGGTTAAAAAACCTAAGATTCCTTTTGGTGTCTATCATAAAGCTGCACCCGTAGGTGAAGTAACTTTGTGGAATATAACAAAAAATCATTGCTACATTAGTTATTGGATTGACGAGTCACATAGAAATAAAGGAATTGCAAGTACGGCTGTTGCTTTGACTGTAGAGTATGCTTTTAATATTTTAGGTCTTGAAGAAGTAGAAGCTCCTATTCAAGAACAGAATGAGGCAAGTAAAGATCTTATTCAGAAACTTTATTTCTCTTTGGCGGGGTACGAAACATTTACAGGAGTAGATGGATTTCCTAGACTCCATGAGCTGTATTTACAGTTAAAACCTACCGACCAAGAAGAATTATCTTTAGTAGATTATATTGAAGAGAAGTATGAAACAAAGGAGTAAGTCCGGGTATGTCAATAACAGAAGACCTGTGCGATTCTTGTGGCGTTTTAGTAGATCAAAGAGAAACAGAGAACGCGAAATATTCCAAAATAACAAACAACCTGTGGTGCGGGATATGCAACCTAGAGAACTTAAACGCTATTCCAAGCGGAAAAATAACAAGACTGACAGAAATCTTTGATGCACCCGCTTCCGCACCAACGGCATACATTTTTGACATGGACGGAACTCTTGTAGACACAAGCAGCATTGTTCATCATGTACTAAACCGTCCTAAGAATTTTAACGCATTTCATTCAGAAGCAGAACACTGCCCACCACACGAAGATGTTGTAGTCCTGTTGCGCAATGCAATGTTAGAAGGTCATGAAATTATTATTGTTACCGCCAGGGGAGCCATGTGGAAAGACGTAACTACGAGGTGGCTTGACAATAATAATATTACATATAGTGGTTTATATATGAGAGGGATAAAAGATTACCGAAAAGATTATCTTGTTAAGAAAGACATCCTTAAAAAAATTAGAGAGAAGTGGGATGTTGTTCATGCAGTAGATGACAACCCAGCAGTCATCAAGTTGTGGCAAGAAGAAGGAATACCAACTACAACAATCCCAGGATACTATGATGATATTCAATAAAGTTTACGAAATAGAATTAGATTAAATGTAACAACCATCTGTGTACTGCCGTAAACTAAGTATTAGTCCTTAGGATGGACTAGTGCACCGGCAGGTGTCGAGCCACCCGAGTATGTGGATAAATTACTCAATATCAATGACGCATAGCTCAACGGCAGAGCTTCCGACTGTTAATCGGATGGTTGAAGGTTCGAATCCTTCTGCGTCAGCCTTGAGTCGTACCGTTGTTTTGTAGTGCTTAAGGTAATTCGTCTAGATCAATAGCAGTGGGAGTGTCTTCAAAGTCTTTAACAGTTTCCGTTTCTAGAGGGACATAATCAAAAAGTGGCTTTTCTTTAGGAGAAGGAACAACTTTTTGTACATAGACATTAATAAGTTGATCTTTTCCATTGTACTTTTCAACAAGAATCATTTCTGAGTTCTTCCATACAATTACTTGATCTGGAACAATGTCTTGATGATATGTACCAATATGCCTAGACATAGATGGAACACTGTCAGGCATTTCGGCCCAATAGCAAATTTCACACTTCATTAATAACTCCTTTGATTACTTGTATTTTACACCTAATTTGTGTAAGGACAATAAAAATATACCTCCGTGTATTAATTATTAAGTATCTGTGCTACTATTCCCTCAACATAAGGGCGACGGTCCGAGTGGAATATGGCGGAATCAAGCTCTGTGCCAGTAGGGGCGAGAAACGCACTATCGGGACTTAGCGGTCTTTCTCTTAGCGGAGTAAACGGTAGATCGGCTACAGCGGTACATAAACCTATGGATTGCTGGCTAGGCCGTTCCGGTAAAAAGCAACCCGGATATTCACCCCACTAACCTCCGCAAGGGGGTTTTTGGTTTATATGCCCCCTTAACTCAGTTGGCCAGAGTGCCTCACTTGTAATGAGGAAGTCTGCGGTTCGAATCCGCAAGGGGGCCCGATAATTTCCTTTCTGTGGCATAATGCAGTTATGTTTACCGGACCGTATACAGACATCTATCCTGCTGTCGCAGAAGTTCTGAAAGAACTTATTAGACCCGAAGATACTTACCATATAACTCACACAAGGAGAATTGCAAGAACTTTACAGGTCCTTCTTGATCAAAAGCCTAAAGGTCGTATCCTGGAATTAGGAACTGGTGGAGTAATTACTCTTGCAATTCAAGCTCTTTTACCAAAAGTTACAATAGATGTTACTAATTTTGATATGAACAAAGAAACAGTGCATACCTACGAAACAGCAATACATAGCTACTCAGGGAGTTTTACGGCTTTTGCTATTGATTTAGAGTCTGATGAGATTCCAGTAAAAGATGAAACATACGATTGGGTTATTTGTTCAGAAGTAATTGAGCACATGGATAT
>Ga0208413_1001892_pt1 | contig 12656 bp, 10 predicted proteins | sample AntAceMetag02UKD_FD_184761 | JGI IMG/M metagenome (GOLD analysis project Ga0208413, IMG submission 184761) | Saline lake microbial communities from Ace Lake, Antarctica - Antarctic Ace Lake Metagenome 02UKD (SPAdes) (version 2) | ecosystem: Environmental > Aquatic > Non-marine Saline and... | reverse complement strand
GAAGAAGTCAAAGAAGACGAGAAGTAAGCATTAGCTTTGCCTTTTATCTTGAGTTACTAAAACTCAATCGGCTCGTAAAAAACTAAGTCATTTCGATGACTTAGTTTTTTTGCGTCTGTCAGAGGTGAAACTTGGGTCCGCTAAGCGATCTATTCCGGTAGATTTACATTTAGATCTAGCCGTTAGTATCGGTAAAGCAGCTTTATGCGAGCCTGGGTTTAGAACAGACGGTTAAAACAGGCCGTTAGAGCAAAAACCATACGACCGACTAAACTATTTACCGACACTATTTACCGACACAACTAACCGATACAACACACGCGGTACAAGAGAGAACAAATGTCGAAACGAGATTTTTACGAAGTGCTGGGTATTGAAAACGACTCACCGGCAGCTGATATAAAAAAGGCTTACCGACGAGTGGCCATGAAGCATCACCCTGACCGTAATCCAAATGACGATACCGCAGAAGACAAATTCAAAGAGGCCAACGAGGCTTTTGAAGTGCTTTCTGACCCTCAAAAACGTGCTCGCTATGATCAATATGGTCATGCTGGAATTGAAGGCCAAACCAGTGCTGGTAATGCTGACTTTAGTGACGCATTCGGCGATATTTTTGGTGACATTTTTGGCGGAGGTAGAGGTGGCGGCGGCAATAGCCATGTCCGTAAGGGCGCTGACCTTAGGTTCAACCTTGACCTCAGTTTAGAGGATGCAGTGCAGGGCACGTCAGTTAAAATCAGAATTCCAACTACTGTAAACTGCGGCACCTGTGACGGGTCCGGTGCTAAGAAAGGCACCTCGGCAGTTGATTGCAATACCTGTGCCGGCCACGGTCAGGTTCGCATGCAGCAAGGTTTTTTCTCGGTTCAACAAGCTTGCCCTCGTTGCCAAGGTACCGGCAAGCAAATTAAAGATCCTTGTCATACCTGTCACGGGCGCGGCAATGTTGATGAAACCAAAACACTATCCGTGAAAGTACCAGCCGGAGTCGATACTGGCGATCGCATTCGTTTAACAGGCGAAGGCCAGGCGGGTGTTCATGGCGGTCCATCAGGCGACCTCTATGTTGAAGTCCGCGTTAAATCTCATCATATATTTCAGCGCGATGGAAAAGACCTGCACTGCGAAATACCGATCAGTTTTAGTGATGCTTCTTTGGGTGGTGAGTTAGAAGTGCCGACCCTGAATGGCCGAGTAAAACTTAAGATTCCGGCAGAAACCCAAACCTCAAAACTATTTCGACTTCGACACAAGGGAGTTACTCCTATTCGTGGTGGCGGTGCGGGGGATTTACTTTGTCGAGTGGTAGTTGAGACGCCGGTAAATTTAACCAAGCGCCAAAAAGAATTGTTGGAAGAGTTTAAGGAGATTCAGGATGAGCAGGGGGCTTCACAAAACCCGCGTAAAACATCTTGGTTCGACGGTGTTAAAAAGTTTGTTGATGATTTGAGAGCTTAGATTAGGCAGTTAGCAAATTGGGCAGTGAGTTAGGCCGCAGGTAGCAAATTAGGCCGCTAGGTTTGACCTTATTTTGGCCCCAGGCCTTCCCCGTGAGCCTTCCCTGTGGGCTTAAGCCGCGCTTGTTGATGCGGACTGAATTAGAGTTGAGTCATCTCATCTGGCCGTCAGGGGCCGAGTTATACTTTGCTTGCGACGCTGCGTGTCTGATTGCTATCAAACAACATCCCGGCTCCTGAATCGTATGTTTGTAATCCTCAGGGTTTAAAGAAAGGCCGTGTGAAGCAATGCACTCAACGTGAGGTGCCCCCCGCAAATTTTTAGAATGTTTACCCTAATTAGTCGAGGGTTTAACTCTGGGCCACGTTCCTACTTTACTTGGCTGACCGCTAGGGGCCGGGTTATTATTTGCTCGCGACACTGGGTGTCTGATTGCCCGCAAACAACGTCTCGGCTCCTGATCTGTAAGCCTGCAAATCCTAGGATTCAAAAAGAATCCATATGGATTTGCTCACTTGTAGTTAGCTAAGTCATTGAATTTAATTAGTGCTTTCTGAGAATGTTTCCTGCTCAGACTTTAACTATAAACCTTTACTATTAAGAGGCAGTGCAGCGCCTAGCCTACAATTTCTTTTAAGATTTCTTGGTGCATTTCAGGATCAAGACGCGGACCAAATCGCGTCACCACGGTCGCTGATGCTAGGCTCGCTAGTTTTCCAGATGTCGCAAAATCTAAGCCGTTAGTTATGCCATACATAAACGCGCCGGAAAACATGTCACCGGCCCCATTCGTGTCAACAACTTCGACTGAGTGTGGCTCGATTTCAATGTAATTCGCACCATCATAAAGCAGCGAGCCTTTAGAGCCGCGTGTAACCACAAATTGCTTCGCTTTCGTCTTTAGCGCTTCGCAAGCCGCTTCAAGTGTATCGGCACCAGCCCATTTCATCGCTTCTTGCTGGTTGCAAAAAAGTAAATCAACACCGTCGCCTATAACCTCATTGACCGCGTCACAGAAATACTCAACCATGGCCGGGTCAGAGAAAGTCATTGCAGTTTTAATATTGTTGGCAATAGCAAATTCTTTCATTTCAATAATGGCAGCTTTGGCGCTTGGTGAAGTGACTAGATAGCCTTCTAGATACATTATTTCAGATTGTTTTGCCGCCTCGAAATCCATTTCCGAAATCGAAATGTCATCCGACACTCCAAGATAGGTCTGCATGGTTCGTTCTGCATCAGGAGTTATCATCACCAGGCAGCGACCGCTGAGTCCTTCGACCCGCTGGCCGTTGGTGTTGGTTTGGATGTTGTGCTCGCCGAGGCCTTCGATAAAAAAGTCACCAGTTTCATCGTTAGCCACACGGCAGGAATAAAAAGCGTTGCCACCAAACTGACTTAGCGCATACAGTGAATTTGCCGCTGAGCCGCCGCCCGCGCGTTTCTTTAAATCGTAGTTTTGATTAAGCTGTTCAAAAAGCAGATCCTGCTGCTCACGATTAACCAGCGTCATTAAACCTTTTTCGATCCCATGCTCGGTGAAAAAGCTGTCTTGGACTTCAAATTCTTTGTCTACGATAGCGTTTCCAATTCCGTATACGTTATATTTCGTCATCGAGCTTTCTCTCACTGTGTCGTGTAGTTAATGGTGTAGTTAATGGTTTAGCTAATTGCCTTATCGATTGAGGAAATACTAGCCGTAAAATTATGGCCTGATTCGTGTTGATTGATAAACAAAAGTTTAGCTTTTTATCAATGCAAATGCTTTCTCGGCAGCGTCCAAGGTGTGCGCAATTTCAGCGTCGCCATGAGCGGTTGAGATAAATCCGGCTTCATAAGCAGACGGCGCTAGATACACGCCATTATCCAACATGCCATGGAAGAAAGTTTGAAAGTTCCCAATATTGCAGGCTGTCACTTGATCGAAACGGGTGACTGTTTCTTCTTCGCTGAAGAAACACCCGAACATGCCGCCCATTTGATTAGTCGTGAATGGCACGTTAGCAGCTTTTGCTCTTTCTCTTAAGCCAGATAGCAATGTCGTGGACCTGTCGTTTAGCCCCTCATAAATGCCAGGCTGAGATATTTGGTCCAGCATAGCAAGCCCTGCCGCTACAGCTAATGGGCTGCCCGCAAGTGTGCCGGCCTGATAAACTCCGCCAAGAGGTGCAATATGATCCATGATGTCAGCGCGGCCTCCGAAAGCGCCAACCGGCAGACCGCCGCCAATCACTTTGCCTAAGGTGGTTAAATCTGGTGTCACGCCGTAGGCGGACTGGGCGCCTCCTAATGCCACTCTGAACCCTGTCATTACTTCATCAAAAATCAGCACGCTGCCGCTTTCTGAACAGACTTCACGCAAGCATTCTAGAAAGCCAGGAATTGGCGGCACGAAATTCATATTGCCAGCAATTGGCTCAACGATAATGCAGGCAATCTGATCACCTTTTTCAGCGAAGAAACTTTTTACCCCTTCGATGTCGTTATACGCAAGTACATGTGTCAGGTCTGTGTAAGCTTTTGGCACGCCAAGAGAATCTGGCTCGCCTAAGGTCAGTGCGCCAGAACCGGCTTTGACTAGCAGGCCGTCTACATGGCCGTGATAGCAGCCCTCAAATTTAACAATGATGTCTCTGCGGGTATAGCCTCTAGCAAGTCGAATCGCGCTCATGGTGGCTTCTGTGCCAGAGGTCACTAGCCGGACTTTCTCAATGGAAGGCACTAGCTCACAGATTTTTTTAGCAATCTGAATTTCGCCCATCGTAGATGCGCCATAGCCAAGACCTTGCTTAAGTTGCTCTTGCAAAGCCTCAACAACAACGGGATTCAAGTGGCCCAGAATAAGAGGGCCCCATGCACCGACATAATCGACATAGCGATTGTCATCAGAGTCTACGAGATAGGCGCCTTTTCCGCTTTTAAAAAACAATGGGTCTCCGCCAACCCCTTTGAAGGCGCGAACTGGAGAGTTAACTCCACCGGGAATATATTGAAGCGCCAGGTCAAACAATTCCCTGGAATTATCATGATTCATTACAGCTAGCCTTTATTTGTAAGTGAGTAGGTAGTGGTTATTGGAACAGTTTATTTGCAGTTTCTTCAACGCTGCCTGCAGCATTTTTCCATTACTGTTGCCATTGTCTTCTCTATTGTTGTTTCTGCTATTGTTTCTATTGTGGCCACCGGCGAGAGGCTGTGAACAGCCGCTAGCATGTCGGCCCCGCTTCGTCTCGTCATTTTCCGCATTGATGGCGCCGAAAGCAACCGGCGGTATTAGTAGCGCGTGTCTAGCCTTGCTCTATATTTCACTGTTCGCATGAGGTGCGTCTGGCTTAGCGCGAGAAAGCAAAAAATGGCAAAAGCATCTGTTCTATTCGTGTCTTGTTCTGTTTGTGGGGGTTTGCCTGAACATTAATGGCAGGTTGTCTTTAGTCGTCTCGTCTCTCGCTTTCTCGCTTTTTCGTCGTCTCACGCGTTAGCGTTGAGGGGGCTCGTGAAAAGAACAATGACAGCTCTTGCACACACCTCGCGAGTCGATTTTCAGGTAAAGAACTACTTTATCGCCGATAATCAGTAAAATATTATACGCATGACCGCTGCTTAAAAGTTCACTGGCTGTTGATTTTTTATCGGGAGATTCCGGCTAGATCCTTCGGAATCTAAGCGAGTGCGGGTTTGACTACAACCAGCACGACGATTGCGATCAGCACAAACACTGGCAGCTCGTTAAACACTCTGAAAAAAACATGGCCGCGAACGGTGGTTTCTTCTCTGAGTTGTTTCATATACCACCAGCAGTAGGTGTGAAAAACCACCACCAAGGCAACTAAGCCAAGTTTGGCGTGCATCCATGGCTGATACATAAAGTAGCTGGCGTTTGCAATTAATAACCAGCTACCCAAAGCGATGGTTAGCACTGCTGAGGGGGTGGTGATGCCCCAAAAAAGCTTTCGTTCCATGATGACGAAGCGATCTTTGCTTACCTGATCCTCGCTCATGGCATGGTAAACAAACAGCCGTGGCAGATAGAAGATGCCGCTGAACCAGCAAATAACAAAAACAATGTGAAAGGCTTTAACCCAGAGCATTATACTGCGACCTGTAAAATAGTAATTGTAGCAAATTATTGGCTAGCTTACACAGACCGAATAGCGCCCTAAGCCTTTGATTTTACGTGATGAAATTTATCGACTTATTGCAATATCAAAAACGCGGTGTAAGATACGTCGTCCAGTAATTAGATACGTTAGTCGATTAGAAAACATGCAACTATTACGCCGCTACGTGGTCAATGGGTTACTGTTTTATTACTTTTTCTAAACGAGTCATTTTGAGTTCTTTTCTAAAAATTTCATTTTGTGGAGATTTGGCGTGATCAAAGTTGGAATCATCGGAGCTACCGGTTATACAGGCATAGAGCTGCTTAGGCTACTGTGCCCGCGAGATGACGTAACTGTGGCTATCGTGACATCCAGAGAGCATGCGGGAACGGCGATTCAGGACTACTTTCCTAATCTGCGCGGACATCTGAATTTAAGTTTTTCGAATCCTGAAACTGCCGATTTTAGCCAGTGCGATGTGGTTTTTTATGGCACCCCTCATGGTGTTGCGATGCGTTCGGCAGCAGCTGTGTTGGCCAGCGGCCCCAAAATTATTGATTTATCAGCCGATTTTAGAATTAAAGATATTGCTCTGTGGGAAGAATGGTATGGAACTGTTCATAGCGCTCCAGAGCTAGTTGAGAAGGCTGTCTATGGTTTGCCTGAGGTCAACCGGCAAGCAATAAAAACGGCGGATATTGTGGCGGTGCCGGGGTGTTATCCCACCGCAATTCAATTGGGTTTTTTGCCTTTGTTAGAAGCCGGGCTGATTGATTCTAGTAGATTGATTGCCGACGCTAAATCTGGAGTCAGCGGCGCTGGCAAAAAAGCCGCTGAAGATTACTTGCTGTGCGAGGCAACCGAATCGATTCGTGCCTATGCGCTGGGCGGGCATCGTCACCATCCTGAAATTTGCCAGGGCCTAGACGCGGCATCTAACTCGCCCGTTGGATTAACTTTTGTGCCACACTTAACTCCAATGGTTCGGGGTATTTTGGCAACTTTATATGCGCCGCTCAATTCTGATAGCAAGGTCACCATAGAGCAGTTGCAATCAATTTTTGAAGATCGGTATGCTAGTGAGGCATTTGTGGACGTCTTGCCGCAGGGCATATTGCCCGCCACTCGGGATGTAAGAGGCACCAATCGCTGCTCGATCTCGGTAAACTATGCGGCCCATACAAATACTGTAATTGTGCTCTGCGCTGAGGACAATTTAGTCAAAGGCGCTGCAGGGCAAGCCATACAGAATATGAATATAATGTTCGGAATAACCGAAACCCAAGGGCTTAACGCGATAGCGCTGAACCCATAGAGGGGAGATGGCGTGAGATTCAGTGACACGAAATTTAAGCAGCTGGATTTCTAAGAATCATGTTTTTAAGGGGCAGGGTTTAAAAATAAAAGGTTTTTAAGGTAAGCAGTCGATTTTTGAACTCGGAGACGTAAGTGCCCAACGTAGTAAAAGGCAGTAAACAAGAACGCATGATGGTAGTGCCTTATCGGCCTGCACGCCGCGTCATTATTGGCCTTCTTCTGGTAATTGGAGTTGGGGCCAGTGCTGCTGGTGGATTTCTTTACAGTTACTATGTAACGATAGAATCTCGGCAAGGCGAGCTCGCTAGCCGCCAAGAGCTGTCTGAAGAGTTGCAGTCCAGTGAGCTTGAAAATTCCGACCTGCGTAGACAACTAGCTATTTTGGGCCGCTCCAGCGTGATGGATCAGCGTGCTACAGAGGAAGTGCAGTCAACGATTGTGACCCTGCGGGAGAGAGTGGCCCAGCTGGAGCAGGACATTGTCTACTATCGACAAGTAGTGTCGGATGAAACCGGTGAAACCGGCCTTATCATTAGTCAGCTAGATATCGCGACCACCTCTGCAGCGGGGGTTTACAGTTACAAGCTTGTTTTACGCCAATTGGATGCGGACGGGGATAGTTACCTTATAGGCTTTGTGAATATCAATATTGTTGGTAGCAAAGGTGAGGAACAAATGATTGTTCCTCTGCGTGAGGTGTCCAAGGAGCAAGATCTTTTAGATATTCGTCTGCGCTTTAAGTATTTTCAAAACGTAGAAGGCGCGCTCACTCTGCCCGAGGGCTTTGTGCCTGAGCGAGTTCAAATAGCCGCAGTTTCAACCGAACCTGTGGAAAAAAATATTAACCAGGACTTTAGCTGGGTCGCGGAAAGAGAATAGTTAGGGGTATAAATAATGTTTAATAAATCAGTAGAGCCAGCAAAAATGGCTGGAGGCCTTAGTCACACGCTAATCTCTCGAACCACGGAAGTGGTCGGCGATATACATTTTAGCGGAGAATTGCTTGTCGAAGGGAAAGTAAAAGGAAATATTTTTGCTGAGGATGATTCAGATGCATTGATTCGTGTTGCTGAAAAAGGCGCGGTAGAAGGCGAAATATGCGTGCCATCGGCAGTAATCAATGGCTTGGTTGAGGGAGATGTGCGCTCGTCAAAGCACATCGAACTTGCTGCTAAAGCGACCGTTATAGGCAATGTTTACTATAATCTGATCGAAATGGTGATGGGTTCAGAAGTGAATGGCAATCTTATGCATATCAGCGCAGATCAAAAAGAAGACAAGCGGATTGCGGCTGAAAGCAAACCTGCTGAGAAGAAGTCACTGCCATTTGATAGTGCCGGCTTGAAATTCTGACTGAATATGGGGGGACCATCCAAGAGACCTAGGCCTCGTTAATTTACTGTTCTGAGTGCCGCTGTAATACTTGACTATTTTACTTGGTTTTAGCCATAATGGGGGCCAGTTAGATCCCTCGGCAATCAGTAGTTGACTGGGGATCCTATGCACAACGTCTTATTTTTAGGTTAAGTTTATGTCAGTAGTTCAATCACACGTCCCTGTCATCATGTCGTTTACCGACACGGCTGCAGACAAAGTCCAAAGCTTGATTATCGAAGAAGGTAACCACCAGCTGAAGCTACGTGTCTTTGTCACTGGCGGGGGCTGCTCAGGCTTTCAGTACGGCTTCTCTTTTGATGAAGAAGTGAATGAAGACGACACGCTTGTGGAAAATAAGGGTGCGACCCTGCTTATCGATCCTTTGAGCTATCAATATTTGTTGGGAGCCAAAGTGGACTACTTAGAAGGTCTGGAAGGATCTCGCTTTGTGGTTAACAACCCGATGGCTAGCACGACGTGCGGCTGTGGCGCTTCTTTCTCTATCTAGGTCAGTCGCTATTTAATTCGGGCCCTTTTATTTAATTCTGGCCATTTTATCTAAATCTGGCCCTTTCTAGTCCCGCCTCTATTTAATTCTGTTTCTACTCAGTTCGATCTAATTTAATCAAGGTCGGTCTAATTCAATTTATTTTGGGATAGTACTATCTAAATCGGCTTGCCTGTTTGCTGGGCTATAACGTTAGAAAATCCTTAAAGCACCCTTTAAAAACCTCTTTAATCCTTAGCCTTGAGCGGAATAAACCCCGCCCAAAATCACGGGTCTCGTAGCGCCAGTGAAGGCGCTAGTGTCTATCGGCCGCTCCAAAATTCTCATCCTTGCCATCCATGCGAAGGCAACCGCTTCTACCCAGTCTGGATGAATGCCCAAGGCCGCAGTCGAGTCGACCTGGCAGTAAGGGAGTTTCCTAGCCAATGAAGCCATAAGCGCGGCGTTATGGGCGCCACCACCGCAGACATACAGCGCGGTGGGTTTCATGGTTAAGCTTATGTCAGCGGCTATTGTGGCTGCGGTAAACTCAAGCAGTGTTGCTTGCACGTCAGCAGGAGAGACGTTGTCAAAATTACTAAGCTGTATCTCTAGCCAATCACCATTGAATAACTCGCGGCCAGTGCTCTTAGGGTTTGGCAGTTTTAAGTAGGGCTCGGCCCTAAAAAGCTTTAAAAGTGCTGGCTCAATTTGACCCGTTGCGCCCCAGTCACCGTTTTCGTCATAGCGTTTTTGTTGGTGCTTGCCAATCCAGTAGTCCATTAAAACATTGCCAGGGCCGGTATCAAAAGCTAGGTTTTTCCCAGAGGCTGGCAAGCAGGTAATGTTGGCTATGCCGCCTATGTTGACGACTGCTCGATCGGCTTGGTTTGAGTAAAAAATATCTTGGTGTAATAGCGGAGCAAGCGGTGCACCTTGCCCGCCTGCTGCAACATCCATGCGCCTGAAATCTGCAACCGTTTGGATTTGGCTTAAGTAAGCAATAGAATTTGCATCACCCAACTGCATGCTAAAAGGGTAGTCGCCGTTCGGGTTATGCCACACGGTTTGGCCATGGCTGCCGATCGCTGCAATGTCCTTGGCATGGGTCTTGGAAATGGCTAAAAGCTCATTCACAGCGGCTGCAAAAAAATGCCCAATCTTGATATCTAACGTGCCGAGTTGCTCTGGACTTAAAAGCTCTCCTGTGCAAACCCGAAGCACTTCACTGCGCATTTCTGAAGGGCTAGGCTGAAAGTGAGTACTAACTATTTTCGGTGTGCTGTCGCTGAAATCTACCAATACACAATCCACTCCATCGACACTGGTGCCGGAGATCAGCCCTATATAAAGCGTAGAGGGGAGGGTGGGAGTAGAGGCGGCCACGGCGGCTTTAATCGGCGCTTGGCGGATTGAGAGTAAGCATCTGTGAGCCGTTCATCTCGTTAAAGCGTGCTGTTAGCGCTCCGGTCTGGGTTCTAAATCGGTCTAATTCTGCGCCATCAATAGACTCAGCTTTGGGAAGCTTATCTATTATTGTGCGTGGATTCTTGTGGACGCCGCTCATTAAAAATTCGTAATGCAAATGGGGGCCGGTAGCTCCACCTGTGGAACCTACGTAGCCGATGATGTCACCTTGACGAACTCTAGCGCCGCGCTTAATGCCTTTGCCGTATTTGGAAAGGTGAGCATATTTAGTCTCGAAACCACCGCTGTGCTCAAGAATGACAAGATTGCCAAACGAGCCGTAACGAGAGGCGCGGGAGACCTTGCCATCGCTGGTTGCTCTGATTGGTGTGCCGCGAGGTGCTGCGTAGTCAGTTCCTTTGTGGGCGCGAATAGTATTCAAAATTGGGTGGCGGCGGTTGGGGTTAAAATTAGAGGAAATGCGAAAAACATCCAATGGGCTGCGCAAGAATGCTTTGCGCATGCTTTCCCCTTCTGGGTTGTAATAACCGATCTCACCTTCGTCATTGATGTATCTGACAGCGGTAAAGGTTTTGCCCTGATTGATAAACTGAGTCGCTAGAATTTGACCGTTACCGATAAATTCGCCGTCCAAATACTCTTCTTCATAAAGAATACTAAATTCGTCACCAGTTCTTGGGTCTAAGATAAAGTCGATTACGCCGCCAAAAATATTGGCCATTTCCATGATGTGTATCGCTGGAATTTGCTCGCGTTGCCCGGCCATAAACAGGCTGTCAGAAATCGTGCCGACTTTGAAGGAGTGCTGAATTTGTGCTTCTTTGAGTATTGCTTCAACTTGGTAGCTGCTGTTCAGGCGGGTGAATAAATAGCCTTCTAGAGGGGTTTTAAAGACTCTTAGCTGTTCTAGCCCGCCGGCATCAGGGATCATAAAGTCGAGTTTATAGCCCGGGTAAAGCCGGTTTAGAACCTTAGCCTCGTCGCTGCTATTTAGAACCCGAAACAAATCCTGGTCAGACAAGCCCACTTGCGTAAAGATGGCCGAAAGATTGTCACCTTGCTGTACTTCGACGTTTTGCCAAGCGCTTATTACGCTTTCACTGAATGAAACCTCAACAGGAGCTGGGTCTAGTGCAACCGCAAAATCGGACAGGTCGAGGGTTTGCGCCTGTTCGGTGATCGTCTCTGCTTGCTTGGTCTCTTTTTGGGTAGTCACCGGAATGTTCTGGATAGTCACCGGTATACTGATGCTGGCTGTTTCTGTGACAGTTTTCCCCTTGTCGCTGCTGGGGATAATTAGCAGCAACAAAAATAGAGCAACGAGTACTCCGGCCAGATACATATGATCTTTCGGATAGTGCTTGTAAAAAAACTGCTTAATGAAGTTGATGCTACTCATAGTTTAATTCTTAGTGTGGAACTCTATGCTTGGTTATTAGGAAGCGCGCGATTATAACAACAGCTACTATGATTCCCAGCTGCTTTTTTAGTTCATCTTTTGACTACAATGAGTGGTTCTCGTGTAGAATCTGCGCTCTTTTTACCACGACTTAAACATACTATTCTTCTGTTTGGGTCGGCAATGTCGAGAATTATCTTAGTTTTTTGATGCATTTATCTGATTTAGCGACTTTGTAAAATAGCGCGATTGGTCAACCATCTGTGGCAGCAAGGGTCAAAAATGACTAGTAACAGCACCGACATTATTAATGATCTGCAGGAGCGGGAACTGATCTCGCAGTTAGCAGGTGGAGACGAGTTAAAGCAACACTTGGCAAGTGGCAGTAGAACCCTATATTGCGGTTTTGATCCGACGGCAGAAAGCCTGCATATAGGCAGTCTTGTGCCATTGCTGGCTTTGAAGCGGTTTCAGATGGCAGGCCACACACCGATTGCATTGGTCGGTGGTGCCACCGGCATGATCGGGGATCCGAGTTTTAAAGCGGCGGAACGCTCTTTGAATACCACCGATGTGGTTGGTGAATGGGTTGAAAGGCTTAAACCGCAGCTCAGTCAATTTTTAGATTTCGATAGCGCCAGCAACCCGGCTAAGCTAGTTAATAACTTGGACTGGACTCGGGACTATGACGTGCTTAGCTTTCTTAGAGATGTTGGTAAACACTTCTCTATTAATGCGATGGTGCAGAAAGAGTCAGTCAAACAGCGTATCGAGCGAGAAGGTGAAGGTATCTCGTTCACTGAATTCAGCTATATGATTTTGCAGTCCTATGACTTTGCCCAGCTGAATAAACAGTACAACTGTACCTTACAGATAGGCGGCAGCGATCAGTGGGGTAATATTACCGGCGGTATCGATCTTACCAGGCGCATGAATAGCGCTCAGGTTTTTGGCGCAACGTTACCCTTAGTGACCAAATCCGATGGCTCTAAGTTCGGCAAGACAGAGTCTGGCACGATCTGGATTAGCCCGACTAAAACATCACCTTATGCGTTCTATCAGTTTTGGTTAAACGCAGCAGATGCGG
>Ga0208413_1001890_pt1 | contig 12661 bp, 15 predicted proteins | sample AntAceMetag02UKD_FD_184761 | JGI IMG/M metagenome (GOLD analysis project Ga0208413, IMG submission 184761) | Saline lake microbial communities from Ace Lake, Antarctica - Antarctic Ace Lake Metagenome 02UKD (SPAdes) (version 2) | ecosystem: Environmental > Aquatic > Non-marine Saline and... | reverse complement strand
ATGACGTGCAGGTTACAATCAACATGGTTATGGTACCAGAGTGGTTTGAACGTGACTGGGACAATGCATTGTTCTTCCACGAGCAGGGCATAAACGTGACGCTGAAGCCTCAAAGCGACCCTACAGCAAGCCGTGTGGTAGATGGGTATACTGATGACATGCTCAAGCGACTGCACAACGGTATGCCGCAGCGTGCGTACACAGAAAGCAAGCGTATATGGGCAGAACGTCCTAAACCCAAGTTTGAAATTCCAAAAGATGCAATGCACAAACCTGATGCAAGTGTGCCGTGGCATATGCAAGTAGAGTTTAGAGACAAAGACGGCAAAGCATGGTACATGGATCAAGCTGAAAGATTCAATGCGTTTAATTTTAACAAGTTCAAAGGCTGGAGTTGTAACGCAGGATATCAAGGTATTATTATTCGCGAGCCAGATGGCAGCGTTAAGCGCAGTTATAGTTGTCACGATGTTCCACTAGGTAATATAGAAACAGGATTTAAGCTGTTTGACCGAGCAATGCCTTGTATAACTGATAGCTGTGTAAGCAGTGCCGACAGTAAAATACCTAAGGTTAAAAATGTTAATTAATTTGCTTGATAATTTAGATTTAGAAATACCAGAAAATAATATTGGGGTATTGGTCAGCGGAGGCGTTGACAGTTCGCTATTATTATATTTTTTGTTAAAATATTCACAAAACAAAGTACATATTTTTTCGCTGGCATCTAGAAATAAATTTTCTACTAACATCAAGCACTCTATCAATGTAATTCACAAATGTGCAGAACTGACTGATAATTATAACTTTACACATCATATAAATTATGCTATAGAACAGAACAAAACCAACTTATTTGAGTTGCCAAAAATGTATTTAGATAAGAAAGAAATTGATTGTTGCTTCACAGGTGTTACCAAAAATCCGCCGTCGGAAGTTTTGTCGAATTTTGGAAGTCCTAGTACAGAGGATGACGAAAGAAATCCTGAAGTTGTTAGAAATGTAATACACAGAAAGTGGCATACTCCTTGGACTAACATTGATAAAAAGGATCTATACACATTATATAAAAAATATAATCTATTAGATACTTTATTTCCTATAACTAGAAGTTGTGAATCCTTAGAGCAGCAGTATTTAGGAGCACATTGCGGAACATGCTGGTGGTGCAAAGAAAGACTATGGGGTTTTGGAAAACTGGTATAATCTAAGCTTATTTTTAAAAATTAGAGTACTTACAATTTTAAACTAAACACTATTGAAAAGAGATCATTATGAAATATGCAATAACAGGACACAGTAAAAACATAGGAAAATTTATTTTTGACAAATATCACACCGATGCAATTGGATTTTCTAGACAAAACGGCTATGACATTAATAATAAGAACGACCGAGATCGAATTATTGAAAAATCTTACAATTGTGATGTTTTTATTAACAATGCACCTGCAGGCTTTGGACAATCTGAATTATGTTTAGAATTGTGGCACAGATGGAAAGACACTGACAAGTTAATAATAAATGTTGGTAGTAGAATAGCCGAAAGCAACATTGTTTTACCAGATCAATACTCGCATCTACTAGAATACAGTATGCATAAACGAACACTTAAAACCTTAACTGAAGATTTAAATAAAATAAATACTAGAGTAAAAGTTAAATATGCATGGTTTGCATACGTTGGTACACCCGAGATACTTAAAAAGTATCCTCACTTTACCAAAGACGATTACATTACAATAGAACAAGCAGCTGAGATCATTTTGAATGAATTATTTTAAAGAACTTAATAATTTTCCAGTACACGAGCTATACGAAGAGTTTGAACGACTCTAATCATTTAATTGACTAAGTTAAAACCTAACCAAGATTGGAGCGCACAATGAACTTTGTTGAAATAAATAATTTGCCTGTTTATGATTTATATACAGAATTTTTAAGATTGCTTGATGAAAATAAAATTTGGTGGCATCCGAATGCTGAAGATCAAATTTGTCTAAACGCTACAGAAGCTGACCCGTCCAACTGTTTAACTGGTAGAGGCAGTTTGTTTTTAGATTGGGATAATTCCTATGAAAATGAAAACGGAAATATAATTGTACCAAAAAGAAAAATTCCTTTAAGAGAAGAAGACTTTACAGTGCTATGCAACGGTTTTAAAAAATCTTTATTTGAAGATGTCTATAATGAAATTGTAAAAAAATATACAGTAGGAAGAATTCGTATAATGAAAAGTCTACCTAAGACTTGCTTAACCTGGCATAACGACAATACTCCTAGAATACACTATGTTATGAAAACACAACCAGGATGTTTTATGGTAATCGAGGATGAAAGTAAGTTTTTAGAACCAAACAAATGGTATTTTACAAATACAGTATTACCTCATACAGCATTTAATGGAAGCACTGATATTAGATTGCATCTAGTTGTTACAGTGTTAGGAAACAAATGAATAGTTATTCGCATAAAATAAACAATGAGTATTTTTTAAATTTAGACAAGCATGTTAATATCGATTATTTAAAAGAAAATTATAAAGAATTAGTAAAATCTGTTGTAAAATCAAATAATTATTATGATTTTTTAATTCCAATGAGTGATGAAATATTATTCAACAAAGAAACAAAAACTTATGAAGATTTTCAAAAATTGAATAAGTTCATTAACTCTGACGAATATACCGATTTAATAAATCAAGGATTTTCTAAATTACAAATAACTGAATATTATCAATATTTCAATATTATAGATCCTGTAGGAATGAAACTTGTTTTAAAATATCCAGAGTCAATACAAAATCGAATGTCTAGTCGTAATAGTTGTTACACAACAGCATATCAAAATTTTAAAATTTTAGACAACTGGTTATCAACATTAACTATATTTAAAGAAATTGGTACAATTGTTCTCTATGTTAATAAAAAGGGTTCTAGAACGCTAACACATAGAGACTTTGATTCTAGATTTAAAATTGTAAAAAATCAAGGAATCTGGGTAAACATTTATCAAAAAAAGAAATTTTATGTGTTAGACGAAAGTTTTCAAAAACAATACACCAATAGTAGTGTTGCAATGTTTGATTTACATGCGTGGCACGGATCAGAAATTGTAGATCAAGATTGTTTTACAATTAGAATTGATGGGTATTTCACTGATGATTTCTTAAAAACAGCTAATTTAAAAGAATATTTCGATGAGTAGAGTTATTTCGTTTGGATGCAGTCATACATTTGGTATGGGTTTGCCTGATGTTTATTTGGGAATTGAAAAAAACTTTGAGGTAGCACAGCATCCAAGTGCATACGCTTGGCCTCAATTAATAGCCAATAACTTAAACTTAGAATGTATCAATAAGGGCATTTGTGCTGCAAGTAATTTACAAATATTAAATGAAATAGTTTCATTTGATTTTCAGCCGTTAGATAAAGTTTATGTTCTATGGACTACTCCGTATAGAGATTGGTTAAAATTTGAAAATTATAATCTAAAGATTGGATCTTTTTTAATAGACAAAACTTTTAATAAGGCAGAATTATACAATTTGATAATACCAGGAGTTATTGATAAATCATTGGATCCTGCAACAATTGTAAAAATTGCACAAAAATATTTTTCCGTACATGATTTAGCTGATATGGAATTTAGAAGTTGGTTACATCAGTTTACTATTGGCATGTTTTTAGAATCAAAAAATATAAATTTTGTATTTTCAACTGGATGGGCCTGGAACCAAAATACAACACCATTTAAGAGTTATATAAAATCTTTAAATGTGTTAAATCAAATAAAAGATTTAGATTATGCACTTGACGGAAGACATTTTGGTCCCAAGACTCACGGGCAGATGGCCAACTTATTAATTGGACTCTAATACATTTTCTTTAATAAACGTATTAAGGTCATTTAGCTTTTTATTGTAAAGATCAATGTAGTGTTCTTGAAAATATGGGTTGTAATCTTTTATTTGAATATTTTCGTAAGAATGTTGAACTCTGTATGCAAGACGGCCTTTAACTTCGCCTAGTCTTCTATGTACGGTAATGCTGTTGTCAAAGAAACACCAATCGTTGTTGTCTTGATACCAGTGATCGTATATATATTTTTCAGTAATTAAATCTTTGTTAATTTTTTCAAATAATTTATCTGATTCAGTTTTTGACATTCCTTTTATTCCATATACAGTGTTGATACTATAATGAAGTCCAGTGATTCCTCCGGGGCTATTAATTACCATAGGCAACTCTGATTCCTCTTCTGGGCACATGTTAATCTGCATCAACCGATCTTGTGCTTCATGTATTCCGACATGTAATTTTCCAGGAGTAAATCTATGAATTACAACCATATCATTTAGTTCTGATCTAAAGCTTTCTGAAACTGATTCGTAATAATCAGCTGTTTGCAAAAATCCCGTACTAGAACCAATCATATTCTCAGAACCAAGCAATGCCACGCCAGGTGCAAAAATTGGATTGGCAGCTTCGTTTGAATGCCATAGTAGTTCTCCGTCAGGAAACATTCCAATTTGTTCGCCTTTTGTGTTTTTCTTATCAGTTACTCGTTGTATACCATTAGCAGCTCTAGTCTTAAAATAAGTAAATATAGTTTCTTTGTGACTATTTGATATAATATCACTGTTTTTTAACGCAAGGTCGACTATTTGTTTCATTGTTAGACCTGGATAATCTTTACATATCGTAAGCATTGAGGAATGTCGTCTTGGCCCCCATAGTTCGCTCCATTTTACAGTATCGGTATATTTTACATTGCACTTTCTTATGATAGTTACGAGATTTTTCATATGTATTTGACCAATTTCTAACCATTGTTCTTCAGTCATCTGATCAAAATCTACATCATCAATATACACACCATAACTACCAAACCCGGGGATTTTTGATACCTTCATAATTGTTCCTTTCTATTAGCACATATTATTTAATTTTTACTTAACACATACTTAATGAATGTGGCAGTAGGATCAAATTCAAACCATCTTTCTTTAAAACTATATTTTGAACTGTTGTAATGATGGTTATTGTGTAAAGATTCTCCAGTAAACAAGGTCAACACATGAAACAATATACTATTTGTTGATGAATCTTTGCTATTAAAATTTCGATAACCTATGGATTTAAAATATCCATGATTTACAGTATTATTAATGCCGTATGTAAATCTTACCATAGCCAACGGCATCCAATAGCATGAAAATACTAATAACGGATTAATTAACATTAATATAGTTATATACAGAGAAATAACAGGCCAGTACCAATTGTGATACCAAACAACTACTTTGTCTCTAAACAAATCTCCGACTATTTTTCGGTTTATTCTTTGAAATTCCTTTGGGTCAACACTACCAAAAAAGCTTTTCCAAAAACCAATACTATGAGGATCAACTGGATCCAATTCTGTGTCAGAATGCTTATGATGTATTCTATGCATAGCTACCCAATGAATTATACTACCTTGTGTAGATATAGTTGAAAGGAAACCTATGATCCAATGTTGTATTTTACCTGTCTTAAACGAATGATGTGTAAAATACCTATGAAGACCTGCACTAGCACCTATGTTATTAATTAAAAATGTTGCAATTAAAAACGGAGCCCAGTGTATTTCTCCTTGATAAATTAGATAGATCCCAATAATTGCCATCGGATAGCTTAGATGGTGAAAAATTTTTAATAACTTTCCGCTATAAAATCCTTTAATTTTCTTATATATTTTCATTTCTTATCTCAGTTAATGATTTGTTATTATATATAACCCATTGCCAGCAACTATCATTTTTAGAGTCAGGGCAAACAAGTTCTTTTTGGTAATTTATAAACCAGCTATGTTGACTATGTTTGTTAATTTGAAGTAATATTTCTTTTGTTCTTCTTCCGTCCAATGTTTTATCTTCTCTACTAATAAAAAAGTTACTGTATTTTTTATCTAATGCGTATTCAACTTGTTGATCAATATGGTCAACCATGTCTAAACGTATGCCACGTTTAAAACTTCCGATTCCTTTTCCAAATTCACACGTAATGTATTCGGGATTGATACAATATCTTGACAAGATACGGACTGCTCCATTATAAAAAGGTCTATTCCATGCAATTGATCCTAATACAGGGACGTTGTCGACTGTAGTTAACGAATAACAAATTGCATATCTTTTAAAAGAATCGTCAAAAATATAATTGTCTTTTTTCTTATTAGATGGATTAGCAGCAACCTTTTCGTATAACCAAGCCATCTCGTTGGTCATAGTTTCGTATGTTTTAGTTTCTACTGTTAACTCACTCGAAAGTTTGTAGTTGTGCCGAAGCATCTGTAGTATCCCACCATTGTTGATTTGCTTCTAGAATTTCGTTTTGGCCTATAACAACAAAAACTAAATGTACCCGATCGACTGGACTTTCGTTTTTAACCCAATGCGAATATCCTTGATTTATAAACCAAACACTTCCATCTGCTGGCATATGATTTATTACTTCAGTTTTTTTTCCGGTTACTCCGAATATACAATTGGGATGAGTAATAAGAGGAATATGTATCCGAACAGCTTTGTCAGTATTGATATCTAAATGAGGTTTAATTTCTTCACCTGCTTTTAGAACTGCGTACCTACTACGAGCAACATGTCCAATGTTTTCTTCTAGCATATCCATAATTTCATTAACATAGCCTTTTGCATAGCCAGTACGCTTGTCATACATTTTTTCATCAGAGATAGGAGAATAATCAGGGTGTGCAGGATCACTTATTTTTTCAAGCCTTCTGGCAAATTGTTGAGGAGTTAGTCCACTGTTTTTTAATTCATTTGCTAGGTTTTTATTTGCTAACTCTACATCACCGTTGAATTCAGTCAAGCACAGCATCTTGTAAGCTTCGCCACCTTCTACAACTAACTTACCTTCTCTTTCTGCTTTTTCTTCGTCAGATAGGAAATATTCTAATAGGACTCGTCGAACTACTAATCCGTCTTCGCTATTTTTGTTATGAGACAATCCATCGTATTTGTTCCAATCATTATAACCAAATTCATAAAACTCTGTCAGTAGTCTATCAATATCTACATTGAGATTTAATTTTGCCATTAATGGTAGATGCTGTCTTTTCTTCATAATTAATCTCCAAAAGGTTGTACTATATTTATATATTTTAAAATTTGCAGTACTTGAGAAAGATATTCGTTGACATTTTCTTTCTTATATTGTCATTCAAAGTTAAAAATTCTGATTCAATACTTTCTTTTTTTATAGGAATTAGTTGACAAAGAGGAGTTCCAGCCGGAATGTGTACCCGCCCGTTTGTTTCGTGCCACAACAAATGGATATTTAAATCGGTAGCAAGTCCTGACATCTTCCCTGAAAGTGCTGTAAATTTTGGGTCATCTTCGTATTGAACGGGCACAAACATTAGTTCCCAATTTTTAGGAATATCAATAGTCCACGGTGACCAAACTTTAAGTATTCTTTTAAAATTATTACCAGTTGGTATTTTTACAGGACTATCTTTCATGTTGAAGTCAGAAACAATTGATTTGTTGTAATTTATTTCTTTTAAAAATTTATCAATTCCTGTAGGATAGTATACATCATAATCATAAGGTTTATTACTATATGTTTCGATTGTAAAATCACACCAAGTTGTAACAATATATCCAGATTCAGAAATTTCTCTTATTCCAGGGCATTTAGCTGTTGTTATAACAGATGCTCTATTATCTACAACTTTTTTATATTTTTGGTAAGCATTGGCACAATCTTTGACCCACGCCCTTTTGTATTTTTTTGCAGGATATATAGGAAAATTATCAGTTATGGCAGGAAATTCAGAATAGAATTTCAATTTAGGTTTAAAAAACATTATTGTTTGTGTCCTACTAACGTTATATCTTTAAATTTATATGGTGATTCTATCATAAATTTAACAACACTTGCACAATACTCGGTACTCATTATTTGATGTTCTGGTCCATGTTGACCGTTTTCGGTATCCATAAACGCAGGTTTAAATAACATAGACCTAAATTCAATATCTTCTTTTGTGATCCAATTGCTATAATCTTCTAATGCTCGTTTAAATATGGAATAATCTAATCTTTCAAATCCTCGATATTTATAATCACTTGCATGTGACCCTACATTTATAATAATCTTATCTCGATCTTTCCAGTGATCATACACATACTTTAATAAATTTAATTGTCCAGGATCTTGAAACGTGTTGTTAATGACAATATCATAATTGTTATCTATTATAGTTTTATAAGTGTTGGCATCATTGACATCAAACCCGTTGGTTCGAGAAAACCCATCAACTATGTATCCAGAATTAATTAATAGATCATAGATTGCTTTACCGAGACCCTTAGTGTGTCCAGTAAGAGCAACAGTATTATATTTTAAAACCATAATTATATAAATCCAAACTTCTTTTCAATGGTGACAATTTTTTGCCTAATTCGTCTTGCGCTTGTTCAAAATTTTCAGCAATGTTCATAAGTTCATCTGATCGATTCAACGACTTCATCCAATACCTTGTTGCTCCGATTGTGGTAATTTTTCCATCGATCATTGCTTCTTTCCAGTGACTTCGGTGATTTTCAACTTGTGTTTTCCAAAAAGGCATCTGATCAAGGTTGTCAAAAAAGTATAAAATTTTGTTCTCAACTGAGCCGATGTCTTTTAATACACCTGTACTATAAAGTGTATTCATCCACCACGAATAGTCATACATCTTAAGTAGTTCGCTTTCGTTGTAACTAAAGCAGCTAACAAGTAAATTTCTAATAATAAAGTCTTTTTTATTCTGAGATGTAATTTCGTAATTGTCAATGGCAAATTGTTTATTTCTGTGATAATTTTTTATAGTTGATATATTAATTAGTTTTTTAGGAAAATACACAGGCTTAATATTTAATTGGAATTCTTCTTCACTTTCTAGCAACATTGGCATGTTAGCAACTATTTCCAAATTATAAATATTTTGAAAATTAACTCCGTACTCGAAGTCTTTTTGTAACGTATACAGCCATGATTCTGCTGTTTCTCCCGGCAACCCGGCTATCAGCTCTGAAACATACGGAATATTGTTTTTCTTATAAAAATCTAACATATATAAAAAAGAACTTTCTTTGATATTGTCTCGCTTAGTATATTTTAAAGTAGTAGGATGCCATGTTTGTACTCCAATTTTTAAAGGTTGTGCTTTGTTAATGTTCACAAGAAAGTTTTTTTCATAAAATATTTTAGCAATTTCCGGAGTGTATTTTATAGAATTTTTTGCTATTCCGCAGAATGTAACATAAAAATCTTCTCTCTTTTTATCAGCAATGTATTTGGTCATATCGAGATCTCGCTCGTACATTCCCCAGTTTGCGTCTATTATCCGCATTCCAGTTATGTTGCTAGCTTCTAAAATTTTATCAATAGTTTGATAATTAGAATCAGAATCATATTTTGATACCACTGAACCTGTTGCATCGCCCCAGTCGCAAAAGTTACATTTAAAGGGACAACCGCGTGTAGTTTCTATTGTGGCAGAAAATTTTTGATCTGTATTTAAAAATTTATCAAATGTTCCGTCTATATATACTGTTGGAGTGTCATAGCGATACTTATTGTCTTTTTTTAGTCTATACCATTTTTTGTAATTCGGAAAATTAAGTAGTATCTCTTTAAAAACTTCTTCACCTGCTCCTGCTACAAAAATATCAACGAATGGTCTTTCTTTTTCGTATGCTTCCCATTTTTTTGGATCTACTGGTACATTTGGTCCGCCAAAGATTATAACTGTATTTGGATTTTCTTCTTTATATTCTGCTGCTAATTCGTCACAATAATCTTGAGACCACACGTATGTAGTTAACCCTAATATTGTTAAGTCTTTTTCGGGACTCTGGTTATAATCCCATAACGGACTACAAAAATCTACATGAGAGAGATTGTTATCTTTTTTTGTATAAGATTCTAACACACCAGAAGAGTACGGTAGATATTTTTCTCTTTCAATTGCAGGAAATGATCCTAGTTGTATTTTAATTGTTTTCATACTTTTCACCAGTCTTTAACAAACTTATTACTAATCCAGCCGGGTCCCATTTATTTAATTTATAACTATAAGGATGATCATGATGGTACTTGTGCCAACCTTCGCCGGGTGCAAGCAAGTTCATCCAAGGTACATCTCTAGGCTCTCCGTCTTTGTGCGCAAAATAATTTAGTAGTCCAAACCCTATCCAGCTAAAAATTAATGGACTAACAAAAAGTATAATAAATGTATTAAGACCTAATAGCAGTGTCAGACCACCAAACGCACTGTATAAGTAAATACCATAACGATGAAAAAATTGCAGTCTTGGATTTTTCATAAGAGGTACTATATGTTTTTTTGGTATATAGTCTAAACTCCACCGCGAAAGGATGACTTTTAATTTTCCTTTATATACAGGACTATGCGGATCATGCTCAGTGTCACTAGTGCTATGATGATAACGATGTACTGCGCACCAAGTAAGTGCCGACCTTCCGCCACATACTAGTCCAAACAACAAAAATATTACTTCAAAAAACTTATTAGTTTTAAAACTATTGTGTGTAAAGTAACGATGATATCCGATACTTATACCAATAAGTGCAGAAATATAATAAAAAAAATAACCAAATAATATTGTCATATGTTATTTATAGCATACTATTTTTAATTTGTCAATACTTAACATCTGTCCAATTTGCCTTTGTAATCAATTTTTAAGTTATTTAATGTAAGACCGCTGCTGATTCTAGCTCTACGAATTGGAAATGTACTTTGAGTAATTTTAGTTATGTCCTGATAACCTACTCTTGCATCACCACCTTCTTCGGACATAAGTTCATGATGAATTTCGCACCATTGTTCTGCTGTATGTGTACCTAATTGATAATACTTTTCGGTCATGTGTAATCCTTAGTGAAGATCAACCCAAGCGCCGCCAGCATACCCTTGAAATTTACTATCTGTTGTGTTGTATATAACGTCACCGTTTTGTGGTGTAAGAGCAGTTCTTTCGGTTGTAGTAAAACTTGCCATCTTCAGTGGGCTTTGTGTTATTTCTACCCTAGTGCCTGCTGTAAGAAGTATTGCAGTATCTGATGATAATTCAGGAGTACCACCACCAGCAGTTTGGAAGTTAGTTACTTCTAGTGTATCTACTGTAAGAGTATTTGTTACAATTAAATTATTTTCTACAGTTACATCGCTACTAAAAGTAGTTGCTGGGGTTACAGTTATTGCACTACTATCACTAGTATCTATATTACTACCACTTAGTAGCATAGCGCCTGCTGTTAGATTACCACTAATAATAGCATTACCGTTTACATCTAATGTTTCTTGAGGATCCGATGTCATAATACCAATTTTTTGGTTTGACTTGTAATGTATGCCGTTGCTATTAGTAACTGTTCCGTCTTGGTTAAACATAGTCAAAGAAAATTGATGATTGCTAATACCAGTAACAGTCGTGCCATCTAACCCAAACGACATTGCCGATCCTGTTACATAACTTGTTCCATCCCACACTTGATTGGCCATAGTATAAATTGCTGAATCGGCAGTAGGAACATCAGGGGTTTCAAGAGTACCACCGCTATATCTATTTAATGATAATAGTCCACGACTGCTAAGTTCGATAAAATCATTTAAAATGGTAGGTCTTGTAGATTTAGTATCAAATGATGTGTTTAGGGTTGATGTACTGTCGCCAATATTCAAACTATCATTAACAAAAATCGTATTAGAATCCAATGTTGAAATTATAATTTCATTATTAATTGAATCAATTATCAGTGTACTGTCATATGCAAAAACGCTGCCCAAATGATCACCTACAAAGAATGGTGCTTCTATTGTGGCACCAGCACTTATACCAGCTGTAACATTCAAACTACCTATATTTGCAATGTTACCGGTTAAAGTACCAGATCCAGTAATATTACCCAAAATATTAATATTTCCAGTTCCTGTGATATCTCCACCCGCAAGTATTAAATCACCACCGTCAAGTTCTACATCATTTGTAAATGTCGATGTGGCATCGTCTAGTGTAAGAACAACGCCAGTTGTGTTATCGTCAATCCCTGGTGTATCGCCGCCACCGCTGGACCCAGAAATTCTATTTCCACCGACCGTGGTACCATCGCCTATGTACACTGACTTAGTATCAGTAGTATAGATTATTTCGCCTTCTGCTGGCGTAATTAGTTGACGTTCTGCATCGGTCCCGCGTCTTAGACGTAAAGCCATTATAACAACTCCTGGATATCTTATTACTTGTATTTATACAAAATAAAAGATATCTCAGGAGTTACTTTCTTTTCTTTAGAAATGTACCGACTCTTTTAGTAATGTCGTCAATCACTTTTTGTGTGTTGAGTCTAAAGTCTACACTTTTGATATATTCGTCGTATTCTTCAAAAAACGTTTCAAGAGTTTCTTCTATCACGTCTATAATATCAACGCCTTCTACGTCCAAGCTTTCGGGGCTTAGATCTATTTCCCAAGTCTCACCGTCATCAAAGCGAACCACTACGGATGTGATATATTCCATTGGGACCGCTTTGATCTCAATATCCTTAAATATCTCCGGCCAGTGTTCTATCACTTCTGGAGG
>Ga0208413_1001889_pt1 | contig 12684 bp, 15 predicted proteins | sample AntAceMetag02UKD_FD_184761 | JGI IMG/M metagenome (GOLD analysis project Ga0208413, IMG submission 184761) | Saline lake microbial communities from Ace Lake, Antarctica - Antarctic Ace Lake Metagenome 02UKD (SPAdes) (version 2) | ecosystem: Environmental > Aquatic > Non-marine Saline and... | reverse complement strand
CCGCACCGCTCTCCCCGACCGTAAACAAGTCCTTTCGGTAATGCCCTCGGCTGATCACGTGATAAACCGCCCCCGCATATTCAACTCTCAGTTTCCTTGGCATGCTCTAAACCTTCTGAATCAATCCTTCCACGCCAACCATGTTATTAAGCGTTTGACCCCTTAGGATTGCCCTGGACGTTGTAGGTGACGACGTTCAGAACTTGACCACCGGCGTCGTAGCTACCGGCAATACCTTTCGAGCGCAGGGGACTGATCCCGATCTTGCCCCGCCGTGTGCCATCGCCCCGGAAGAACAAGATGTCGTCTTCGACCTTGAGATGCTCCGGGGGAACTTTACCGAAATAGCTATCGTTCACCTTCAAGCCAAGATCCGCCTGCGAACCGCCTTTGAAAGGAATTACCATCGTAGTCTCTGGCGAAGGTTTATACATGCCCAACATCCAGATCGAGAGTAAGCCGCTTTCCGGCTTCCATTCATTCTCTCCCTGATTGGTGATCCGATTGTCAGTTTTATAACCGACCATACGAATCCCATCCTCTAGTTCGATTCCAAGTGTCTGGGCTATTTCCGCGTGACTGAGCAGCTTGACCGTACGTTCAATCCCCACCTTGAACCGCGTCCCGCTGAAATTAACCAGCTCGGTCGCGTGCTTGAAGGTCGCCGAAATTTTCGATTGCTCGACGACTTCGTAGGCTTCGGTATCAATGGCTGCCGGCGTTCTCCAATCGGAAAAATCAAACTTCGTCGCTGGAGCAAAAAACACCGAATACTGGCCGCCTTCGGGACCGAACCAGAAGCGCTCTTCGCCACCGAACACATAGATATGTTCCTCCAACTGCCCTTTCCTTTCTGCGTCAGAGAGCAGCCCTTTTGTAATCACCGGACGATTGATCCAGCCGAAACTCGGCCCGCTGGCGGCGTCGAAGGTACTCGTCATCACCCGCCCTTGGTAGGCCGGGGCGACTGCAACTGACGCGTCACCATCCTGCAAAACCACGATATCCGTATGCTGCTCAAGGAAGCTCAGATCGTCGGAATAGGCACCGCCGAGATCCCCCGAACGACAGCCCGAACTGAATACCACTCCAGCCATCAGAAGGGATACGGAAATAAAAGGCAGCACCTGCCCACTACGGTGTTTTTGTTGATTTATATTCTGCGTCATATTTTTCTATCAGAAATACCCCACTACTTTTTCTTTCTTACTGGCGGCACTCGGTTGAGTGCTTAAACTGTTCCTCCATGTATTGCGCCAAGAATTCGGCATCATGGCGATTTTGGCATCAATTTTTATAGACATTGTTTCGGTGCCCAACTTGAACCACAGTGATGATCAATTCGTTGTCTTCTATCCTATACAAGATTCTATAATTGCCTTGTCGAACTCTGTATTTCTCTTGGCCTGATAGCTTCTTGCTCCCCGCTGGTCGTGGGTCAAATGCTAGCTTTCGTATTCTTCCAACGATTCTGATTTTATCCTGCTTGTTGACCCTCTCAATTTCTTTCGCTGCCGACTTTTTGATTACAATTCTATAGTTTTCCATTTTCTTTCAGGGATGTCACGAAGGCTTCAAAGTCGATGGTCGGCTCAGCTTCCCTTTCTCTGAACGTTTCCAAATCTTCCGCATCCTCGAAGAGCGCAGAACGAACAGCATCATTCACTAGATCGGATACTGGTGTCGAAATCTCAGCAGATTTCATTTTTAATGCCCGGTGGAGTTCTTCTTCAAAATAGACTGTTGCACGTTTCATTTAGTCACTAAAACGTCAAAACGCTAAAATGTCCAGTTCTTTTTGCGAACGTAGAGATCAGCGGATGCGAGCCGGGAGGAAAACGCGAATGGCGGCGGGCATTTAGGATACGCGTTGGTAGATGCGATTGTGACCGATGTTGAGCACGTTGACGAAGCCGAGCGGGGCGAGCGCTGAAAGGGCGGCGGTGACCTCGGGGTAGCCTTTCCAGAAAACGGTGCCGGGGAGATCGTGGCTGGCATCGTCGGCGATGAGCCAGCCGCCGGGCACGACTTTGGCTCCGAAGGTGGTGAAGTCGTGGCGCGCGCCGGCCTCGCGGTGGTCGCCGTCCACATAGATGAGTTCGTAGCGGGCCTCGGCGAGGGTGGCGAGCAAAGCGGGGTCGGTGGAGTAGCCGCGATGGAGTTTTACGGAATCGAAGGAAAGGCGGTGGGACCCAAACGGGGTCAATCCATACTGTTTGTTATTTCGATCTTCTGTTCACCCAATCTGGGTCAAATTGAAAATAAATAATGTCAAATAGTATGGATTGACCCTTTCTCTTCCACCCCTTTTCTCTTTCCTCCGTTATAGACCAGTCACGAAAATCGGGGTAAACGGGACAGGCTCTAATTAGGGCAAACAGTAAGGAATGACCCTTTTCTCTTCTCTTTTACACCTTAAAAGAAGCCACAATCTGATGGGCCCGACTTTCGCTACGATCTCATGATCGTAGATAGCGCTATCCAACTCGGTCTGCATCCAAAATAGCATTGCCCGATTCTCCGGCATTCGCCGCCATACGCACGTGCGCCTGCTTTTAACCAACGACGATGGCATCGACTGCCTTTTTCTGCATCGCCTCGTAGCCGCCCTCTCTGCGGCCGGACACGAACTTGCCGTCGCCGCGCCCCGACAGGAACAAAGCTGGATCGGCTCCGCCAAATCACGTCACCGCTCCGTGCAGGCCACCGCCGTCGACCAGGGGCTCGACTGCCCCACGTGGTCGATCAATGGCACCCCCAGCGACTGCGTCGCCATTGCCCTCTCCCATCTGTTGCCCGATTCCGGTTGGGGCCGGCCCGACGCCGTCGTGAGTGGCATCAACGTCGGCTTTAACGTCTCCCTCGGTTTCATCCTCGCCAGTGGCACCATCGGCGGCGCCTGGGAAGGTGCGGTGCACGGACTGCCCGCCATCGCCTTCTCTCAGGCACTGTCCCAAGAAACATTCGCCGCGTGGCACGAATCCGGGCAAACCCCCACTCCTGAATTGAGCGCCACGCTCGAACAATCAGCCGCCCACGCCGCTCGCCTGCTACCCCTCTGCTTCGGCCCCCAAGCCGCCTCCGGCTGGGTCGTGCACAACATCAATTTTCCGTTTCCCTGCACCTCCGAGAGCGAGCTCCGGCGCACTGTTCCAGCCCGCGTCCAGGTGGGGGGTCTCTTCGGTCCCGCCGATGCCGACGGCCATCACCACTTCGCCTTCAACCGCGGCAAGGATCAATCCCCGCCTGACACCCTCACCGATCGCGCTGCCGTCGCCGCCGGTCAAATCAGCCACACCCTCTTGGACTACACCGCCCTGGGACAAATCGTCGGGTAGCGTAGCGATGCCGTACCTTGAGGGGGGTTCGCGGCACTTTATTGCCCGCAATCCAGACCGATTCCAAACTGCGGCGTGTTCGCAATGCCCTCGAGCGGGAGCCGAATGGAGTCGAGTCGTGTTGAGTTGATTTTTGCGCTGTGAATCCAATCCGCGCTTAACCTAAATTCTGGGGAACCGATTCCTGCTTCAGGCAATCTGCCCCCTTAATGGTCGTGCTTGAGCTCCGCCGTTTCGGGCTTGGGCGGGTTGATCATAAGATGGGCCCGGTGCGTGCCGGGGTCCGTGATTCAAGGTCCGCCCAGGGTGCTCGGCCCCAAGGGAATGCCGGTCGACTCCACCGTGGCGAAGGGGCTGTCGATCACGTAGCGCCGATCGGTGTTTTCGAGCTCGTCTGAGTCGGGATTAACCTTACCGGTCGGCCCGTTCAAAATACTGTTGGTCTGAATCGTGAGCGCCCCGCTCTGCACTGCCTCCTCCCGGATATCGAACCCTTCCTTAAACGCCTTACCCTCAGCGCGCAGGTCACGGCCCCGCTGCATGTAACCCTCCAGACTCGCAGGGTAACACGCGGCACTGAAACCATCCTTCTGCGGATCATCGGCCAAGCAGACCAAGCCGTTGGTGCCGGCGCGCAAGGTGACCAAATTGCCGTCCATATCGTAACCCAAAACCTCACTCGCATCGCGTTCCGCCATCAGCGCTGCCAGCACCGCCAACTCAATCTGCCGCGCCGCGCTCGTAATCTCCGCCCAGACGCTACCGTCTAAGATGAAAAGCGAGGTCAGCCAAAGAATTCGTTTCGGGTGCTGAGGCGAGGTGACGCCCTATCGACGTCAAACAACGGGTCACAGAGACCTTCAGTCCTTTTTGACCTTATCCAAATTCACCGGAAACAGGCAGCCGCAGCCTTTGCCGCAACAGTCCTTGCGGCGAATTCGCACGTAATCGCGCATCGGCCACCAGAGGACGAAGAGTAGCAGAAAGGTGCCAAGCACGATGGATCCCCAGAAGAGCATACCTAGTTGATAGACAGGCATCCGCGGATTCGCAAATAAGTCCGGGCGTTAAAATATCCCGGCTCGGTCGAACTGACAAAACGCACCCCTCTGCAACCGAGCCGATGTGACCTTCGGGACATTCGGCCGGCGGATATTAAACAATCCGGGACAATTGCTTTCGTTCCGATCACGGCAGTGACAGGGTGATCGAGTCGCCTATGTCCGCAGCCCAATCTACCGCACCCCCTCCGGCCAGCGCAGAAAAACACCGCCTCGAACAAGACGCCAATCGCGAAGTCTATTGGAAACGTTGGGGACCCTATCTCGCCGACCGCCAGTGGGGCACGGTGCGCGAGGACTACTCAGCCGATGGCAATGCCTGGAACGCGTTTCCCCATGACCAAGCCGCCGCCCGCGCCTACCGTTGGGGTGAGGACGGCTTACTCGGTCTCACCGATGCCAAGGGTCGTCTCTGCTTCGGCCTCGCACTCTGGAACGGCCAAGACGCCATCCTCAAAGAGCGGCTCTTCGGTCTCAACGGTCACGAGGGCAATCACGGTGAAGACGTCAAAGAGTGTTATTACCACCTCGAGAACACCCCTACCCACAGTTGGATGCAGGCCCTCTACAAATATCCGCAGACCGCCTTCCCTTACGCTGAGTTGGTGGCGGAGAATGCCCGCCGCGATCGCACCCAACCCGAATACGAACTCACCGATACCGGGGTCTTTGACGAGAGCCGCTACTTCGACGTGTTCGTGCGCTACGCCAAGGCCGGCCCCAATGACATCCTGATCGAAATCGAAGCGATTAATCGTGGCCCCGATCCTGCGCGTATTCATATCTTACCTACGTGGTGGTATCGCAACTCCTGGACCTGGGGCTGCGCTCACGAAGGGTGTGAACTCAAACCCCGCCTCACCGCGACGGGCCCCGGCCGAGTAGACGGCTGGCAGGATTCTCTAGGCGATTGGCGCTTCGCCGTCGAAGACCCCACCGCCCCACTCTATTTCACGGACAACGAGACGAACCACGACCGCCTCTTCAACAAACCCAACCTCACCCCGTTCGCCAAAGATGGCATCCACCGCCGGGTGATCCACGGGGAAACCGAAGCGGTCAACCCTGAGCACACCGGCACCAAATTCGCCGCCCATCATGACGTGGAACTCGCCCCCGGCCAGAGCCACATTGTGCGCGCGCGATTCGCCTCCGCAGACGAAGTCCCCCCGGCCGAGGCCGATTGGTTCGGCCCGGCCTTCGACCAAGTCTGGGCGGCCCGCCAGGAAGAGTCGCAGGCGTTTTACGATGCGCTGCCTGGTCGGCCCGGCGACCCCACTCGCGCAGCGGTCGTGACCCAAGCATACGCCGGTCTGTTTTGGACCAAACAGTTCTATCACTACATCGTCGCGGATTGGTTAAAGGGCGACGGGAACGAACCCCCGCCTCCGCCAGAGCGCGCGGCGGTGCGCAACGCCGATTGGAAACACCTCTACAATCGCGCGATCATTTCCATGCCCGATAAGTGGGAGTATCCGTGGTTCGCCGCGTGGGATCTCGCGTTTCACATGATCCCATTCGCGCACGTTGATCCGCACTTCGCGAAGTATCAACTCAACCTACTGCTGCGCGAATGGTATATGCACCCCAATGGCCAGATCCCGGCCTACGAATGGAATTTTTCGGACGTAAATCCACCCGTGCATGCGTGGGCCTGTTGGCGGGTCTATAAGATGACCGGCGCCCGTGGAAACCGGGACCGCGTTTTTCTCGCCCGCACCTTTCAGAAGCTGCTCCTCAATTTCACCTGGTGGGTCAACCGCAAGGATCCGCAGGGCAATAACCTCTTCGCTGGCGGCTTCCTCGGGCTCGATAACATCGGCGTATTCGACCGCTCGCGCGAACTCCCCATCGGCGGTTCGCTGGCACAGGCCGACGGCACCGCGTGGATGGCCTTCTACTGCAATACCATGCTCGCAATGGCGCTCGAACTCGCGGAGTTCCAACCCGAATACGAAGACATTGCTTCCAAGTTTTTTGAGCACTTCGTCTCCATCGTCGACGCCATGAACGGTCTCGGCGGCGGCGGGCTTTGGCACGAAGAAGACGGCTTTTACTACGACCAATATCTGCCGCCCGATGGACCACCGCAGCCCCTACGCGTCCGCTCGATGGTGGGGATAATTCCGCTCTTCGCAGTGGAGTTTATCGACGAGGCCCGCCTCGATCATCTCCCCGGTTTTGCGAAGCGCACCCGCTGGTTTTTGAAAAACCGCCCCGAGCTGGCGAAGCAGATCTCCTACTTCAACGCCGATGGAGGCATCCACGGCCAACACCTGCTAGCGATCCCATCCCGCGAGCGCCTAGAGCGGGTCTTGCGCTACGTTTTCGACGAAGACGAATTCCTGTCTCCTTACGGCATTCGGTCACTTTCCAAGGCTCACGCCGAGCACCCCTTCGTGATGGCCACAGGAGATCAAAAGCACTCGGTCGGTTACGTGCCGGGCGAATCCGAATCCCCGATGTTCGGCGGCAATTCAAACTGGCGCGGTCCAGTGTGGTTTCCGCTCAACTACCTCCTCATCGAGGCGCTCGAACGGTATCACCATTTCTACGGTGATGACTTCACCATGGAGTATCCGACGGGCAGCGGCCAATGGCTCACGTTGCGAGCGATCGCCGATGATCTGGCGCATCGCCTCAACCAAATATTCCTGCCTGATGAGAAGACCGGACACCGGCCCACCCACGGCACCGACGAGCGCTACGCGAGCGACCCGCACTGGAAAGACCTCGTGCTGTTCTACGAATACTTCCATGGCGACACCGGCCATGGGCTCGGGGCCAGTCACCAGACCGGCTGGACTGCGCTCACCGCCCGGCTCCTAGAAAAGCACGGCTAGCAGATTCGGGTTTATTCGGGGTCCATCAGAAGGTAGAAAGCCCCTATGAATACTCGTCGAAATTTCCTCAGCAAAAGTGCCCTTGGTCTCGCCGCCGCTACCCTAAGTGGCCGGTCTCTTTCCGCCGCTCATCACAAATCGAGCGTCGATGCCCACCACGAAACGTGGTTCGACATCTCGCTCGCGCAGTGGTCGAACAATAAAGACTACTGGAGCGGTAAGAAGGATAAGATGCGCTTCGCCGAAATCACCAAACGTGAGTTCGGGATCACCGCCGTCGAGTATGTGAACCAATTTTACCTGGACGGATTTTCCCCGACCGTGACCGCCGAACTCAAACGCGTATCCGACGGCGAAGGTGTGCGCAATGTGCTCATCATGTGCGACCGCTGCGGTAACCTAGGTGACTCCGATGCGAAGCAACAAACCGAGTCCATCGAGGCCCACATTCCCTGGCTCGAAGCCGCCCAAACTCTAGGATGCCACGCCATCCGCGTGAATGCTTATGGCGACGGCAACGAAAGCTACGGTACCCAACTCGACCGCGTCGCTGGCGGGCTTCGTCGGCTTTGTGAGATCGGTGGGACCTACGGCCAAAACGTCATCGTCGAACCCCATGGCGGCCTCTCCTCCAACGGCGCATGGCTGGCTGCGCTGATGGACCTCGTGGGGCATCCCCGGGTCGGCACGCTGCCCGACTTCGCCAACTACGGCAGCAAGCGCGAGGGCTGGAAATATGACTACTACCTCGGCACCGCGCAAAGCATGCCCTACGCCAAGGGAGTCAGCGCCAAGGCGTTCCACTTCGACGCCGATGGCGAGGAAAGCACCATGGATTTTCGACGCCTTATGCAGATCGTGAAGGACCACGGTTTCACCGGCGTGATCGGCATCGAATACGAAGGCAAAAAGATCGACGAGGACACCGGCATCGCCCTCACCCGCGACCTGCTGGTGAAGCTCGGCGGGCGGCTATGAGCTCCGGGCTCTTGCTCGAACCCTGGAGTCGTCAAGCGCTGACCCGGGCCGTTCTCCATTGGGATTCAGTGCCCACCAACTGCGATTTTTGGCAAGTAGGGTCGGCCTAGGCACTGCGGTGTTTTCCGGCCCCTCGGGGCTAAGGGAACGAGGCGAATTATCTCCTTGAGGGAGAACTTATTCAAATTGCAGCCGTTCGATGGGCTGATCATCCGGCGCACCTTCATAAGCGTGCACGGAACGTTCCGTGTCGGCCCAAAGCGGAAGATTCGCTTTTCGGCCCAGACTATTTTCTTTGATGTAGTTTTGGACTTGAGGGTCCTGAGACTCGGTCATCAATCGATCCAGTGCCGCATACGCGACGTCTTCTTTGGTGACGTCAATGGCATGGGCGAGTCTCTGCACTACGTGGCTTTCGGCTGGATCTAAATGAACTCTAATTACAGACATTTTAAACTCCTTTTTAAGTTAACCCTGCTATAAACCCGCCGGGGCAAAATACCAAGCCTTGACCGTAGGAGTTCGTCACTTTTTTTTCCAAAATATCGGAATCACCGTATTGCCGAAAATCACCGACCGGTAGGCCGCGAGGATATTGACGTTAGGGTGAGGCGGGGATGATCCAGGATTCTCCCGATTCACTCACCCGACCGCCCAATTGTTCGACGACGATGCGATCTATGATCTCCGCGCCACGCTCCGCCATCATCGGAAAGGTGTCCTCGCCTTCCTCATCGGGAGTGCGGTCGGGAAAGTTACGTCGAGTGCGCGTGATCCAGTAGGTCTCCGAAATATCATCCCCAAAGATCTCTTCCAGCCCGCTACGGCCGATGATGAAACCGATCAGTCCCGCCCACGTTGCGGTCGGGTTGTCGGAATCCCAACCGGCCAATGATCCGATCTGGATCGTGCGTCGCAGGTCCCCTTCCCCGTAGAAGAAGCTGACCATGCTCGCCCCAAAATTGATGGCCGCATCAAACGGCTTAGCGTAGAGGTAACCGGCCCGACCTCCGAGTTGGTATTCCGCGTAGAGCGCATCACGGGTGGACTCCCAATCGTCGCTGTCGGGGTTCGCATCGTAGCGCGCTTTGACGAAGTCATACATGTCGGCGATGACCGAATCGTCCGGCGTTTGTCCGCGCGCCTCAGCCGCGATGGCAACGAGCTGCGGTTGGAGTGGCTGGGCCCGATCGACGGTCCCAGCCAAGGCATGCATGATCACATAAAACCTGGCTGCCCAGCGGGCATTTTTGCGCGCCGTGGTCATGATGGGGAGTCGCGCCAGTTCGAGGGCGACATCCGGTCGACCCGGGGCGAAGAGACCGAAAATCTCCGTCGTGAGCTGCGCATCGATCATGTCGAAATCCGGATTCAGTGTCGGGTCGCTCGTCGCGGGCGGTAGGTGACCTTTCACCATCAGCTCGTAAGCATTCTCGTTGGAAACCCACAGGTAGTTCTCACCGTCCTGATTGAAGCTGTCGGACCACAGGTGCTCCAACCAACCATCGCGAATCTGCTCTGCCGTGAGCTTCGACGTCGCATGCGCTTCGTGCAGATACTGATACATATACTCCAAATCCGTATCGTCGTCCGCGCCCCACACCTCGCCCTCGCGGACCACAAAAAACTCGATCACGGGATGGTGCCCTGCCCCGCCCCACATGTTGGGTTGGTCAGGCTGACCCCAATCCGCATCAGTGTAAAACGGCGCTTCAACCCGGTCCATTTCGGTGATGAGTCCGGTCCAATTGGCGATGCACTGCGCCATCCAAAATCCTTGTAAGCCTTCGGCGTATTGATCCCGGGAGATCTGCCGCGACTCGGCCATCAACGTGAAGGAAAACAAACCAATCAAGAGCCCTATCCGTATCATAGTTTAACGGAGTAATATCCAATCCGCCTGAAGGCCACCCTTACCGCGACCATCGTTGAACAGAACGGACTATCGAGTCCGTAGCGACCGGATCTACGGGGTCAAATCGACGTAGTGCCGCGCTTTAGCCGGCACGCCGAAAACGCCGGCTCAAGCACGGCGCTACTTAGCCCGGCCAAGAGAACCCAGATTGCGCTACGTCCATTTCTTTCCTCGATGCGACGAGGGGAACTGCGCACCGTAGCAACCACGCCATGCCTTCCGATACCGCTCCCCAATCCAACGACCCGCTCCAAGGCATCACCCTCAAACAGGTAGTCACCGATCTAGTCGACGACCTCGGTTGGGAAGAACTGAGCTACCACGTCAACGTCCGCTGTTTCACCCACGACCCCAGCATCAAATCGAGCCTCACGTTTCTGCGCAAAACGCCGTGGGCCAGAGAGAAGGTCGAGCGCCTGTGGGTCCGCGGCCAGCGACGTAAAAATCGCGATTAATCAAACGGCGGCAACGCGACCTTCCCGCGCCAAGCGACGAGTCGACGCGACGCTGGCTATTGCTGCGATTGAATTCAAAATTGCGTCATGAGGCCCAAATTTGAGATCTCGGTGTTAGCCGTGAACACCGTTCAGCAACTACCGGGAACGTGGTCGGAGGACGACTGTTTGCGCATGCTTAAACAGCTGGAGTTCGACGGCGCCGAGAATCTGGCGCCGGCCCGAGCGCCGCGATTACTTGAGGATGGCGCTGCAGGATCTAGAGGCCGTTGACGCGGCCGCCGCGCTGATCGAGCTCAGCATTGGCGACCGCCTCAACCGCGGCCGAAAGCAGAATCTGGCCGAGGAGATGACGACGGATCGAGCTTGGGAAGAACACGCTGACCTCAGCCTCCATGAAGCGATTTTCAACGCGCAGGTGATGCTGCACACCGCCTTCCCCAGCACTTCCGCGCCCGAGATCTACCAGATCGAAATCGGCCTCAAACCCCTCAACGCCGTGGCCAAAGCATATCTAGCGGAACGGCCGATGGGCCCCAACGGCCCCACCCTGCCGGAGGCCGTGCTCGTGCGCGCACTCGCATCCGCGATGCCCGCTGATGCGATCATCAATCGGCTATTTGAAGACCAAATCGCGAGCCATGCTTTCCCGGAAGCAGAAAGTATCCTGTGGTGGATCCAAACCACCGCCGACGAGGATCAAAACCTCAAGATTTCGCTCTACAGTCCGATCCGTTGGATGACGCCACTGGAGGCAGACATGTCGGCCGCAGTGGAACTCTTTATCGAAGAGCTGGACGACTAACCCCAGCGAGCCGGTCCGGATCTAAGCGCGATCAATCACGTAGCCATAAACTGCGATCCAATGACATGCGCTACCGGCCAATACCCACCCATGCCAAATCGCATGCTGGTAGGGTAGTTTCTTCCAGAGATAAAAAATACACCCCACCGAGTAACAGGCCCCACCTACCACCAACCAAACCATGCCTCCGGTCGGCAACGCCACCCAGAGCGGCTTGATCGCGACCAGCACCAGCCAACCCATGCCCAGATAGATTAAGGTCGAAACGACTTCGAAACGACCCGCATACCAGAACTTCAAAACCACCCCGATCAGCGCCAATCCCCAGACTACGCCAAACAAACTCCACCCCCACGGCCCGCGTAACGTGACCAACACGAACGGCGTGTAACTGCCCGCGATGAGCAGGAAAATCGCGGCGTGATCAAACTTCTGCAACCTAGCCTTGGTGCGTTCATCCTTCAGGGCATGATAGAGCGTCGAAGCCGAATACATCAGCACCATGGTCGTCCCGAAAATTGCGGTGCTGACCACCTGCCAAACATCGCCAAATCGAGCCGACGTCACGACCAACCCCACCAGCCCCGCCACGCTCAAAACGGCGCCGACCCCGTGGGTGACGGTATTAGCCAACTCTTGCCGCAGCGGATAGGACGTGCTCATTGCCCTACAATTCGCTCAGCGTTTCGAAGGCCTGCTGGTCGGCTAGAGCTTGCGCACCCCAAAGTTTAGCGTAGGCGCCGTCGGCCTTTTTGAGCAGTCCATCATGGGTACCTTTTTCGACGATCTTACCGTGGGCCAAAACGACGATCTGATCGGCGCGCCGCACCGTCGATAGACGATGCGCGATCACGAGCGTTGTGCGCTCTTGCACCAACGTGCCGAGGGCCTGCTGGATCGCATTCTCGGTAATCGTATCCACACTGGCCGTCGCTTCATCGAGGATGACCAACGGGGGATTGCGCAGAATAACCCGAGCGATGGTCAGGCGCTGTTTCTCGCCTTGAGAAAGCCGCACGCCGCGCTCGCCAATTTCGGTTTCCAATTGCTCGGGTAGGTCCTGCACAAAGCTCCACGCCGCCGCCGCTTCGAGTGCCGCGATGATGTCATCATCCGTCGCGGCGGGCCGCGCCAAGCGTAGATTCTCCGCGATGGTGCCGTTGAACAAAAATGGTTCTTGCGCGACTAGCAGCCTGTCGGACTTAGGATATTTCCTTGATTGAAATAACATATATAATTGACAGATAACAGGATACCAAGATACTTATCGCATGGCCACCCGTTATGTG
>Ga0208413_1001887_pt1 | contig 12689 bp, 10 predicted proteins | sample AntAceMetag02UKD_FD_184761 | JGI IMG/M metagenome (GOLD analysis project Ga0208413, IMG submission 184761) | Saline lake microbial communities from Ace Lake, Antarctica - Antarctic Ace Lake Metagenome 02UKD (SPAdes) (version 2) | ecosystem: Environmental > Aquatic > Non-marine Saline and... | reverse complement strand
CGCTGGGGCTCCGGGCGAAGGCCGTACATTCCGCCACCTGTGGGAAGTGCTCCGCGCGTACGACGAGAAGACCCTCGATCTGCACGCAGTGATCAACATTCGCATCCCAGGCGAAGCACCGTTCGAAACCACTGCCGGTCGCGCCCTCTTCGAAGAGGCGCTCCCGCAACGTCGCGTCGCTGAGAGTGGCGAAGTGCACCAGGAGTCGTACCCCGACAAGTTCGGTCACATCGACTACCTCGTCACGAAGAAGGAGATGGGCGTCATCGTCGAGCAACTCTCCGACAACTACAGCAAGGCTGAAGTCGCCAACGCTCTGGACAACATCAAGGACCTCTGCTACCGCTTCGCCTCGCAGTCCGGCATCACCGTGTCGATTGACGACGTGCGAACTCCGAAGGCCAAGAAGGCCATGATGGAGGAGTACGAGCGCCAGGCCGACAAGGTTGAGACGCAGTTCCGTCGTGGCATCATCACCGACGGCGAGCGCCGTCAGCAAGAAGTGCGCATCTGGACCGACGCCACCGCCGAGGTCCAGGCCGAGATGGAACGCGAGTTCAAGGAAGCCAAGTTCAACCCGATTGACATGATGGTCGGCTCGGGTGCCCGAGGCAACATGACGCAGATGCGTCAGATTGCCGGCATGCGTGGGCTGGTTGCCAACCCGCGTGGTGACATGATTCCTCGCCCAATCAAGTCGAACTTCCGTGAGGGCCTCGAAACCCTTGAGTACTTTATTGCTACTCCTGGTGCCCGTAAGGGCCTGGTCGACACCGCACTCCGTACCGCTGACTCGGGTTACCTGACCCGTCGTCTCGTCGACGTTGCTCAGGAACTCATCGTTCGCGAAGACGATTGTGGCTCGACCCTCGGCGTGTGGATCGAAAACGTCACGCCGGACACGGCCAACGTTCGCTCCTACATCGAGACCAAGCTCTACGGCCGTGCGCTCCTCCAAGACACCAACCTGGCCAGTGCAATGGAAGACGGCCGCAAGGTTCTGCCACGTAACACGATCGTTGGCGACGAGGAGATGGAAGCACTCCGCGAAGACAAGGACATCACACGGATCCGTGTGCGTTCGGTGCTCACGTGCGACGCCGAGCTCGGTGTCTGCGCCATGTGCTACGGCCGCTCGCTCGCCACCGGCAAGATGATCGAACTTGGTGAGGCCGTCGGCGTCATCGCAGCTCAGTCGATCGGTGAGCCGGGTACCCAGCTGACGATGCGTACCTTCCACACCGGTGGTGTTGCAGGTAAGGACATCGCTGGCGGTCTGCCCCGCGTCGTCGAGCTCTTCGAAGCTCGTACTCCGAAGGGCTCGGCTCGTCTGGCCAAGGCAACCGGCATCCTCCACCTTCGTGAAGATGAGGGCAAGGGCATTCCCGTTGTCGTGATCGACGATGCAGGCGAAGAGCACGAAGTGGTCCTGCCGCTCGGTGCTCGCCCGATCGTGGTTGATGGTCAGTCGGTCAAGGCCGGCGACCCGCTCGTCGATGGTCCCTTCGATCCGAAGGAGATCATGGAGATCAAGGGCATCCGTGAGACACAGCTCTACTTGGTTGAGGAAGTCCAGCGTGTCTACCGAGACCAGGGCGTGTCGATCCACGACAAGCACATCGAGCTGATCGTGCGTCAGATGACGCGTCGTATCGGCGTGCAGGAGCCTGGTGGCTCTGGCTTCTTGCCTGGCGAGCGTGTCGACTCAAAGCGCTTCCGCGACACGAACCGTCGCATGGTCGAAGAGTCGCTGCGCCCGGCCGAAGGTCGCCCGGAGCTGATGGGTATCACCAAGGCCTCGTTGGCCACCGAGTCGTGGCTGTCGGCTGCCTCCTTCCAAGAGACCACCCGGGTGCTCACCGAGGCCGCCATCGACGGCCGCGCCGATCACCTCATTGGTCTCAAGGAAAACATCATCCTCGGCAAGCTGATCCCAGCTGGCACGGGTATGCCGAAGTACCGCGAGTTCGGTATCGAAGCACCGGACTACGAGCCGATGACGTTCTACTCCAGCGACGATGGCGTCGAAGATCCCGCAGCGTTCCTCGCGAACCTGCATGGTTCGTACGACGCCGCCAAGGCCACGGAGCCGATCGGCTGATGACCAACTGAATTGCACTGCGGCCCGGGTCGTCTCCTTGTGAGATTGCCCGGGCCGTTGCGCGTTCCAGCCTCCGGTCAGCGCTCGGCCGCTTGGTCAGGGACGGTCGCCAGTACGGTGCACGAAATGGCGGACGGCATGGCAAGCATGATCGATTTGGCTTCCCGGTCGGGGTTGTTCAGCCCTGTCCGTCTCGCTGCACTCGCCAGTGCTGCGGTTCGATGGGGGCCAACACTCGCTGCCCCGGTAGCGGCTTCGGCACTTGCCAATCCAGGTGGCGCGGCAATCATCGACGACCGCGGCTCGATCACTTGGCGGGACCTTGATACACAGTCGACTCGCCTTGCCGAGGGCCTGCACGCTCTGAGTGTCGGTCGAGGCGATCGTCTTGGGTTGATGTGTCGCAACCATCGCGAGTTCGTTGAGTTGACGGTTGCTGCTGCAAAGGGCGGTATCGAAGTCGTCTATCTCAACACTGGGTTCGCCGCGCCGCAGTTGAACGAAGTACTGGCAAGAGAATCCATAACGGCCGTGGCGATCGACGCCGAGTTCGCCAGCATGCTGGACCCTGCAGGGATTGTTCGTGTCATCGTGGTCGGAGACGGCGGGTCCGCCCGCGGCACCCCGATCACCGAGGTGCGTGCTCGGCGGTTGTGGCGGTTGCCGCTACGCGCCTCGCTCCCGATCAACCCGGTGCTCCTCACGTCGGGCACGACGGGCACTCCAAAGGGTGCGCGTCGGTCGGGACGTATCGATCCAGCTGCTGCAACGTCGATCCTCCAGCGCGTTCCCTACCGCTCCGATGATGTCGTCTGCATTGCTTCGCCACTTTTCCACGCCTGGGGGTTCGCCCAGCTCGGTATCGCGACTGCGCTCGGTTGCACGACGGTCGTGTCGGCATCGTTCAGTGCCCCAGTCATACTCGAGCAGATCCCCAAACATGCTGTCAGTGTCCTGGCAGTGGTGCCTGTGCTGCTGCAGCGTCTCCTTGACTCACCGGATTTCGACGAGGCCGATCTGTCAACGCTGCGGATCGTCGCGTCGAGCGGTTCAGCGCTGCCGGTTCCAACTGTCGTCGACTGGCTCAGTCGCGTCGGTCCCAACCTCTACAACCTGTACGGCTCGACCGAGGTCGGACAAGCAACCCTTGCGACGCCCACTGACCTGTGCGCTCACCCGGACACGGCCGGGCGCACACTTGACGGCACGGAGATCGGCATTTTCGACGATGACGGCAGCCTGCTGCCGGTCGGGAGCGTTGGCCGTATCTTCGTGGGCAGTGGCGCCCAATTCGACGGCTATACCGGCGGCGGTGGTAAAGAGGTCATCGAGGGCCTGATGTCGACCGGCGACGTCGGCCACCTCGACGAAACGGGCTTGCTGTACGTCACCGGACGCGCTGACGACATGATCGTCAGTGGTGGCGAGAACGTGTTCCCCCAGGAAGTGGAGGACGTTCTACTCGCCGACGATCGCATTGCTGACGTCGCGGTGGTCGGCGTGCCTGACCACGACTTTGGGCAGCGACTGGCGGCGTTTGTTGTCATGGCGCCGGGGGCAAAGATCACGAAGGCGGAGGCCCGCGCTCTCGTCGCCGATCAGTTGGCTCGCCACAAGGTTCCGCGTGACGTGACTTTTCGTGCCGAATTGCCCAGAACGGCCACCGGCAAGATCCAGCGCTCCAAGCTCTCAAACCCCGCCCTGTGAGCGTGCGTGGGAGCGAGCGTGCGCCAAATTAGAACGGCGGGCACAGCGCGAGCTGCGACCGTTCGTTGGGTTGCAGGAACACGATCGCGATGTCTTGCCCGACTACCTCGATGCTGTTGTCGAGGATCAGGTGTCCGACCTTGAAGTCGATCAGGCATTGCCGGACGCCAGCCATTGCCGCGATGAACAACGGGGCACCCGTGTCTTCTGGAGGCAGGCCGAGTGAGGAGATGTCCGAGGTTGCATCGCCGCCGCTCAGCTCGATCTGGAGCGCTACTTCCGACTCGGCGAGCGCACCGATGTTTCCACCGGCACGCACGGCATACGTCGCGCCTGGAACAACGACTGCGTGGACCGCGCCGTTGATCCCAATCGCGCGTCGTTGAGGAACGATCTGATTGAGTTCGCTCGCTCCGAGAGCTGTCCCCACCAGCAGAACGGCGACGCCGCCGGCGACGATTGCACTGGTGTCGAACCAAGCGAAACGCTCCACTGCAGGGTCGTCGAGCACGGCCGCGACGATGGTCGAGACGGTCACGGCAACTGCGATGACTGAAATCGCGCTGACCGACGCGAACAGATAACCGAACAACGGTGGGACGAACCGGCTCATCGATACAACAGCGGTGCTGGAGAGTGCGATGAGCACGACGATCGTTGCTCGGTCGTGTTGCGTTCCGGCACGCAAAGCCAGGCCGATGGCGAGCAGGCTGATCAGCGCCCACGCCGCAAGGGGAACCGCTCCACCGGTTCCCGTCACCATCTCGGAACCAGGCCGGAGGTACGTCCCTGCGAGCATTTCGCCGGGATGCACGATGCGTCCGGCCAGCGCGAGGGCGTTCGACAATCCCAACTGATCATCGCCTGCACTGCTCGCTTCGAGGAGGGCCGAGGTGTTCGACCGGCCATTGTTCAGCGCATCGACCAGCGGGCCCGACCACATCACGACGAATGCGCCAAGAGCGGTCGGACCCACCCAGCGAGGAGCGTCGGCGCCTCTGTCCCACTCCCAGCGGCCGGTCTTGGCGAGCGCCGACAGTCCGATGACGATGCTGATGATTACGAGCGCAGGAGGCGCCGCAGACACATGCATCTGTGCAGCCGCGCTCGCACACAGAACGGCCTGGGCCCACCGGCCCGTGCGAACGAACATGAACAGGCCCCATGCGCCAGCAAAGAGAGCTGTTGCGGCGAGAAGCGGATTCCACGGCACGTGTAATTGCTTGCCGAACGCGACGTACATGATGGCCACTGAGACTGCCGCGGTGCAGGCGCCGCGTGTCGATGCCCACTTCCAACCAGCGCGGATCGACAGACCGAACATCAGGGTGTGGAAGATGATCGTCGTAGCGGGGAGGGCAGCGGCCCGGCCGCCACTCACGAGGTACGGGAAAAAAAACAGCCACTCCCGAATTGGGCCCGGATGCTTGAAGTTCAATCGTGAATACGTCCCGACGAGCGGAATCTCCCCATCGCTCATCTGCTCGAGCGCGAGCTGGAACACGGCGTGGTCGTTCGTCGCGATCCAGAAGCGATAGCGCCAGAGCAGCGCGACCCACAGCAGGCCGAGCAGTGCGACAGCGCCGACCACAACCGCGAACCCTGGTGAGCGCGATTGGTGTAATTCGGCTGCAGCTGTCGAGGTCGCCTGACTCGCTGGTGGAGAAAAGGAGTGCGGATCTACCGCCAGCTCAGGCATCCGGCGATGATAGGCGGCCGGCTGAGGGTGAAAGGCGGGCCGTCACCGAGTTGCGCGATCTCACCGACGCACCTAGCATTGCACGGTCCTCTCATCGAATGTCTTCTGGCATTCGGTGTATGGCGGCCGGCCACGTTCGTGGTTCCGGCCAACCCACCCCATGCCGTCGTATCGATCGGTGCGCACGGTCAGTCCAGACGAACGAGGTTTCATTCGTGCCAACAATTCAACAGCTCGTCCGTCAAGGACGAACTTCCAAAGTAACGAAGTCGAAGACGCCGGCGCTCAAGGGCTCCCCGCAGCGTCGTGGCGTGTGTACCCGCGTGTACACGACCACCCCGAAGAAGCCGAACTCGGCGCTTCGCAAGGTCGCACGCGTGCGTCTCAACTCCGGTATCGAGGTCACGGCCTACATCCCGGGTGAGGGCCACAACCTGCAGGAGCACTCGATCGTGCTCGTCCGTGGTGGTCGTGTTCGCGACCTTCCCGGTGTCCGCTACAAGATCATCCGCGGCGCGCTTGATGCCGTTGGCGTCAAGAACCGCAAGCAGTCGCGCAGCCGTTACGGCGCCAAGAAGGAAAAGTAGGCTGAACGATGCCTCGTAAAGGTCCCGCACCCCGCCGCGAACTTGTCGCGGATCCCATCTACAAGAGCGTCGTCGTCACGCAGCTGATCAACAAGGTTATGTTGCACGGCAAGCGCACGATCGCTGAAAAGATTGTCTACGACGCAATGATCATCGTTCAGTCTCGCCTCGAAGGCGAAGAGCTGGCGATCGACAGTGTCAAGCGTGCGATCGACAACCTGAAGCCGCCACTTGAGGTCCGGAGCCGCCGCGTCGGTGGAGCCACCTACCAGGTGCCGGTCGAAGTGCGTCCGCGCCGTTCGACCACGCTGGCTATTCGCTGGCTCGTCGACTTCGCTCGGGCCCGTCGTGAAAAGACGATGTCCGAGTGCCTCGCAAACGAGATCATGGACGCGTCCACCGGCCTCGGTGCTGCGATGAAACGTCGCGATGACATCCAGAAGATGGCTGAGTCGAACAAGGCGTTCGCTCACTACCGCTGGTAATTCGAATTGCACGAAAGCCCCGAAGCCTTGTGAGGCTTCGGGGCTTTCGTCGTTTTCGAACTCCGGTACCTGTGGTTCACGAGTGCACTATGTTTTCGGCAGGGGAATTCTGACGTCAAGGAGAACTCGATGAACGTGCAATCCATATTGTCGGTCAAGGGCAATGCAGTCGCCACGATTGCGTCGACGGCCACGCTGTCTGACGCGGTGAGCTCACTTCGTGATCACGGCGTCGGTGCGCTGGTGGTCTGCGACGATGGCAAGACGATCGCCGGCATCCTGTCCGAACGCGACGTCGTCCGCTCGATTGCCACACACGGCGACGATACGTTGCATCTCATGGTCGAGTCGGCCATGTCAAGCAACGTCATCACGTGCCAACCTGCCGACACGATCGACGTGTTGATGAAGGCGATGACCGATCGCCGTATCCGTCACCTTCCGGTGCTCGAAGCGGACGGGTCGATGGCGGGCGTCATCAGCATCGGTGATGTCGTCAAGTACCGCCTCGGCGAACTCGAGAGCGAGAACAATCAGCTCCATGACTACATCGAAGGTCGCGTCTAATCCACGCCCGAACGCTCCCATCTCCCGAAACTGAGACCCTTCAGCCTCGCCCGTGACGAGAAACGGTCTCCATTTTGGGCTGGGTTTGGGCTGGGGTGGGCTGGGTCGCGGAACAACGGCGCAAACGGGGGTTGCGGTTGGATTTGGACCGATACACTGAGCGGCCTTGTGCACGCATGCACAAGATTGCACCCCCCGAATGCGTAGCACCGGAATCTGCCGGTCGCCTGCGTGACAACGCCCTTTGAGATGGAAGTGAAGTAGAAGATGGCTCAGCGAGAGTTTCCCCTGGAGCGCACCCGGAATATCGGGATTATGGCGCACATCGATGCCGGTAAGACGACGACGACCGAGCGCATCCTCTACTACACCGGTAAGAGCTACAAGATCGGTGAAGTACACGACGGCGCAGCGACCATGGACCATATGGCTCAGGAGCAAGAGCGCGGCATCACCATCACCTCCGCTGCGACCACCTGCGTGTGGGACAACCACCGCATCAACATCATCGACACGCCGGGCCACGTTGACTTCACCATCGAAGTCGAGCGCTCGCTGCGCGTGCTCGACGGTGCTGTCACCGTCTTCGACTCGGTGGCCGGCGTTGAGCCGCAGACCGAAACCGTGTGGCGTCAGGCCAACACGTACAACGTGCCCCGCATGTGCTTCGTCAACAAGATGGACCGCATCGGCGCCGACTTTTACCGCACGGTGCAGATGGTTATCGACCGCTTGCAGGCCAACCCGCTCGTCATCCAGCTGCCCATCGGCGCAGGCGGCCCCGAAGCTGTTAAGGCGTTCGAGGGCCTCGTCGACATCGTCAAGATGAAAGCGCTGATCTGGGACAACGAAGAGCTCGGTGCCACCTGGGACGAGACCGACATCCCAGAAGACATGGTCCAGATGGCCGCCGAATACCGCGAAGCGATGATGGAAACCATCGCGACGCAGGACGAAGCGCTCATGGATGCGTACCTCGCCGGTGAAGACATCCCCGAGAAGACCATTAAGGCCGCCATCCGTAAGGGCACCCTGGCATTCGACTTTGTCCCGATCCTCTGCGGTTCGGCATTCAAGAACAAGGGCGTTCAGCCCATGCTTGACGCCGTCGTCGACTTCATGCCGAGCCCGGTGGACATCCCGCCGGCACATGGCACCGTCATGCGGGGCGGCGAAGAAGTCGACATCTACCGCAAGGCCGATATCAACGAGCCCTTCGCAGCGCTCGCCTTCAAAATCGTTGCCGACCCCTTCGGCAAGCTCACCTACTTCCGGGTGTATTCCGGCGAGATCTCCAAGGGCGAAGAGGTCTACAACTCCGTCAAGGAAGACCGCGAACGTCTTGGTCGCATCCTGCTGATGCACGCCAACCAGCGCGAAGACATCGACGTCGCAATGGCTGGCGACATCGTTGCCGGTCTCGGGTTCAAGAACGTCACAACCGGCGACACACTTTGTGACCGGAACGACCCGATCATCCTCGAGCGGATGGAATTCCCCGAGCCGGTCATCCACGTTGCCATCGAGCCGAAGACAAAGTCCGATCAGGAGAAGTTGGGCAAGGCCCTCAAGTCGCTCTCCGACGAGGACCCCACCTTCCGCATCCGCGCCGACCACGAGACTGGCCAGACCGTCATCTCGGGCATGGGCGAGCTCCACCTCGAAGTGCTCGTCGACCGCATGCGGCGCGAGTTCAGTGTCGAGGCAACTGTCGGCAAGCCACAGGTCGCCTACCGCGAGACGATCACCAAAGAAGTCACCAACGTCGAGTACCGCCACATCAAGCAGTCCGGTGGTACCGGTCAGTACGCCGTCGTCAAGATCAACATGGAGCCGAACCCCGGTAAAGGCTTCGAATTCGAAGACAAGATCACGGGTGGAAAGATCCCGCGTGAGTACATCAACCCGACCGCGCAGGGCCTCGAAGCAGCCATGGACAACGGCGTCCTCGCCGGATACACCACTGTTGACGTCAAGGTTTCCTTGGTCGACGGTTCGGCTCACGACGTTGACTCCTCGGAGATGGCATTCAAGATCGCCGGCCAGCAGGCATTCCGCAAGGCCGCCGAGATGGCCAAGCCGGTCCTGATGGAGCCAATCATGAAGGTCGAAGTCGTCACGCCTGAGGACTACATGGGCGACGTCATGGGCGACATCAGCAGTCGTCGTGGCCGCATTGGCCAGATGGAAGCCCGCGGTAACACGCAGGTCGTCAACGCGACCGTGCCACTGTCCGAAATGTTCGGTTACAGTACCGACCTGCGTTCACGTACTCAGGGCCGTGCGACCTACACCATGCAGTTCGAGGAGTACCAACAGGTACCCGCAGCAATTGCAGACGACATCATCAAGCGCGTCCGAGGCGAATAGCCCCGGCACCGTTCATTCGTGAACGACGCAACACACCAGACCTTTGAAAACCCACGAAGACCGACACTAAGAGAAGAGTTATTGCAATGAGCAAAGTGAAGTTCGAGCGGAACAAGCCGCACGTGAACATTGGCACCATGGGTCATATTGACCATGGTAAGACGACCCTGACTGCAGCGATCTCCAAGACCCTGTCGGATCGTGGGTTGGCTGAATTTACTGACTTTGATGGCATTGATAAGGCGCCGGAGGAGAAGGCTCGTGGTATTACGATCTCGATTAGCCATATCGAGTACACGACCGAGAATCGTCATTACGCGCATATTGATATGCCGGGTCACGCTGACTACATCAAGAATATGATCACGGGTGCAGCTCAGATCGATGGAGCAATTCTTGTTGTGGCTGCGACGGATGGTCCAATGCCTCAGACGCGTGAGCACGTGTTGTTGGCTCGCCAGGTTGGCGTGCCGTACATCGTGGTTGCGTTGAACAAGTCTGACATGGTCGATGATGAGGAGCTGTTGGAGCTCGTTGAGATGGAAGTTCGTGAGTTGTTGACTGAGTACGAGTTCCCGGGCGATGATGCTCCGGTCGTGCATGTGTCGGCGCTCAAGGCGCTTGAGGGTGATGCTGCTGCGCAGGAAAAGATCATGGAGCTGATGGCTGCATGTGATGAGGCGATTCCGCAGCCGCTCCGTGAGTTGGATAAGCCGTTCTTGATGCCGATTGAAGACGTGTTCACGATCACTGGTCGTGGCACGGTTGTGACTGGCAAAATTGAGCAGGGCATTGTCAACACGGGCGATGAGATCGAGATTGTTGGTTTGCGTGATACGCAAAAGACGACGTGTACTGGTGTGGAAATGTTCCGCAAGCTCCTCGATGAGGGTCAGGCTGGCGACAACATTGGTGCGCTGTTGCGTGGTACTGGCAAGGATGATGTTGAGCGTGGTCAGGTGCTGTGTAAGCCTGGTTCGATCACGCCGCATACTGATTTCGAGGGTCAGGTGTATGTGTTGACCAAGAACGAGGGTGGCCGTCATAAGCCGTTCTTCAACAATTATCGTCCGCAGTTCTTCTTCCGTACGACTGACGTCACGGGGACTATCGAGTTGCCGGATGGTACTGAGATGGTGATGCCTGGTGACAACGTTGAGATGACGGTGAAGCTTGGCAAGCCGATTGCTATGGACGAAGGTCTTCGCTTCGCCATCCGTGAAGGTGGCCGCACTGTTGGTGCCGGCCGCGTCATCAAGATCCTTAAGTAAGCAATTTCTGACGACAAGGGTCGGCTCGGTTAGTCCGAGCCGATCGTTGTGCCGTCACCACCCGTCGCCCTGGCGACGAACACGAAAGCGAGCCAGACATGGCCAAGAATGACAAGCGGGTCAAAGTGACCCTGGAATGCACCGAGTGCAAAGAGCGCAACTACATCACGATGAAGAGCAAGGTCAATGACCGTGAACGCCTCGAGATGAACAAGTACTGCTCGCGTGAGCGCAAGCACACTCTCCACAAGGAGACTCGCTGAGAACACAGTGAGGGCGAGTCGGTGGCATCCGTTGCCGACCCGGCCTCACCGGATGCGCTGGTACCCTGGTGCGTCCAACCGAGGGCAGTAGCTCAATTGGCAGAGCACCGGTCTCCAAAACCGACGGTTGTGGGTTCAAGTCCCTCCTGCCCTGCAAGTTTCACCGGGATACCGATGATGACCAAACCACTCGAACACGAGAGAACGCAGTAACAACGTGTCACTTGATGATCTGAACCGTGAACAGAAGCGACAGCTCCGCAAAATGGGTGCCCTCGATGAAGATGGCAGGGCTACTCGCGCGCCGCGCCAGCAGGTGAAGAAAGACCAGCGCGTTGGCGCCCTCCAGTACTTGCGTGAAGTGCGTGAGGAAATGCGCAAGGTCGCCTGGCCAAAGCGTCCAGAGGTCACTCGCTATTCCATCGTCGTTGTCATCACGGTCGTGTTTTACACGGCACTTGTCGGCGGATTCGACTACCTGTTCGGGCAATTGTCCGAGTGGTTCTACCGAGCATCATGAGCGACGAGATGACAGACCACAACATGCCCCAAAGCAGCACCGACGACACCGGATCCACCGGGACCGACGCCTTGGCTGCGCTTGACGCGGAACTTGACTCGGTCCTCGACGCCGCCAGCACGTCTGCGGCCGCTCTCGAAGGTGCCGCCGAAGAACTCGCCGCCGACGCCGAGGCAGCTCACGCGCCCGCCGATCTCCTTCCCTCGGGCGACACCGACGTGCTCGCCGGTGCCGAGACCGAAGCATCGGTTGGCAGCTCCGTCAGCGCCGACGCCGTGCTCCCGACCGGTGACATCGATGTCACGGCCGGGCCAGGCGACGATGCTGCTGACGACTCTGACGACTCTGACGATGCCACCGACGATGCCACCGACGATGCTGACGATGCTGGAGCAGCAACCGATGAGGTTGCTGCCGCCGAAGCAGTCGAAGAGGAGCCGTATGACGATCCGCTGCTCCGCCCGGGCCAGTGGTACGTCGTACACACCCAGTCGGGCTACGAGAAGAAGGTCACCGCGAACCTCAACGCGCGCATTCAGTCGATGAACATGGAAGACAAGATTTACGAGATTGTCATTCCGATGGAAGAAGTCGACGAGTTCAAGAACGGCAAGAAGCAGACCGTCTTGAAGAAGGTCTTTCCGGGCTACCTGCTGGTCCGTTGCCAGATGGACGACGAGTCTTGGTACTGCGTCCGCAACACGCCGGGCATTACCGGCTTCGTTGGCCAGGCCGTCAAGGGCCAGAAGCCCACGCCGCTCTCGCGTCGTGAGGTCAAGACCTTCCTGTCCCCGAAGACCAGCGCCCAAGCCGACGCACCGCGTCGCAAGGCCAAACTCGACTACGAAGAAGGCGAGAGCGTCCGTGTGAAGGAAGGCCCATTTGCCGACTTCACCGGTGAAATCGCCGAAATCAACGCCGACCACCTCAAGCTCAAGGTTCTCGTCAACATCTTCGGTCGTGAGACCCTGGTGGAGATGGACTTCAGCCAAGTTGCAAAGCTCTAGCTCGTCACCAACTCTGATCAGCGTCGTTCGCTGACTGACACTGAAAAGAAACCCTCGAGAGAAGAAATCACATGGCCAAGAAAAAAATCCTCACCGTCGTCAAGATCCAAAT